>SDBV01000617.1_pt1 | contig 51460 bp, 39 predicted proteins | sample 2277081 | NCBI WGS metagenome assembly SDBV01 (sample SAMN10402039, study PRJNA504765) | marine sediment metagenome | isolation source: marine sediment core GS10_PC15, 223 cmbsf | place: Arctic Ocean: Southern Knipovich Ridge | collected 2010
TGCCTGCCCCGGCCCGGCGGACACGAAATTACCCGCGCGCCGGCCTGGGCGGCGATGGCGGCGGTGTCGTCACTGCTGCCGCCATCGACGACGATTATTTCCGCGTCTTCGCTGCAGACGGAGGCGATGGCCGATTGGATGCACGCCGCCTCATTGAGCGCGGGGATGATTACGGAGACGTACGGTTTGGCTCGGCCGAACCGCCCCGCCAGCGGCGACGCCTGCAGATCGGCCGGCGTGTCAATGTCAGTCAACTGCCGCAACTGCCGCACGGAGACGCCCGCGCGAGCCGCCAGTTCGAGCGTGCGGGCCAGCACGCCGGGGCCGCCCCACTCAACGTCGCGAAATATATCACCAGGCCGCCGCAGCCCCACCAGCCAATACCCGCCATCGGCGCTGGGGCCCAGCACACAGTCACACTCGTTCAGCGCGTCGAGCGCAGCGATAATATCGTCTGCGGAAATGTCCGGACAGTCCGCCCCGACCAGCACTGCCCGCTCCCGCCCGTCAGCCAGGGCGTCGTCGATCGCCCGCTCCATGCGCAGGCCGATATCCCCCTGCCCCTGGGCGCCGAAGCTCACGCCCCCTCCCAGCCATCGGCGGGCCTTCCGCTCATCACAGCCCGTGATGCGGACCTCGACCTCCGCGCCCGTCCGCTCGGCGGCCGCGCGCGCAACGCCCAGCACATGCTCGCTCATGTATCGTTGCAATCGCGCAGCCGGCAGTGGGCCTATGGCTGGCACGAGCCGAGTTTTGGCCTGGCCTGGCATGGGATAACGCGTGAAGACAATGATTCGGCTGCGCACCGACGGCACGACGGGCCCGCGCGGCTGCGCGATGGCAGCCAGCAGCTTATGCGTGAGAGTGTCGACAGGTCCGCGTCTCATAGGCGGAACTATCGCCGCCAGGCGAGCACCTTGGCCAGGAGTTTCTTTCGCCCCGGGGTCAGGCGGGTGCGGTTGTATGCGTCGGCCAAATGCTTGATCACCTCCGCCTGCGTGGGGTACGGGTGGATGACGCCGGCCAGTTTGCCAAGCCCCACCCCAGCGACCATCGCAAGCGTGAACTCGCCGATCATCTCCCCGGCGTTGGCTGCCACGATTGTCGCCCCAAGGATCTTGTCCGTGCCCTTGGCCAGATGCACCCTCGCCAGACCGTCCGTTCTGCCGTCCAGCACGGCGCGATCCACGTCGGCCAGGTCGCGGGTGATCGTCTCTATCGCAATCCCCTGCCCGTCCGCCTCGGCGGCGCTTATGCCGACGTGGGCTATTTGCGGATCCGTGTACGTGCACCACGGTATGGTGAGGGCGGAGAGCTTCCTGCTGCCCCAGAACAGGGCATTCTGTATGACGATCCGCGCAGCTGCATCGGCGGCGTGGGTAAATTTGTGGACCATGCACACGTCGCCGGCGGCGTATATCCGCCGATTGCTCGTCTGCAGCCTGTCGTTGACCAGCACACCCCGGTGGGCGTCGAAATCCACCCCCGCCCGGGTCAAGCCCATCGCGTGAACGTTCGGCGACCGCCCGACGGCTACCAGAATCTCATCGACGTCCAGCAGTTGCTCCACGCCGTTGCAGGTCACGTGCAGTCGCTTATCGTCCTCGTGCCTGCTCACGCGGTCCACCGAACAGCCCAGCACGAGTCGCACCCCGTCGCGGGCGAGCGATTCGGTAAGCAGCGCTACGGCGCTTGCATCTTCGCGCGGCAGCAGGTGGTCTCGCCGCTGACAGATCGTCACCTCGCTGCCGAGGCGGGCAAAAGCTTGGCCGAGCTCACAGCCGATGGGCCCGCCGCCGATGACGGCCAGTCGGCGCGGCAGTTCGGTAAGCGAGAAAACCGTCTCGTTGGTCAGGTAGCCCACCTCGGCCAGGCCTTCAATCGGTGGCTTGGCGGGGCTCGTGCCGGTGGCGACGCACGCTCGGGCAAAACGCAACTCGACGCCGTCCACAGCTATTGTGTTCGGCCCGGTAAACTGACCATCGCCGATGTAAACGTCCACGCCAAGCTTGGCCAGCCGGTCGGCTGAATCATGATCGGATATCCCCGCCCGCAAGCGGCGCATCCGCGCCATCACAGCCGGGAAGTCCACCGCCACTCCGCCAATGGCTGAAACGCCCAACTCCGCCGCGCGACGCATGTCAGCCGCCGCGCGGGAGCTGGCGATGACGCTCTTGCTCGGCACGCAACCGAAGTTGAGGCAGTCCCCGCCCATCAAGCGCCGCTCGATAAGTGCCACCTTGCCGCCCAGCCCCGCCGAGCCCAAGGCCGTGACAAGCCCAGCCGTGCCGCCCCCAATGACGACCATGTTGTACCGGCCCGTGGGCGTGGGGTTGGTCCAATCCGGCGGGTTGACGTTGGCCAGCAAGGCTACGTTGTGGCGGTCCATGGGCTCAAGCTTCACCTCGCCGGTGTGCTCCGCCTGCTGGTTTTCAATATCAGTCATGCTCATGGTCCTGTTCTCCGCGGACATGTTAGTGCTCTTCGCCGATCGCACAGAACTGCATTAGCTCCGCCAGCCGAACCGTGCCCACGCAGATGCAGGTGTCGGCTCCGCTGTAGTAGATCGTTATTTCCTCGTCGTCGGTCATCAGAGCCCCGCATGAATAAACGACGTTCGGTATATCGCCCATCCGCTCGTAGGGCTCGCGCGGGGCGAGTATCGGTATGGCTGAGCGACATAGCACCTTGGCCGGGTCGTCGCGGTCCAGCATGGCAGCGCCGAGCCGATAGGTGGGCCCGTGGGATGTCTCCCGCACGCCGTGGTAGATCTCAAGCCAGCCATACTGTGTCTCGATCGGCGGGACCGACGCCCCGATCCGCCAGGAGTCCCAGCTGTCGGCGCGGACGGCCATAACCACACCCGCGTCGCCCCAGTTGACCAGGTCATCGGAGTAGCTGATCCATATGTTGCCCGTGTCGCCCGACATGGGCCTGTCCAGCCTGGCGTATCGCCCGTTGACCTTGCGGGGGAACAGCACGCCGTCCTTGTTATCCGGCTGGGATATCAGAGCGATGCGCTCGAAGCTGCGGAAGTCGAGCGTCTTGGCCAGGGCCAGCCTTGCCCCGTATTGGGAGACGGCTGTGTACAGAATGTAATACGTCCCGTCCAGCAACGTGATGCGCGGGTCCTCGATGCCCTTTCGTTCGTAGCGGGCGAACTCGCCTTCCGTCGCGCGCGTCATGACCGGCTCGTCATGGACGGTGAAGTTGTAGCCATCCTCGCTGCAAGCCAGGGCCAGCACCGAATGCCCGCGCATGTCCTCCACGCGCAGCAGCAGGAGATATTCGCCATCCAGCTTGGCGACGGCTGCATTGAAAACGCTGTTGCACGGAAAGGGAATATCATCGACAGTGAGGATCGGATTGCCCGCGAACCGCTTGACGACATCGTAGTGCGTGCGATCAGTCATTGGGCTGTTCCTGTTGGTCGGCCGGCGGTGAGGCGACTTCCTGCTGCAGCGCCTTCCGCGCCACGCGGGTTATGAACACAACGATCAGCAACGTCACGGCCAGGCCCACGAAAAACGCCACGCGCTCGGCAAGGCTCTTGGGCCTATCTGCCGAGCCCACCACCGAGACCAACACCGAGCCGATGTAGACGTACAGGACCGTGCCGGGCAGCATGCCAATCCACGATGCGAGGGCATATGACGTGAACTTCACGCGCGTCAGGCCGTAAGCGTAGTTGAGCAGGTTGAATGGCAAGGCCGGGCTAAGCCTGGTCAGCAGCACTATCTTGAAACCCTCCCGGCCGACCGCTTCGTCGATGGCGGCGAACTTGGGACGGCTGGTCACTTTCTGCTGTATCCAGCCTCGCCCGAAAGTTCTGCCTACCAGAAAAGCTGCGCACGCCCCGACTGTGCTGCCGATGGAAACAGCCACCGTGCCGGTGACGACCCCAAACGCGAACCCCGCACCAAGAGACAGGGGCAACCCGGGCAGCATAAGCACACACGCGGGCACATAGATAGCTGCGACGATGACGGGCCCCCATGGCCCGAGTTCGCCCGTCCATTCCACGGCGGCCCGTAGGTACTCCTTCACGGGCAGCAGCGCTGCAGTCGCTATCAGCCCCGCCAAGACAGCTAGCAGCACAAGCAGCTTGATTCTCCCAGCAAGCCCAGCCCGCGGGGGCGACGGCGAAATGGTGAGGGCATCGTCAACAGCTTCAGCATGCTGCGGCTGGTCTGACATTTCGGTCATATAGTGGCTCCCTTATCCTGGCCATGGCGAGAAGTTACCCACGTCCATAGGACAATGCCCACGGAATTATAGGCGGACAGATCGAGGATATCGACCCGGCGCGGACATCGGCAGTATCGCCCACTTGCCGCCGGAGGAGTGGCGATGTTATCATGTCCGGCTACGACTCGGCCTCGGCCGGCGCAGCGAAAGCTTACTTCACAACCACCGACAGGAGACAGGCATGATAACCTTCAGCGCCTTTGCCGATGAGATCGGCTCGGACCTCGACTTGCAGATGGACACCTGCCAGGCCAACGGCGTCATGTGCATCGACGTAAGAGGCATCGACGATATCAACGTATCGAGCATGACGCTCGCCCAGGCTGGCCAGTACAAAAAGCGCCTCGACGATCGCGGCTTTACCGTGCCGTGCATCGGCTCGCCGCTGGGCAAGATCAAAATCAGCGACGACTTCGACGAACATCTGGAACTGACCAAGCATACCTGCGACGTCGCACACGCCTTCGGCACGGATCGGATTCGCATGTTCAGCTTCTACCCCACCGAAGGCTATGACATCCTCGACCAGCGCGGCCACGTGTTGGAACGCCTGGCCAAGATGATCGAAGTGGCTGAGCAAATGGACACGGTGATGTACCACGAGAACGAGTCGGGCATTTACGGCTCGAGCCCAGGCGGCGTGAAAGACATCTTCCGGACATTCAAGACCGATCGGCTGAAGAGCATCTTCGACCCAGCCAATTTCGTCAACGACGGGTTCGCCCCGTTCGACGACGGCTGGCAGGCGGGCCTGGCTGAGCTGACGGACTGCTTCCACATAAAGGACAAGCTGCCGAACGAAGGCCTGTGCGTGCCGGCCGGCGAGGGGGCGGGGCAGTTCGCCGAGATCTTCGCCGACCTGGCTGGGCGGGAGTTCGACGACTACATGACCTTCGAGCCACACCTTGCGGCGGCGGGGCAGTTCAAGGGCCATACCGGACCCGAGCTGTTCGCCACGGCGGTCGATGCGCTGAAAAAGTTGCTCGACGAGGCGGGCCTGGCGTATCAGCAGTAGTCCCCAGCTTGCCACAGCTCCCCGCAGCTGCCGGCCCGAGCCCGGCCGGGATGTGTTCTTGCCCGCTCGTGCAACGTAATCCGCGCGCATTTTCACCGTGCCAGCCGAATCACCAAGTGTCCTCGGCTGACAGCGGCTCTGCCCCTTGGCGACCCCGCTCGCCCGAGCTAGCAACGATGGGGGTGTGGCACGTTTTTTGCCAAAATCGGAAAAATGGCAGGCCTCAGCCTGCCAAGTCTGCCGATGGGTTGTATAATACGCACAGGCCCCCCCGGGCAGACTGATCGTAATCTGTAAGCTGGCAGAATGCCCCGGCCGGGCCAATCGTTCGTGCGGATCCGTGCCATGGAGCAAGGACGCCCAGCCACCTTTCACTAGCGGATGGATCGACTTGCAAGACAACTCAGATGGGACCGTTGACATGATTGAGGAGTTCGTTTCGCAAGCCTCCGCCACCAAGAGCCCCAGGCTCGTGCCGCAACACGTGACCACATCAGCGGTTATCGTCGGCGGCTCGAAACTCTTCCGCCTGTTGCTGCAAGAGTGGCTCGCCAACAATAACATTGCCGTGACGGCAGCTTTCGATAATGAACACAGCCTGACCGATTGGCTGACCGCTGACGGACCATCCGACTGTGATGTTGTCATTCAGATGCTCTCAGGCGTCGGCCCATTCGCAGCCTTCCGCCGGATCCACGACGCGCTGGCCGGTGCCGACAGGCCAATCCCTCTGGCTATCCTGGCCGACCAAGCCACCAGGGGACAGGTCTACGCCGCCCTGCGCGTTGGAGCCAAGGCCTTTGTCAACCTGGACGCCGAGCCCGACGAACTGCTGAAGGCAATCACAATGGCAGCTTCCAACAAGGTTTATCTATCGCCAGATGCTGCGGAAGTCTTGATAAACGACGTCTCGGGCGCCATCGAGCCATCCAGCTCTGCCAAGCTGCCGCAGGTGGCCCTGTCCCGCAGAGAAGTGGAAATCGTACAACTGTTGTGCGAGGGCATGAGCAGCAAGGAGATCGCCCGCCATCTGCACATCAGCGCAAAGACAGTAGAAAACCACCGTTACAACATCTATCGTAAGTGCGAGGCCGAGAGCGTCGCCGGCCTGATGCGATACGCCATCCACCACGGGCTCATTTCCATCTAGCCCCCCCACCATTCTTGGGCTGTCCCTCAGCAGAGGCAGAGGACAGCGGGCGAGGCTGATTCGGGCCCGCCACCACCGTCGCCGGCGCCCTCGGGCTAGATACGCCCGCGTCCGTGTAGGAACTTTTTCTTCCTTGGGGCGTCTGATGGAGTGACACTGGCCCACACCGCGTCGAAACGCCCTTAGGGCCAGCAATTGAAAGGACGCTGCCATGTTCTCGAAATCCACCACCTCTTGTTGGGCAGTTTTGGCGAGTGTTCTCCTGTTGGCTGGCGTTCTTCTGTCGGCCGAGCGCCTTGCGCCCCCGGGGCCGCTTGATGTGACGGAGTTGCCCGGCAACCGGGACCTGGCAGGGGCATTCCTAGAGTACTTCCAGCCGGTCGAGCGTGACATAGACCTGCAGATGCCTGCTTACGAGCTACCCTTGGACCTTGACACGGTGACAAATCTTGCCAACGTCCAGCAGTTGTACCTGAGCGTGGAGGCGGACAAGGAGATGCTCATTGCCAACGGCTTTGTCGTCGTCGAAGGCGGAAAAGTGGACGACATCACCGCGCCATACGAGCGCCTACGCGACGCGGGCATTCCTATCTATGTCACGGCAGACACTGTTCTGCACCTGTTCCACATACAGTTCGACGAAACGCTCAAGGACATCGAAGAACGGGTCTTCTACCCGGACATCGTTGCGGTGACACAAGCCATGCTGGCCTCTTCCCAGGCGGACTACGAAGCGGCCACCGGGCTTGCCAAGGAAGCGGCCAAGCGGAACGTGGCCTACTTCGCCGCGGCGATGAAGCAGTTCGATCCGGATTTCACCCCGCCCGATCACGTCGAGGACTGGGTGGAATGGGAGTGCGAGCAGATCGAAAAGCATGACGGCCTGCCGGTATACGACATTGCCCGCAAGAAGTCGCTTTTCCGTGTCCCTGAGGACTACAGTCAGTACAAGCCGCGCGGCCACTACACGCGGAGCGAGATCCTCAAGAAGTACTTCCGGGGCATGATGTGGTACGGCCGCATGACATTCCTGATGAAGGGCCACGAGAAATTTGGCCAGTTCCTGCCGCCGGCCAAGGCACTGACCGACCGGGAGACCGCCAAGATACAGACCATGCAAGGGGCCATGATCGCCGCGCGATGTGGCGAGGTGACGCTGCCCGATGACAGGACGGTGGCCGAGGTATGGGACCGGATCTACTCGGTGACGGCTTTCTACGCCGGCCTGGCCGACGATCTTACGCTGTACGAGTACCGCGAGGCGATGCGGGAAGTGTTCGGCAGCAGCCTGGCCACCACGGACCTGGCCGACGAGGAGAGCTTCAATCGCCTGCTGCTGGAGCTGACCAAGCTCCGCAAACCCGGCATTTTCTCGGGCACGGGCGGAGCCGGCCTTGACCCGGAAGAGGTCGAAGGACCGATTTCCGTTGACGAGCTGGACACCATCCTCGATGCGACCCAAGGCTTTCGTTTCGTGGGCCAGCGATACATTCCGGATTCTTACATCCTGGGGCAGTTGGTCTCCCCGGCTGTGGGACGCGTCGAGAGACGACTTCCCGAGAGCTTCACCACGGTCTTCATTAGTGACCCTCGTATGCCAGACGGTGTCTACACTATCCGCGGCTTTCCTCGCGGCCTGGACGTGTTGGCCGTTCTGGGCAGTGAGCGGGCGGAGCAACACATTGTCGACGCCAATGACCACGCCTACCCGCTGTACGCCGACCAGCTGACGAAACTGCGCGAGGAGTTCGGCGATCTGGAAGAGACGGACTGGAACCGCAACTTGTACTGGTCGTGGCTGTACTGCCTCAAGACACTCGCCGAGCCGCGAGGCGAGGGGTACCAGACGTACCAGCAGAGCGATGCGTGGACCGACCGACAGCTCAACAGTGCCCTGGCATCCTGGGCGGCCCTGCGACACGACACCATCCTGTATGCCAAGCAAAGCTACACGCCGGAAGTCAGGATCATTTCGGTGCAGCCCGAGCCCCCGCCGCCTCCCCCGCCCAAGGGCCTCGTCGAGCCGATACCTGAGTTCTATGCTCGCATTCTGGCCACCGCGCAGATGGCCCAGCGGGGGCTGACGGATCTGGAAGTGCTCGATGGCCCGGCCACTAACCGGATCAACTCGCTTGTCAGCATTCTCGAGCAGCTCTACGACATATGCAGCCGCCAGGTAGCTAACGAAGCCCTGACCGCGACAGATAACCAGTTCCTGGCCCGCTTCCCTGAGGCACTGAAGGGGACGATCGGCGAGGTGGACGAGAAGGGCCTGAAGACCACGCTGATTGCCGATGTGCATACGGACCTAAACACCAAGCAATGCCTGGAAGAAGGCTCGGGCTACGTGGACTATATCGTCGTGGCCTACAAGCGGGCCGAAGGCGACGTGGTCCTCGCTGTCGGGCCGGTGTTGAGCTACTACGAGTTCAAGCAGCCGATGGACGACCGCCTCACCGACGAGCAGTGGCGAGAAATGCTCGACGGCGAAGAGCCGCCGGATCGGCCCGGCTGGAACAAGAGCTACACAAATCTGACAGAATGAAGCCAGCAACCACGAAGAGCCTAACATGCGGCCTGTGCTGGCTTTCCTTGATAAGTTTCGATGCGCCATCCACCACGGGCTGATTTCCGTCTGACCCACTCGGAGACATCGGGGCAACAAGTTTAGCAACAATCATCGCTTGTCGCTCAAGGTCCGCCCAGACCCATCGATAATAACACTGAAGCAAACCGTCAGGCCATCTCTTCACCGGGTTCTCCCGCATACCGGGATGGGTGTAAACCCCTAGCCCCGGTCGGCTGTGCAACTTTCCTAGCCCACCCCATTACCCCCATATAGTGCCCATCGGCCCCAGAGGAGCCCCATATACAGGGGATAGTGTGCAATAGTTCCATTTGCCCCACGCCAGCCGACCGACCCGCCATGCCGACTTGACCAAGAGGGCACCCACGCCTTTGAGTATTCCGCTCTATCAAGTTATTCCTAGCAACAGACGATCTCAACATACAGCACCACATTCTGCACCTGGACGGGACTCGCCGGACCCGGAGAAGAAGAAGGGCTAGTTCAAAAAGAGCGTTTTTTGTCTGCCCAAGGTACCCACAACAGCTTGATATGTTCGGAGCAAAGTGAATGCCGAAGGTTACGCACCTTAAGTTATCCAAAGTCTTGATTGTCAGCGGCGACGGAACGAGCGGCACGGTCCCAACGTGTTTGTTCGATGGCATTGCCAACGGCGTCGCCCATGCCTCGGGCGGGGCTGCGGGTCTGAGACTGCTCAAGCAGCTCAGCCCGGACCTGGTGGTCGTGGATGAGACCGTCGACCCGGTGACCGGCTTGGGCTTTGTCAGGCAGGCAAGCTCGGTGGCCCCGGGCGCGGCGATAATCGTGCTGACAGAGGACGCCCAGGTTGAGCTCGCCGTCGCTTATGTTCAGCAGGGCGCGTTGGACTATATCGAGCTGCCCCTGGTTGGGCGAAAACTGGTGGACCTGATCTCGAAGGTGATGGCCTCGCCCGCCGCTCAGTCGACAAGACGATATTTCTCAGCCTCATGCCCCTCCGACGTGCCGATGGTAGGCACAAGTCCGGGCATGGCCGATGCCCTGCAGACGTTGAAACTCATCGCCGACAGCCGGTGCAATCCCATCCTTATTCTTGGCGAAACAGGCACGGGCAAGGAGCTGGCCGCCCGGGCCGTCCACTCGTGGCGGCATGGGCAAGCGGGCGAGTTCGTAGCCGTCAACTGCGCCGCCCTAACTGCCAACCTGCTGGAAAGCGAGCTGTTCGGCCATGTCAAAGGCGCCTTCACCGGCGCCGACGGCAACAAGACAGGCCTGTTCGAGCTGGCCGGCGAAGGGACGATCCTTCTGGACGAGATCAGCGAAATGCCCATAGAGCTGCAGGCAAAGCTCCTGCGGGTGCTCCAGGAGCGTACCTTCCGCAAAGTCGGCGGCACGAAAGACCTGACCTGCCACGCCACCATCATCGCCACCAGCAACCGGGATCTGCTGGCTGCGACCAAGGACGGCTCGTTCCGGCAGGATCTGTACTATCGCCTAGCTGTCTTCCCCGTCACGCTGCCCGCCCTGCGCGACGCGACCCGCCGAGAGGACATCCCCCTGCTGGCTGAGTTCTTCATAGCCAACTCCACCATCAGCGGCGACCAGTCGGCGACAGGCCTGACCAGACAGGCCCGCCAAGCGCTCGTCGGCCACGACTGGCCCGGCAACGTCAGAGAACTTCACAACGTCATCGAACGGGCCCTGATCGTGGAAAAGGGCAACCAGATAACTCCTGAGAGCCTGTCCTTGCAGCCGGGCGCCACGCCCAGCCCGGCTCCCCAAGCCGCCGAAACGCATCGGCCGATCAGGACGAGCGATTTCTCCCTGGAGACGGCCGAAAAGGAGTTCATCCTCCGCGCCCTGAGCGAAACGGGCTGGCAGAGGACACGAGCGGCAGCGTTGCTTGGCATCACCCGAGCGACACTCCACGCCAAGCTCAAGCGATACGACATTAAGGCGCCCGGCAGGTCGGAGGGACCTGCCGAGACGGCCGCCACGCCGGCTAACCCGGCAGAACTACAGGAGAACGTCAGCTAGACCACAGCCGCCAGACCACGCCGGAGGACCAGGAGGCAGCCAGAAAACCGTTGCGAAGATGAATTATTTTCTGGTGGATTATATTTGACATAACATGTTTTCATAGCGGCATTTGCGTTGCTAATGCCAGTGAGGCCCCGCTTCGCACAGTTGGGAGGCCCGCCCGGGCGCCTATGGGTGTATTCACCTACGTTTGGCAGACCCGCTGACTGGCCCAACCCACTGCCACAACCCCACTCCTACGCTCGGGCCACAACATATGGGGCCACCCACCCATCCTATCGCTACTTGTTGGGATTACTCTAATACCCCGATAGCCCACCTAACTTAACATAGGGAAGCAGACTGCCGGCATATTCCCCCAAGGGCCCGGAGACGCCCAGACCTTTGAGTGATAAACCGGGTTGATGTTTCTCGGAATAATCACGATACTGGTAACAGGCAATTCAGAGTTTTGCTGTTTTGCTGATTACAAGTCTCGCGTCGTTTCTGGCAGAAAGGTTTGCGACTATGATAATGTCTGATGAAAAGGACAAAGCGGTTGGGCTAGCCGTCGAGCACTTGCCACTGGCCAACCGCATCGCATCGCGGCTGCACCGCTGGTACAGTTGGGTAGCGTTGGACGACCTGCGTAGCTACGCGTATCTCGGGCTGGCCCTGGCGGAGCGGAGCTATGAGTCCGACCGCGGCGTGCCGTTCGTACAGTTCGCTTGGCGAAAGGGCATGTTCCTGGCAATTGATGAGATGCGTAAGGATGGCGTGTTGTCCCGCCGCCGGGCCAAGCCGGGCCCTACCTTCACCGCGCTGACCCCCGAGCTGCCCGACCCGGTAGCGTGTGGCCGGCAGGAGGAAATGGAGCGTCGCGACCTGTGCTCCACGCTGCTGCGGAAGCTCCGCAAGCAGGACCGTCAGCTTCTGTCGATGTACTACGCCGACCAGCTCACCTTCCGCGAGATCGCCAAGGTCTTTGAGATAAGTGAGTCGGCGGTGTGCTTACGCCACAAGGCGCTGCTCAAGCGCCTGCGCAAGCTGGCGACGGTAAAAGCGCAAGCTGTCCTCTGAGCAAATCCACAGGAAGGGCAAGGAGGCCCTCGATGGCGACCCCCATCGCATGAACGCGCCGTCCCTCTGCGCGCGTCACTTGGCGGCGTCTGCCACGGTCTCGGCAATTCGTACCACGTGCCCTACCAGCGACTCGGCATGGTAGTCATCGTTGGCCTCGGCCATCACTCGTATGATGGGCTCGGTGTTGCTGGCCCGCACGCTCACCCACCCGCACGGCAGGTCGATCCGCAGGCCGTCCACTTCGTTGAAGCTAGCATCAGGAGTATCGGCGAAGGCCCTGCGAGTTGCCTCCACCACGGCTTCGGCTGCGCCTTGCGGGCAAGGTAGCTTCGCCTTGAGCATCACGTACTTCGGTAGCTCGGCGACGAGCTGGCTGATCGTCTTACCAGTGTCGGCCATGTAGTTGAGCGTCATGGCGATGGCGACAAGACTGTCCCGCACGCATACCACGCGGGGGTCTATCACGCCGCCGTTGCCCTCCCCGCCGATAATGCAGCCGTTGGCGAGCATGGCCTGGACGACGTTGGCCTCCCCGATCGCCGACCGCACCACCTCACAGCCGGCTGACGCTGCAACATCGTCTACCATCCGCGATGTAGCCAGGTTGGTAGCCACCTTGCCCTTGCGACGCCGCAGCGCATATGCCACCGCCAGCGCCAGCGTGCATTCCTCGCCGACGAACTGGCCCTTCTCGTCGATTATGACCAGCCGATCGGCATCCGGATCCTGGGCAAAGCCCACGTCGGCCTTGCATCGCAGCACAGCCTCGCCGAGCCCGCCCAGGTTCGCCTCGATGGGCTCAGGCTCGTGGGCGAAATCGCCCGTCGGCTCGCCGTTGATGTGCGCCAGCTCGCAGCCGAGCCTGCCTAGCAGCATCGGCGTGACGACGCAACCCGCCCCGTTGATGCTGTCCACGACGACCTTATAACGCTTGGATGATATGCCCAACTCGTCAATGACCCCGCACACGGCATCAATGTGCTCACCGTGCGTCTTGGGGTTGGCGCTCAGGCGGCCGCACTCACTTGGCGCCACCTCGGCAAACTCGCCCGCCCGCCAAATGTCCGCCAGCCGCTTGGCGTCGTCAAACGCCAGGACTGGGCCCGTCGGCTGGAGAAACTTTATACCGTTGTACTCCGCCGGATTGTGCGACGCGGTTACCACCACGCCGCCGGCGGCGCCCAGTCGGTTGGTCATCAGCGCCGCACCCGGAGTGGTTACCACGCCCAGGTCTATCACACTCACGCCGCCTGCGAGCAAGCCCTCGACGATGCCCCGCTGAATATCAGGCCCCGACGGCCTGGTATCCCGCGCGATGGTGACGGTGGCCCCCGCGCCGAGCATAGTCGCAAAGGCCGAGCCGAACTCACCGGCCACCTCGGGGGTGAGCGCATCTCCCACCGTGCCCCGCACGCCGGAAACACTCACGATCAATCTGTCTGCCATAAAGCGATCCTTCGACATGATATCCGCCAACAACATTACCCCACCGACACATACTTCTGCAATCGGAATGAATCGGAGTCGACTTTCGTTCCGCCCCACAGCGTCAGCTAATCTACTTTATCCGTGGAACGCGGCGGATGTCGGCTTGGCGGTGGTGCTGGGTGAGTTTGCGGAGGGCTTCGTCGCTGTCGTCGGCCTTGAGGGCGATTACCTCCGCCTCGTGTCGGCGGCGGACGATCTCGTCGACGGCCCCGGTGAGGGTGGCCTCGTAATTGCCGCGATGCTCGCCGGCGGCGATCAGTTCGGTAACCAAAGGCCCCATGGCCGTCATCTGCTCGCCGGCCAGCAGCTCGTCCAGGTGCAGATGACCAGCCTCAGCCTTGCGCCAAATCTGCTGGGCGATGGCGAGCAGACCCGGGTCGGTAAAGTCCGAGGGGTCAATTCGCTCAGCGGCGTGGTCGAAAAGTTGCGGGTCATTCAGCAACACCTCGATAACGTGCCTCTCGGCCAGTGGCGAAGCTGCCGACAGCGATTCCGTGGGCATTTGCGCCCGGCTGCGCGTGGTGTGGCGGCGGGCGAGGCGCTGCATCTGCTGTTGCAGGTCGACTGCGGGAATGTTGAGCTTGTGGCCGATGTGCTGGGCGAGCTGCCCGCGGCGGACCTCACCGATCGCGCCGTAGTTGGCGGAGTTGACGATCATCTGCAGAAACGCCTCGATGATCCGCCCGCGGTCGGCCAGGTTGCCGCCCGCCTCCTGGTAGGCTGCCATGTGGCGGTCGAGCATGTATTGTATGGCATCGGGGGCGGCGGCGATGAGTTCCTTGAAGGCATCCCCGCCGCTTGCGATGCAGAAATCCGCCGGGTCCTTGCCGGCCGGTATCGTCGCGACGCGCACGGATACCTGCTGAGCGATGAACTCATCCAGCGCCCGCTCAGCCGCCGACTGGCCCGCCACGTCGGCATCGAACACCAGCACGACCTCGCCGGCGAAGTGCGATAGCTGCCGCACGTGCCCGCCGGTCAGGGCGGTCCCCAGCGTGGCCACCACATTTTCCACGCCATGCTGAACCGGAATGATCACGTCGAGATACCCCTCGACAACCACCGCCTGCTTGCTGGCGCGGATCGCCTCGCGCGACCAGTTCATCGCATAAAGCTGGTTGGACTTATCGAACAACGGCGTTTCCGGGCTGTTGATGTACTTGGCTCGCTCGTCGGCTGCCAGGGCCCGCCCACCGAAGGCGATGGGTCTGCCCGACAGGTCGTGAATCGGGAACATCAGGCGGTTGCGGAAGCGGTCGTAGCACCCGTTGCCGCCATCCCGCCGAGCAGACAGCCCCGCCGCGACAAGCTGGCTCTCGCTGTAGCCCCTGGCCTTGGCGGCATTGGTCAGGGCGTCCCACGAATCAGGCCCGTAGCCCAGGCCGAAGCGTTTGATCGTCTCGTCGGTCAGGCCTCGCGATTGTGCGTACTGCAGCGCCTCCTTCCCGGCCGGGCTGTGAAGCTGCGCCTGAAAGAACTCCTGGGCGAAGGCCACTACTCCCAGCAGATCGTTCTTGCTCATGCCGGGCGCTACCGGCGTGGGGTCGACATCTACGGGCATGGCGAGGTTGGCCCGCTCGGCGAGTGCTCGGACGGCCTCGGGGAAGCTGATCTTCTCGAAGTCCATCAGGAATCGTGCGGCGTTTCCCCCAGCTTGGCAGGCGAAGCACTTGTATATCTGCTTAACCGGCGAGACATTCATCGAGGGCTTGCGGTCTTCGTGGAACGGGCACAGCCCGAGGTATTCCTTGCCGCGCTTGGTCAGCGAGACGTACTGGCCGATCAGCTCGACGATGTCCGTCGCCTGCAGGACCTGCTGAATGAATTGCTCTGGTATAAGCGCCACAGCCGCCTCCGCCGGCTCAGCTCGGCCGGCCGACTATGAGTCTACGACAATTTGTCGCCGATGTCATCGCCGCAATCCATGGCCATGTTGGCCAGGGCGTCGGCCTGGGTGTTCTGCTCCCGCCGGACGTGGCTGATATCGACGCGGTCGAACTGATTAACCAACGAACATGCTTCCTGGTAGAAGGGGCGCAGACCCGCGTTTTTCACGCGGTATTCGCCGAGCATCTGCTTTACCAGCAGCTCCGAATCGCTGAACAGGTCGATCTCTTTGGCCCCCAGCTTGGCAGCGGCCTTGAGTGCAGCCACCAGCCCGCTGTACTCAGCGACGTTATTGGTAGCCTTGCCGATGAAAAGCCCCGCCTCGAACAAGGCGTTTCCTTCGGCGTCGGTGATTACTACCCCGGCAGCGGCCGGGCCCGGGTTGCCGCGCGAGCCGCCGTCAATGTGGATTGTTACCGTAGATGACATCTTTGTTTGTTCTCCCCCAGTCCGGCCTGGCATGGCCGGTGGGCAAATTATGCTTTGGCCTTGTCGGCCTCGGCGTCCAGGTAAAGAATTCTCCCACAATTGTCGCAGGTGCGGACCTGGTCGAACTTCTGCAGAGCGTTGACGTGCTCGGCGTTGAGGCCCATAAAACACCCCCCGCACGTGTAATCGAACGGGGGTTTCTTGCCTTGTATTTCGATGACGGCCATTCCCTCGCCATCGTAATTTCCCGCGATTCGGTCGAAGGCTGTCAGCGCTTCTGCGGGCACGCCCGAGGCGGCCTGGTCTCGCTCGCCCTGGAGTTCGGCGAGCATGTCGCCAAGGCGAGTGATCTCGGCTTGGCCCGTCTGTTCGACGCTGACGAGCATTTCCTTTTGTTCGGCGATCTGCGCGGTGAGTTGGTCGGCCTCTACCTTCAGCTCGTCTGCCCGCTGCATTCCTGTCAGGGCGTCTTCCTCGATCCTTGAGTTGTCGGCCTTGAAGGTGTTGATCTGCGTGAGGATTGCGGCGTAATCTTTGTTGGTCCGGGCAGTGTTGAGCGTCAGGCGCATCTTGGCGATCTGATCGTCGCGCTCGGCGACCATGACGGCCAGTTCATCGGCGCGTACGCGCTGGGCCAGGTGCCTATCATGCAACTCTTGCCATTGCTGGCTGAGCTTATCAATCTTGGCTTGCTGTACTTTGACAGCCCGTTCCCGCGTCCGCAACCGGCCGCGAACGTGGGCCAACTTCGTCTCAATCTTCTGCAGCAATAGTAAGGCTGCGAGCATTTGTCCCATTGACGGAATTCCTCTTCACTTGTTAAAGCCACCGAACCCATTATTATGCTGATAAGTCTTACTGCAATCAAGAGGATTTCTCAGGACATTTTACGCACCCGTTTACGATGTTCCAGACCGACGACACCATCGTGGCGATTTCGACGGCCGCCGGCGCGGCGAGCAGGGGGATAGTGCGCCTGTCAGGCCCGGCGGCAGCGGAACTGGCCGAAAGCGTGTTCCAATCGCAAGACAAGCCATTAACGGAAGTTGCGTCCTTCCGGGTTGTCGACGGGCTGCTCGCCTTCGGGCAAGTCGAGCTGCCGGCCAGGGCGTATGTTTTCCGCGAGCCCCGCAGCTATACGCGCCAGGATGTCATCGAACTGCACATGCCCGGCTCGCCGACGGCGGCGGCAGCTGTGGCCGACCGGCTGGTGGCCGCCGGCGCGCGACAGGCGCAGCCCGGCGAGTTCACCGCACGGGCCTTCCTGTCCGGGCGGATAGATCTATCCGCCGCCCAGGCCGTCGCGGACGTCATAGACGCTGCCGACGACGCTCATCTGCGGGCGGCGATGGCGTCGCTCGGCGGGGCGGTGCGCCGCCTGTGCGGCCAGGCCGTCGACTTACTGGCCGAGGAGCTGGCGCTTGTCGAATCGTCGATCGACCTGGCCGACGAGGGCCTGCAACTGGACACCCCCCAAGCCCAAGCCCGCCGCCTGGTGAAGTTGGCCGATGAACTCATCGCCGCCGCCGACCGGGCGACGGACATGAGCGAGACGGCCCACCACGTGACGGTGGTGCTGGCTGGGCTGCCTAACGTCGGCAAGAGTTCGCTGCTCAACGCCCTGGCCGGGACCGACCGGGCGATAGTATCCGCCCTGGCCGGCACGACGCGCGACGTGCTCAGCGCGCCGCTGACGCTGGACGGCAACGTGCCGGTGGACCTGCTGGACGCCGCAGGATACGCCGGCTGCGACGACGAGCTTGCCTCCGTCGCCGACGGCGCCGCCGCCCGGGCGGTGGCGCGCGCGGAGATAATATGCTTCGTAGCGGACCTCACAGCCGAGGATTTCGCCGCCGACATGCGCCTGCTGGCCGACGTACGCCGAGCCAACGCCCGCGCGCCGGTACTGCTGCTGGCGAGCAAGGTGGACCTACTGGCCGACCCCGCCGGTCGACTGACGGAACTTTCCGACGCGGCGGAACTGCCCGCCATGGCGACCTCCGCGCGCGAGGCGACAGGCCTGGCTGAGGTCCGCGAGGCGCTGGGCGAGCGGCTGCACGTGTCGGCGGGCAGGAGCGGCGACATGCTGGGCCTGGGCGAGCGACAGGCGCGTTGTCTTGGCCAGGCCGCCGCTGCGGCGATCGCGGCGGCGGATCGACTGGCCCAGTCGACGGACATCGCCGACGCGGCGGAGCTGGTCGCCATCGATCTGCGGGAGGCGCTGAGCGAGTTGGGGCAAATCAGCGGGCAGATCGTCACCGAAGACATCCTGGGGCGAATATTCCGCCGATTCTGCGTGGGCAAGTAGGGCCTCTAGCGGCCCGTGGTAAAAGTGGCATGGGCATCTCCCGTACGAGTGGGCGTCCCGCCCGTGCAAAAGACTGAATCCAGGGGCAAGATGCCCCTGGGACGCATGGCCAAGATGGCCATGCCACGAAAGAAGGACTTTTGTCACGGGCCTCTAGCGATGTGCCTTGGCGATGGCCTCGTTGACGGCTTGGCAGACATTGTCCGGTTGGGGCGTGCAATCCCACAGCATTGGCAAGGCCCGGCCTGTCTCGCCGGTGAAGCCAACATCCCCCATGCCCAACGTTCTTTGGCTCGCCGACTGGGCCACTCCGGCGAAATGAACACATGTCAGGGGCAGCTCGGTCGCTCCGTCGGCTGACACACGCAGCAGTCGCCTGCTGGTGAGAATGTACCTCAGCGACGCCCACTGGCCCGCCGCCATAACCAGCCGCACGCCAGCGACGCCCGCGCACAACCAATTGATCAGCTTGCGGTCGGCCAGGCCAAAGCCAAACCAGGCCATCGCAGCCGCCCCGCCCGCTGCGACCGCCACCACAGCCAGCACAGGCCAACTCATCCACAACACAAACCATCGGCTGGGCTTGATCGACAGAATCATCAGCTCGCCGTCTTCCAGCAGCGACTCGGCAGCTTCCAGGGCGACCGGCGGGTTGGCTTGCTCGGCGGTTGGGCTCACCGGACGTCCTCCACGTGCTGCCGCGCCGGCCCGGGGTGTCTGTCGCTGCGTGGGCGGAGGCCTGTCGGCATGGATATGTCAGTAGGGCTCATAGGCTGGACTCGCTGACAATAGGAGCGATGCGCCCGAAACAAGGACCCCGGGCCTCGGGGCCCATACCATCGTACATTTGCCGAGAGCGAATTTCAATGCATCCCAGCCCCGCCCGATCCGATGCAACCATAGATCGCTTGCACTAACAAGGATGAACACGTAGAATGCGCCTCTTATAGCGTGGGATAACATTTAGCCAGGGGCGTCCTGGCGACGCGCGTTCCTGCCAAGATGCAAGTGTAAGGAGAAACATTATGTCAAACGCACGCATAGTTGCGGTCTCGTTGGTGATGATGGCTGTTTGCGGCATCGCGTCCGCTCAAATGGAAGGAGCACCCCCAGCCGCGCCTGCCATGCCGCCAGTGGAGCCGGTCCTTACGCATATACCAGCGGGCGCCATGGGCTTTGTCGTCATCAACGGCATTGATAACCTGCTGGTCAAAGTCGAGGCCTTCTACAACGATATCGGCGCCCCCAGCGGCGAGATGCCGCCTCTGCTGCAGTTGCTCATCGCCCAAACGGGCCTGGGGGCGAACTTCAACCCCAACGGCGGCGTTGCGGTTGTCATGCTGGACCCGGCCGATTTCGGAATCGATCTGTCCGAGTTGTTGGCTGACAGCATGGGCGGCCCACAAATGACGTATGTGTCGGCCGCCGACGAAGCCTTGGAAGACGATACGCCCGAAGAAGAAGAAGAAGAAGAAGCCCCAGCCATACCATACGTATTCTTCGTGCCTGGCCAAGGCCCGGCCGATGTCCTGCCGGCCGGTCAATTCGACGTGACCACCGAAGGCGATTACACCGTCTTCACCGACACATATTCCCAAGAGAAGATGTATGCGATCCAGGCAGGCGGATACGTGCTGGTGAGCCCGAACTCCGAGGCGCTGGAAGCTGTCCGCTCCGCCGATAGCTATTTCGAGGATGTTGCGTCCACCAGCGAGTTCCTCGCCATCTCCCAAGCTGACGCCGCAGCCTACATAGATATGCAAGTCAGCGCACCGGTTCTGGCGGATCTTGTCCAAATGTTCGCCGAGCTCAGCGCAGGCGCGCCTGGGATGCCCACGGCCTATATGTCGGGTTGGATGTCAGCCAGCCTGGCCGACGTCGAAGAGCAATACGCTCAGATGGAAGGCGTTTCCTTCACCTTCGAGTTCACCGAAACCGGTCTGAAGTTCGCCCAGAACATTACCCTCGTCGAAGGCTCGCAAATGGCGGCGGAGCTCCCCGGAGTGCAATCTGTTGTCGGCAAATCCCTGGTCGACAAGCTGCCCGACCTGCCATACATTTTCGCCGGCGGCATGCATCAGGATATCAACGATGACACGAAAGCTGAGAACATCGAGGCTGTCAGCGAGATGCTCAACTCCCCGGAAATCGTCGAGTTGCTCGGCCAGGGAGTCGTAGACCGCATAATTGCCGCGGTTGACGAAATGTACGGTAAAGTAAACGGCGTGCAGTTCGTCGTTGGTGGCGCGCCCGAAGGGTCGGGCACGATAGCTGCCGCGTTCGTATTCAGCGTCGACGGTGCCCAGGCCATGATGAACAGGCTGCCCGATGACCTGTCGCTGACGGAGACGGCCATAAACGCTCTCATCGCCTCACTGGACGGCGACGAAGGACTGACGATAACCGCCACGGAAAATGCCGAGGTGCTCGGCGGCGTGCCAGTAACTCATGTCGTCATTAATCATCCCGAGATGGATGAAGACGAAGATACGTTGCAGGAGATCGAGGCCGTCCTGGGGATGAGAGAAATGAAATTCCTCGTCGCCTCTCCTGATGCCAACACAGTGGTCTGGACCTTTGGCGGCGGCAGCGCCATGATGCAAAAAACGCTCGATGCCTGCCAGGGACTTGGCGACACTGTCGCCGACAATCAGGCCATCACCGATATCCTGGCCGAACTACCCAACGACCCGTATATGTTGGGATTCTTCAGCCTCGGCAACCTCGGTTCCGTCGGAGCCGCCACTGAGCTGGCTTTCGACCCCGACAAAGAGTACATGGATTGGCCTCTGGCTAACATGGAAAACACCAATCCCATAGCAATGGGCGCCGCCGTAGATGGCCTGACCATCAAGATCGTCGCATTCGCACCCACCGACGCCATCGCCGACGCCGTAGCCACCGTGATGGCCGCAGTGGAAGCCAGCTACCAACGGATGTACAACAATCAGCCGGGCTGGAATGGCGCACAGGACGAAGAAGGCCCGGCAGAAGTGGACGACCCGGGCTTCTAGCCGCGGATTGCATTCAAACTGACGCGTCGGCTGTCAGTCCCGAAGAGAGGGCTGACAGCCGACTTTTTTTCGCCCCTCCTGCCATCCTGTGATAGCATGCTCAAAGCTGCGCCCCGCCGCACATGAGAAACCTGAAAGACGAAATCTCACGACTGCTCCTGCCTCGCGTAGCCCAGCCCGTGCAATACCTCGGCCTGGAGATTAACGCCTGCTGCCCGGACCCCACAGACGCCGACGTAACCGTCGCGATGGCATTCCCCGACACCTACGGCATCGGCATCAGCCACCTCGGCAGCCAACTGCTGTACCACGCGCTTAACGGCATGCCGGGCGTGGCCTGCGACCGCACCTACTGCCCCGCGCCGGACGCCGAAGCTGTCATGCGCGAACACAGCCTGCCGCTGTTCGCCTGGGAAAGTCGTCTCGCCGTGGCCGACTTTGACATACTGGGCTTCTCGATGTCTTACGAACTGTGCGTCACCAACGTGCTGACCATGCTGGACCTGGCGGGTATTCCCATCCGCTCAGCCGACCGCACAGCCGACCACCCCATCGTCGTCGGCGGCGATGCCATGGCCGACACGCCCGAGCCGATGTCGCCATTCATCGACATCTTCATCACAGGCGATGGCGAACAGCCGCTCACGCAGCTTGTCCAGCTTGCAGGCGGCATGAAGGGCGCGCCGCGCGATGAGCTGCTGCTCGCCATCGCCAAGCAGATCCCCGGCGTGTACGTGCCGCGGTTCTATGAGTCGCATTACGACGAGGCCGGGCGTTTCGCCGAGCTGACACCCCTGCGAGATGACATTCCGACGACCATCCAGCGCGTGCACCTGCCGACGCTCAGCGACTCGCCCATCAACGCCGCGCCGCTTGTCCCGCTGGCCGAGGGCATCCACGAGCGCGTCATCGTCGAGGTGATGCGAGGCTGTCCCAACGGCTGTCGGTTCTGCCAGGCGGGCCATACTCGCCTGCCGGTTAGGCCGCGCCCCGTCGACGAGATCATCGCCGGCATCCGCGCCGCCCTGGCGGCCACGGGCTATCGCGAAGTTTCCCTGCTGAGCCTGTCGACCAGCGATTACCCGCAGCTCGACGAGCTGATAGATCGGCTGAGCGCCGAGTTGACGCCGCTGCACGTGTCGATATCCCTGCCGAGCCTGCGCGTGGACAGCCAGCTCAAGCACCTGCCCCGGCTGACCAGCACCGTCCGCAAAGGCGGGCTGACGATTGCCGCCGAGGCGGGCACGCACCGCCTCCGCCAGGCCATGAACAAACGCATCACGGAAGAGGACATGATAGCCGGCGTGCAGGCTGCCTACCGGGCGGGGTGGAACCGCATCAAGGTGTATTTCATGGCGGGCCTGCCGGGTGAAACCGAAGCCGACATCGACGCGATATTCGACCTGTCCGTCCGCCTCGCCAAGGCGAAGCGCGAAGTGGACGGCGGCGTGGGCACAATATCCGCCAGCGTATCCTGGGCCGTCCCCAAGCCGCACACGCCAATGCAGTGGTCAACCATGCGGGACGCCGAGTACTTCTGGTCCGTGCGAAATCGCCTGCGCGACTTGGCCCAGCGGTCGGCGGTCAACGTCCGGTTCCACTTCATCGAGCGGAGCTTGCTGGAGGGCGTGCTCTGTCGCGGGGATCGGCGGGTGGCGGATGTCATCGAGGCTGCCTGGCGAAACGGTGCACGCATGGATGGCTGGGACGAGCACTTCCAGTACGACAACTGGCAGAAGGCGTTCGACGAGACGGGCATCGACCCAGCCGACTACATCCATCAGCCGCTGGACGTGAATGCCCCGCTGCCCTGGTCGCACATCAAATGCTTCCACAGCGATGAATATCTGCGAGGCCAGTACGAGGCGATGATGGCGGCGTTGGCCAGTGAAGACGACAGCGAGTAAGGCCGTGCCCCTCGGGTGCCATGCCCACGCTTACGTGGGCATGTTGGAATCAAGCTAATCCCACACGATCTGCCCCGCCTGGAACACAGGCCCATCCGTGCAGCACAGCTTGAACGCCCAGCCCGGCTTGCCCGCCGCCCGCAACTTGCAAACGCACGACTGACACGTGCCCATCCCGCAGGCCATCGTCCGCTCCAGCGAGAGCTGGCAGGTGATTTTCCGCGCGAGGCATATCTCGCCGATCGCCCGCATCATCCCCTCGGGCCCACAAGAGTAGACCACCAGGTCGGCTGGGTCCACGCCGCCGGCGTCCAACCATCGCACGAAAATCTCGCTGACGAATCCCTGCCAGCCCAGTGTGCCATCGTCCGTGGCGACCGCTGCATCCACATCGTAAGCGGCGAACTCCGCCACACAGTGGGCCGGCGCGCCGTCGGCGGCGACCGCACCGGCCGGCAGTAGTCTCAGCGGCAGCATGCTCGCCGAGCGAGCGCCGTTGAAGGCGACCGTCCGCTTGCCAGCCGCCGCCAGCGCCTCTGCCAGGTAAAGCATCGGCGGTATACCAACTCCCCCGCCGATAAGCGCAGCCACCGGCTTGTCGGGCAGCACCTCGAAAGCGTTACCCAACGGCCCCAGCACGCTCAGCGTCGCCCCGGCAGCCAGTTCGCTCAGCCATCGCGTGCCGACGCCGACCGTGCGGTATATTATGTCCAACTCCACAGCCCCGCGCGCGTGGTCGCGCCGGCCGGCCACGCTGAAAGGCCTGCGTAACATCGGCTGGCGGTTCACGAGCTCCACCTGCGTAAACTGCGGCGGCTCGCCGTCCGCCCACTGAATCGCCTGCCCAGCCGGCGGCTCGCCCGGCGGGCGGCAGAGCAACTGCACGAACTGCCCCGGCGCGGTGGGCGGAAAAGCTGCCACGTCCAGGATCAGCCGATAGTGATCGTCGCAGATCCGCTCGTTGGCCAGCACCTCGGCTGCAAACACACCGCGACGCTTGGATTGTGCGCAGTTATCGCTCATCGGCTGCATCGTAGACGCGCGGGCCTAGTCAGTCAAGCGGGCCTGCCACCGCGCCGTCGCCCGGGCGGGTCCATTGACAGCCCGCGGGCAGGCCCATACCATCGCCGCCATAGGCTTACCGTGCCAAAGGCCTTCTTTCGTGGCATGGGCATCTTGCCCATGCGTCCCAGGAGCATCCTGCACCTGGCAAAGAAGAACAAAGCAGGAAAAACACAAGAAGAGTGCACGGCCGGGACGGCCCTGCGACGCATGGGCAAGATGCCCATGCCACTTTTGGGCAGCACGACCTGACTTGAGACCATGCGCGAGCACGACCTGATAAACTGGATATGTAGCCAGGACCCGCCCGACGCGGCGACAGTGCCCGTCGGGCCCGGCGACGACTGCGCGGTCGTGCTCATCGGCGGCCAAGCCGCGCTGGTGACCGTCGATCAAGTGCTGGACAGCGTGCACTTCGACCTCGCCAATTGCGGCGGGCAGGCGGCCGGGCGAAAGGCGATGGCGCGGAATCTGTCGGATATCGCCGCCATGGCCGGGCAACCCACGGCGGCGGTGGCAAGCGTAGCCCTGCCGGCCGACTGCGACGACAGCGTCGCCAAGGCCATATACGCAGGACTGCAGGAGCTCGGCGCCCAGTTCAACTGCCCCGTCATCGGCGGGGATGTCGCGATCTGGCCCAAGGCCCTGGCCATCAGCGTAACAGTGCTCGGCACGCCGGCGGACATTCAGCCGGTGCTCCGCAGCGGCGCGCGAGCGGGCGACGCGCTGTGCGTCACGGGCCAACTTGGCGGGGCGTGGCAGAACGGCCGCGACCTCACCTTCACGCCGCGCATAGACCCAGCCCGCCAGCTCGCCGGCCGATGGGACGTGCATGCGATGATCGACCTATCCGACGGCCTGGCCACCGACCTGCGACACCTGTGCGCCGCCTCGGCAGTGGGCGCTAGCCTGCGGGCGGACGCCATCCCCGTGCATCCGCAATCCGACGGCCTAATCGGTGCCATGTGCGACGGCGAGGATTACGAGTTGCTCTTTGCGGTATCCGCGGGCGACGCTGATCAAATCGTGGCCGCGGGCCTGGCCGGCGTAGCCGTCAGCCGAATCGGCGAAGTAACAGCCGGCAGCGATATTGTCCTGATCGGCGCCGACGGCCGACCAAGCCCGCTGACGGCAACCGGCTGGGAGCACACCGGCTAGCTCGCCCGCACCCAACGGGCAAATCGTCTATGGAAACCTTCACCACCAGCAGCGTCAAAGCCACCCTCGCCCTGGGCGCCCAGCTCGCAGCCCGGTTCAGCCGGGGAGACCTGGTCGCCCTGGTAGGCCAGCTCGGCGCGGGCAAAACCGTTCTGGTCCGCGGTCTGGCCGCCGGCTGGGGGGTCGCCGAGCGATCTGTATCCAGCCCGACATACGTACTCGTCCACGAATACCCCGCGGATGTGACGGTGTACCACCTGGACCTGTACCGCATCACCTCGCCGGCCGGCGAACTGGCGGACCTGGGCCTTATCGAGATGCTCGCCGACGGCGTGGTCGCCATCGAATGGGCCGACCGCGCGGGCGGCGCGCTGCCCAGGCCTCACTGGCAGATCAGCATAGAAATCACCGGCGCGCGCAGCCGACGAATTAACCTGGAGCGGATCGAATAGCTCGATATCAGCCTGCAATGGCGGGCCGAAATCGACTCCACGCAAGCAGCCCCCCTTGCCGATAGAACAAGTAACACCATGACCGATTCAATGCCCGTTTCAATGAAAAAGACAACAAGACCAGATAGCCGTCGCGCCAACCAACTCAGGCCCGTGAGCATACAGCCCGGCTTTGTGGGCTCGGCGGCGGGCTCGTGCCTTATCGAGATGGGCGGCACGCGCGTGATATGCACAGCCAGCTTCGCCGAGGGCGTGCCCGGCTGGCGAAAGGGCTCGGGCGAGGGCTGGGTGACGGCTGAGTACGGCATGCTGCCTGCCTCCACGGGGTCGCGCAAGGCCCGCCCGTCGCTCAAGCCGGACAGCCGAGGCATAGAGATACAGCGCCTGATAGGCCGATCGCTACGAAGCGTCATTCGGCTGGACAAACTGGGCGAGAACACGATTACACTGGACTGCGACGTGCTGGAGGCCGACGGCGGCACGCGCACAGCCGCGATAACCGGCGCGTACGTGTCGCTGGCCCTTGCGGTGGATAAGGCCCGCCGGGCGGGCCTGTGCGGCGCGGGCGTGTTGACATCAGCCGTGGCGGCGGTGTCGGTTGGCATCGTGGCCGGCCGGGCGCTGCTGGACCTGTGCTACACGGAAGACTCCTCCGCCGACGTCGACATGAACGTCGCCATGACGCGAGGAGGCAAGTACGTGGAGGTCCAGGCCACCAGCGAAGGCGACACCTTCGACGGCGAACAACTCCAGGCGATGCTCGACCTGGCCCGCGGCGGCATACGCAAGCTGCTGTCGGCTCAGTCGGCCGCTATCAGCAAAGGCAAAACCAAATGAAGCGACGAATGACATTCGCTGCGCTGTGGGCAGCCATAACGATTAGCCTGCTGGCCGCGGGCTGTGAGCTTACCGGTGGCCCGGCGCGGCATGCGATTCTGCTGGCTGTGCTGGACCACCCGCAATACCACGTTCAAGACGCCCAGTACTGGAAGGAATCCGCCGAGGAGCAGACCAACTGGCGCGGCCTGTTCATAATCCACGAAGATGGCCAAAGCAAACTGTACTGGGGCGAATACGCCAGTCTTAACAAGGCCAGGAAGCGCTTAGCCAAGGCCAGGAGGTTCCGCACCTTGCCCAGCGAGGAATCGCCCAATGGCGACTTGGTGTTCGGTACCGCCAAGATCGTCCCTGCCCCGGGCATCGACATGGGCCCGCCGGAATGGATGCTGGCCAACGATACTGAAGACCTCCGCTGGACTCTGGTAGTTGCAGAGTTTCACAGCGGGCCCGGATATAAAGAGCCTGAGAAATACGCCGTCGAGTATTGCAGACAACTGCGCGAGGAGGGACGCCAAGCCTTTCTGCACCACACGCCGGCGAAGTCCTACGTGACGCTCGGCAATTTTCCCGAGTCGTCGTACCAGATGACTACTACACGGAATACGACTCGCGAATGGGCGAATCGCGGCATGGCCTTGCCGACTATTCCCGACAAACGCCTACGTGATCTCGTCCGGAGCTATCCGGAACTGGCGACCAACGGCCGACGGAGCATCGTCCATGAGATCAACCCCATCACCGGGAGGATGGAAGAATTCCCCGATCCGAGCTTCATGATGGATATATCCCCCGCGCGAGGCGTACATGGCGACTAGTCGCCAGCTTGTCGTCGCCACGGGCAATCCGGGTAAGGTCAGGGAAATAGGCGCGACACTCACCGGCCTGGCGATAGAAGTGCTGTCCCTGGCCGACCTGGCGCCGATGGCTGAGCCTGTCGAAGACGGAGCGACCTTCCCCGCCAACGCCGGCCTCAAGGCACGCTACTACGCCCGCCAGACGGGCTTATGGTGCCTGGCGGACGATTCGGGCCTGGTCGTGGACGCTCTGGGCGGCAGGCCCGGCATTCACAGCGCCCGCTACGCCGCAGACGAGTGCAACGGCCAAGCCGACCGGGCCACCATCGACCAAGCCAATAACGCCAAGCTCCTGCGGGAACTTACCCACACGCCCGACGAATACCGCACGGCGCGGTTCGTGTGCTGCTTGGCGATGGCGGACGCCAACGGCGTGCTGCTGGAAAGTTCCGGTGTGATCGAAGGGGTCATTGCCCGCCAGGAAGCCGGGGAAGGCGGCTTTGGGTACGACCCGCTGTTCTACGTGCCTATGCTGGGCTGTACGACCGCCGAGCTGACCCCGGAGCGAAAGAACGAGGTCAGTCATCGCGGCCAGGCCGTCCGCATATTCCGCCGACTGCTGGAAGATATGCTGGCGACACTACCGTAGCCGGCGCCTGCGGACCAGGCTTGCCCCCAGGCCCGCCGCCACTACTGCCAGGTATATCGGCACCGGGGCGTGCCACCTCACCGGCGGCAAAGGCACGGTATCGCCAAGAGCCGTCAACTCGTACATCAACGTCATTTCGGTCCATGGCTGACGGACGTTTTCCGATACGGCCGCCATGACGGCAAAGAATGGGTTGGCCTTGACGGCGGCGCTGGTGAGGGCCTGCGCCGCCTCTCCCTCCAGGTAGCTCACGGGCCCGCCAAGCCACACCGGCGACGCTAGCGCAATCATCAACGCCACAGCCACCGCGACGGCCAGGCCGGCTCGACCCGCAGAGGACTTGCCCACGCCCACCACCGCCGCCGCCGCCAACGCAACAGCCGCATAGATGCAATAGATCTTCACAGCCGATACGAACGTCATTGCCGGCACGACCAGCCACAGCACAAACAGCGCTATCGCCGACGCATCAGCCACCGCTCCGCCGCGCAGCCAGCAACTCATTATCCCCTGTCCGCCGGCGCCGAAGGCGGGCGACGCCAACGCCACCCAAACGGCCGATACGGCCAGCGAGACGAGCATGGAGGCCGTCAGCCCCGCCCCGCCCGCGCGGGCAAGGAAAAACGCGCCCAGCTCGACAGCCACCGTGGCTGCCGCACCGATGACCAACGCCCACCCATCCGCGCGAATGATCGAGCGCGGCGAGCCATCGTCGGCTGAGTGTTGCGGGGATGTCGCGGACGGGTCTGTCATGGCTGGTCGAGTGCGCCGTCGTCGCCGTCGGTGGCGCCGTCATCGGTCTGGTCGGGGGGCGGGTTGGCTTCAACTGTCTGGGCGACCTGCTCGGCGTACTTCTGCCATAGCTCGTCAAGCCGCTTCAACTCCTCCCGCTCACGCTCGATTTGCGCCAGCAAGTCCTCGGCCTGCTGATAGGGGTCATGGAGGAGCTCTTCCAGATGGGTCAGGTCGTATTCCAGAGTACCGACCGCCGCCTTCATCTGCTGCGGCGTGCGTGGCATCACTTGCCCCTGCAGGGCCATCCGCAGTTCGTGTATTTCGTAAAAGCCGCCTATTCGCAACTCCAAACGGGCATGGCCCACGCGGTCGGACATCGCCAGCGGATCGATGTGGATGACCGCCTCGCCCTTGCTGTGAACTGCGATAAAGGCCATCGCCCATTCGTCCAGCTCGTTTATCGGCACGATTTTCCCATCGGCGTGGATGTCGCCATTGCGGTCGATTGCGATCGTCGCGCGTGCATAGTCGGCCCGCTCGCCGCCGAGCAGCGGAGTTATCACCACCTCCACGGCCGTGCCCACGGGGGGGATCGCCTCGGTGTTGGCCTGGTACACCAACTGGCTGTTGTCGGCACTCGACTCAAACGGCACGTCAATAAGCGTTGTGGCGAAGTTAGAAACGGTGACGACCTCGCCGGTGGAGTCGGCAGCGTAGGCTCCGTCGGGCATTGCGAGGGATCCCACGAACACCCACTGCCGCTCGCCGAGGCCTTGCCCATCGCCGACTTTCCTGAGCCAGTCGGTTGCATCGACCTGGCGGGGCTGGCCGTCAGCGTCGGTCCATTGCAGGGAAATGGCTAGCCGGGCCCCGCGTGGCGGAATCGCCTGCCATTTGCCGTCGGCCAATGGCTGCCACTTCGCCGGCAGACCTGGCGACAGCCCCAGCGCCAGCAGCGCAGCATGCACGTCCGAGGGCAAGGCGGGTGTGACAAGAAGGGTCTCATGGCCTCGGCCACTGTTTTCCCGGCAGACGAGCAATTCCAGCAGGCCCTGGCGCAGGCCGACCCGGGCTTGCAGTGTTATCTTTCGGGCGGCCAGGTCCAGCGTCATGCCCGGCAACGACAGCAGCCCGGTGCCCTGCTGGGGGGATTGGCCATCAGCAGGGCTCAGCTCGGTGGGCTCGTCGTCGCCCGCCAATGGGCCCGTGGCCGCGGCGAGCAGTATAGCGATGAATACGGCACGTTTCATGGGAGTCTCCTGTGGCAAACCAGCAGTGTCGCGAATGATATTATTATACAACGGGCCGCGAGTCTGGAAAGAACTCGCGGCCCGTTGGTGGGGTTGCTATGTGCAAATCGTGTTTACGGGAAGGCGTTTTCTTCCTCTTCCGACTGGATTATGATCTTCGGCTTGAGCAAGATCAGCAGCGTGGTTTCTACCCGGCCTTCGCTGGTGGTTGTGAAGAAGCGGTTGATAACAGGCACCTTGGACAGTACCGGAACGCCAACTTCCACCTCTTGTGTCGAAAGCGATCTTTGCCCGCCCAGCAACAGCGTGCCGCCGTCGGGGATGGAGACCGTGGTCTGCAGATCCTTGATTTCGACTTCGGGCAACTGAACCACACCCGACGTGCCGCTATTAAAGCCGCCGCGAGTACCGAACGGTACCTCGTTCATTTCGCCCTGTGCATTCAGGATGACCGACGCCACCTGAGGACGAACCGTCAGCGTCACATAGCGTCTGTCCGCCGAAACGGTCGCCTCTACGTCCAGGACCGTTCCCGTGGGGACAAAGCCAATGATAGGCCTCATGGCGGCGGCATCCTGGGCGACGATCGGTTCCCAGCTCTGTACGTATGCTCGCTGCGTACCGACTGTTATGTATGCCCGCTGACCGTTGAAGAGGGTCAATCGCGGGGCTACCAGAACTCGGGTCGTCTTGCTGCCCTGCGTGGCTTCGATGAGGAAGTCCACCTCGATGTCGTCCATGAAGGCTCCGCTGATACTCAGCGCCGTCGGCACGGCACTCGTGCCAAAGCCAGTCGTGGTGATCTGACTGGCCACCCAGTCCAGCCTGCTGCCGCTCCTGGCGGCTACGGGGGTCCAGTGGCTGCTCTGAGCAGTATGATCCCCGGCGAAGCGGTTGATCCGCCCGCCGTTCCACGGGTCACCGATGTTGGAGGGGGATCTCTGGTAGGTCCGGGCGCCGGCAACTGTCGTATAGTTGGCAGGAGCCCCGATGGTCGTGGGCGTAGTGGAGGCTATGTCGATGGCCTCACCGGACCCGAGATTCGAACCTATGTTGAAGAATACGTCCAGGTCAATGCCCACCCGTTCCAGGAAGGCCGAGTCCACCTGAATGAACCGCGCCTCGATGGATATCTGGATGGCCCGGGCTTCGCGAAGCTGACCGAGCAGGTCGAGAATCGCAAGATGATTCTCCCTGGTCTGCCTCACGATCAACTGCCCGCCGAACTCGCTGATGGCGCCGCCATCGTCCCAGGATCGCTCATCGACGATCTGCTCGATCTGTTCGATCAGGTTGTCGATAATTTCTTGACGGGTGGGCTCATCGTCTTCGTCTTCGTCGTCTTCGAAGATCGATCCGCCCCCGATATCCTGCCCTGTCGTGGCTCCCGTACTAAGGTCCAGCCTGGGCCCGGGGAAGTCCGGCACGCGGAGGATCATGTCGTGAATGTCATACACCCGCGTGTACATGTTCTGGTTGAGATCGCTCTGAGTGGATATTGTGATAACACCATCGTCCACGAAGAAGCCCAGAGGGTTCACGCCGGCAACGTCCTCAAGGATGATCCGCAAGGCCTTTTCGACCGTAACTCCCTGCAGCAGTCTTATGTCCACTTCGCTGCTTTCGCTTACGCCGGCGGCATTGAGCATTTCCCACTTAACGTGGATGTCAACTCCGGCGACCTCGGCGATGTACTGAATGACGTCTTCCAGGGCAATGCCATCGAACTCGAAGATCTGCCTATCCTGCAACTGTTGATATACTCGGCGATTAGCCTCGCTATCCCGAGATCGGTCGAACGCGAGATCTTCACGCAAACGCCTGCGGGACAACTCAGGCCAGTCCTGGGGGTACTGAATATAATAGTGCCACGGAATGGCCGCGCCGAGGTTCTCAATTTGTACCCGGGCGGTCTCTTGGTACATCTTGCGAGTGAGGTCGCGCTGCTGCATGAGAATCACAAAATCCTGCACCAACTCGAGTCTATCGAGGGCAAAGCGGCTATTGGGATCCAGCAGGAGTATCTGTTCGAGCACTTCGACCTCTTGCTCGTACCGTGTTTCCTGCTGAAGCGTGCTGGCACGCTGCGTCAGGGTCGCGATCGTCTCAAGCCTTTGCTTCTCCTCTCGCTCTATACGCTTTTTCTCAATGATGATCTCCGCAATACGTCTGGCCTCAATGGTTTTCTCCTCCCAGGTCAACATATCCTCGGCGATCCGGTCCAGGGCGGCCCTGGTCAGGGACAGTTTCTCGCGGTACTCATCGTCAGTGAACAAGACCTTGCGCCTGGTCAGCACATCTTGTGCGAGCCGCACAAAATCCTCTGCGTCGGTGAAGTCCGTCCCGCTCTTGCCCTCGGCGTTGGCGAATTTCAACTGCTCGTCCGCACGCTTCATGGCATTTTCGAACTCGACGATCGCCTGCTCTTTGCGCACCTGCCTGATGCGCGCAGCGCGGGTACGCGTGCCTTCGTCGGCGCCGCCGAACAGCTCGCCTTCGGTCGCGTCAGTCGCGTCGGTCGTCTCGTCGGCCGGGCCTGCATCGTCAGCCGCGGCGACTACTACGACAGCGTCATCAGCCACGTCGTTATCGGCCGGGCGGGCGATCAGTTCAGTAACGGGCTCGTCCAGCAGGACATCCGCCTGGGCAAGGTCAGCTATGTCGCTGATGCCGTCGACATCAACGTCTGCCAGGGCTTGGTTTTGGCCATCCTGCCTGGCCGCATCGGCCTGCATCTGGCGCAGCAGTCGCTCTGCCTGGCCCGACTGGGGATCTTCCATGATCGCCTGGCGGAACAGGCTGGCAGCCTGAGCGCTATAGCCGCGATTCATCGCGGAAATTCCGGCGCCGATAAGGATCTGTGCGCGGTCGGTAATCTCTTCGGTTACCTGGTCGTCGTGCGATTCATCGGCCTGCCGGGCCAACTGCTCGCCTGAGGGTTCATCTACAGTGGCCTCTTCATGTACAGTGGCCTCGGCAAGCACAACTGTGCGGAACACCGGCCGATCTCTGCCGGCGGGCGCCTCATCGCCGGGCTGGGCGTCGGTGACGGCAACTTCTTCCGCCAGTAGCTCTACTTCGCCGGCGAAGGCATCGGCGGCTGGTTCCTGGGCGGAGACTAAACCGGTGGCGTCATCGCTGGGCGCGGCGTTGGCAACACGTGCCGCTTGGTCGCGCTGGGCGCTGATCCTCTGACGAATGGCGGTGAGCCTGGTTACAGCCTGCTGCCTGCCGCTGGCTTCGAGGAATTCGCAGCCAGCGGCCTGCTCGAAAGCCAGTTGGGCCTCCTGCAGGTCGTCCCGCGCCAATACGTCTTCGCCATAGGCGAGCCACTGACGAGCGATGACCTGCTGGTCAATGGCTGTATCGATCCAGCCAAAGTAACTGTCAAAGGTGCGGCGATCCTCAACAGAGAGCTTGTCGCGGTCGACTTTCAGCAACAAGTCCTTTGCAGTTTCGAAATCCAGCGCATTGTAGTACTCGATCGCCTGGGTCAATATAGTGGTCGCCGCCGTGCCTGTATCAGCCCGTCCGAGAGAACTCAGACTCGAAAGGGCGATCACGGTGGCTAACGCAACGGTTTTAAGGGACACACTTCGTACCGTCACAATAATTCCTTTCCTGTTTGCAGCTTCACGTATGCAGCTAGCCTCGCCGTCCGGTCGTGCGCTCCTGGCCACGACACAATGAAACGTACAGTCTTACGACAGCATGGCTGATGCCTAATTCGGTCAACAAATCGACCTTATCTCTCCTCGGATAACTGACCGTTTTTTGAATAGGCTTTTTTCGATAATCGCCGGTAATGTCCGATCATAGGGCGTTATTTTGGTCGGGGCATGGCTTGCCTGGGCGCGGACCCGCCCTGGAGGAAATCCGCTGAAGGAAATGCTGGAGAAAACTCTTACTCTGGCTGGCTGTCGCGGGCTGCCCTATCAAGCTTGACCAGCCGCGTATGGACCGCCCCTTGCTGGTCCATGTAAACGATCCTGGTGTCCTTGAGTCGCATCACGCCCCTGTAGAAGCGTGCGCCAAACTCGATTCCCACCAATGTCGCCCCGGTGGAGAAATCCACCGGCTCGGCGATTCCAGGCACGCTCCTGAGCCCGCCGATAAGTTGGCCAGGCCGGACCTTGAACTCCGCCTCAACGCGCTCGCCCATGGCCACAGTGTAAACCGTAATGTTGACGCTCTTCTTGTCGGCATGAATGCCCGAGATGAAGAACTCCGTCGAGCCGGCCACGCTGACAGGCTCGGACCACTGGGACCACTGGGAGTCTATATAGTGCAGCTTGGCCTCGTCGGGCAGGTCCGAATCCACGTCCATATCCGCCGTCAGCAACGGGTTTATCAGCCGCAATCTATAGCGGTAGCGGTACTCCAGAATCGGCTTGAGGGAAACATCGTGGGCCCACAGCGCATTATCGTCGTCAACAGCGACCCCGCCAGGAAAGCCGGCCTTCCAGTCGATCCACTCGTCGGTAGCTGAATCGTGAACGGGCCAGTACCCGGGCCTGAGCAGATGCCCCTGCCACATTGCACTGAGTTCGCCGATGGCCGCCAGCACCTGCCCACCATTGGTCCCGTCGTAGGGAGGCAACTCGGGGGGGGAAATTTCTTTGCGCCCGTCGCCCTCACCGGTGAACACCGGCGTCGACACCAGGACCGGCGCGTTGCCCGCCCACTGCCCATCAGGCAGGCGAGATTGGCTTTCTATGACCACACCCGCCACAACAAGCCGAGTTTCCGTGTGGGCGTCATCCAGCCGCTGGTCCCACTTTTGGGTCAGCCTGTCGAGTGGGAAGTCGCTGACGATGTGTGCGACTATCGTGTCATGGGCCTGGCCATCCTGTTGGTACAATGACCTGCCGGCCCAAACTATCGGCGCGGGCAGCAGCGGCTCTTGCGGGAACAGATCGCTAATGTCCTGCGTGAGTTGCTCGACGGTGATGCCCAACATTGCCGGATCGTCGAATTCTCGCGGCTCCGGCGGAGGCAACATCGCACTGAAGCGGCTTGGCGAGCCCACGTCGAACGGATTAGCTCGCAAATCTTGGATCAAGGCCAAGTACTCTGGGCTCACAGGCCGATCGAACTGCGCAGCCTCCGCGCGGTCCCGTACCCGCCTAGCGGCAGCCAGGAGCGTTGCATCGACCTCGCTGGGGGCGACTTGCTCGGTCTTGGTCCCGTCGCCCGTGTAAATGGACGTAAGGCGCGGCGACGACAGCACCCAGTGCCCCACCGCCACGATCAGCAGAATTGCGCACAGAGCCACGACGCCCTTTTCAATGTGCTGCTCAATAACTTCTTGTATATTACCTGCGTTGCCTTGTGGCATGGACTAGCTCCTGTATCGCCTATCAAGCATAGCTATGTCTGGTGCAGCTAATCTCTGGGATGGCTATCTTCCGCCCGCGCCACACCGGCGCTTGCAAGCCTGTTGATCATCTCTTGGGGCATCAACGGTGGCAGGTCCTGTGACCAAGCCTTGGCTTGGTCATCCCACGTGCCTCGTTCCCACGCCGTCAGCAGCAGCAGTTCACCTTCAAAGATCACTGAGACCACCGGGTCCGGACCGTAGCCAAAGGGGCTTTGGGGGGAAAGGTAGACCGCATCGGTGGACACCCTCACTATCGTATGATAGTTCAAACTTGCCAGTTCCCGCTCCAGCGATTCAATGTACCTCATCGGCATGATCAACGAGAAGTTATACAGCACGACATCGTACTTGCCCGTGCTGTCCCGGTCGGTAACGCTTCGCCCCGGCTCGTTGATCGCGTAGCCGGGCACGCGGAGATAGTTCAGCCTCTTCACCGCAGAATCGAAAATAGTGGGGCTTTCCAGGCCTTCAACCGCCTTCTCGTTTGTCAGACGAATAGCCTCGAGGATGTCCTGCATGGTCCACAGGCTAACCTGCGCGTGCCAGAGGTCCTCAATAATGTCTAGCTCGGTAGTGGCCTTTTGGAACCGTCGTTCCAGCACCTCGCTGTCGGCATATATGAGCTTGCCCAAAACGTTGCGATTTATTAGCTCGTCTCGCGCGTACTGCCGGGCGGTCTGATTCAGCAGCGAATCAGGCTCGTCCGTCGATACGTCTCTGAAGTCCTGTGTGCCCTTGAGCCTGTCAGCCCAGATGCGAGTTTCATCTTCAAGCTCTTGCAGCGAAATTGGGGCAGCAGGACGCAACGGCTCCAACAGCGAGTTGACCTCGTCGAGATACGCCTGCGTCAGGCTCATCCGTAACGCGCCATAATTCGTGAATGCCTGCCTGTCGACGGGGAAGGCTGCAATATTATCCCGCCCAGCCGCAGAGGCCGACAGAACGGTGAAGTTCCTGCGATTCCATTCCGTGGAATCGGTGCGAACGTCGCGCAACCACCGCCCCCCCCTATCGACCCGCTCTTGTTCCATGGCGACGATGCCGGCGTCAATACGCAGGGAATCCCGGCCCGCCATCCGAATTGGCTTGTTGATCCTCCGCAGCGACGTGGAGAGTTTTTCACCATCGGCCAGTGCCGCTTCAACATCCTTGGCGATCTTTCCGTTGGCCAGGACAATCCCAATAGCCAAGACGGCCACCGCGCCGCCCACGCCTATAAGTGCCAGATTCTGCCGTGACAGTTCCATACAGATGCTATCTCCCAGCGGCTAGTCAGCCGCCTGCGGGGTCTCTTGTTCTTCGTAAATATCGTCCAGGCCGTCGTCGTCGACCGCAATCAGCCAGCGCACCGTGAAAAGCATGTCCGCCGACATGGATTCATCCGGCAGGAATGGATCTTCGGTAAGTAGCACCTCCCCGGCCATCAGGCCGGCGGGAGCTGCCACGCCCATGGCTATGACCTGATCTCGACTTTCGAACATCGCCAGCGAGATCGACGAAAGCTCCTCAGCCACCTGCTTGCTCTCGACACGAAGCGCATCGATCATGACCACCGTCGCGTGCTCCCCCAAAGGCGTCGTAGCCGTCAACGTCACGGTATAGCCTCGCCCACTGGCAGAGGGCACCACCGATGAAAGCTCGCCAACGTATCTGTAATCGATTTTCCAGGCGTATATCACCCTGCGCTGATCGCGCGGAATCTGCTGTATCTTGTCTCGAATTGCCTCCCGCTGAGCAAAGTCCATAGCATCGACATATTCGGCCAGCATTTCTTGAACGTTCCGCCCGCCCTGAGCCGTCACCCGATGGATCGACCTGCCGACGAACGCTTGCAATGACGGCATGACGTTACGGTAGCCCAGCAAATCTACGTAAGCATCGGTCTGGTCGCCATCGTCCAGGCCTTGCTTCTTGAGATCAGTGAACTCATCGCGGTAGCCTTTCAGTTCGTCCCTGATCGCAAAAGCCTCTTTTCGCCGGGTCGGGTCGGACAGGGCTTTACGGTCCACATAAGATCGATACGTCGGGCACGCCAACGTCAGCAGCAGCAGGCCCGCTGCAACGCCAAACCACGGAATCTTCCTGACCCACAAACGCCGACGGGCTATCTCCTCGGGCAATAGGTTGGTCGAAACCGGGACCGGACGCAGCAACTGCGCCGCCAGGCCGTACGCCGTCGGGAACGCCAGGATGCCTTCATTGAACAACGGCACGTTGACGCCCGGCGCCGGCGCGAGATTCTTGTAATCCTCTATCCGCACGACGGGAATGTTGAGATTCTGTTCCAGGAACTTCTGCAGGCCTGGCAAGCGGAAACCGTTGCCGAGCCCAACCAGTCTGGTGAACTTGGAGTCCCTGTGCAGCGAAACGTAATAACTCACCGACCGCTGGATTTCCTGGACGAAGTCGGCAAACACGGGCCTCATCACCTGAAAGACCTGACGGGCGTACTTACTGGTCGAAGCGGTCCGTTTGAGCGTCTCGGCCTTACCAAAGGACAGCTTGAAGGATTTCGACAACGCATCGGTGAAGTTGTTCCCGCCGATCTGTATCGTCCGCGTCCAGGTCCTGCCGCGGTCGGCGACGACCAAGTCTGTGGTGTCCGCCCCGATATCGACAAGCAGCGTGGCCCCATCCTCGGCGGCCTGCTCGTCATAGACCAGGAAGTTGTACAGCGCCAGCGGCGATACCTGCACGACGTCGACAGCAATGCCCACCGCCTCGAGGTGGCCAATGGCCTCAGCCACGTCCAGCCTCTTCATCGCGAAGATACCTACCTCCAGCTCGGGAGAATCCTCTTCCTGAAACGCCTGCCACCGCCAAATCACTTCGTCGATGGGGAACGGTATCTGCTGGCCCGCCTCAAACTGAATGATGCGGGGCAGGCCCTTGGGCTCCACCGGAGGAGGGCGGAAGAACCGTGTGAAACTGTTCTGGCCAGGCACGGACAACGCCACGCGAGACCCCGACAGATTATGACGAACAAGAAGACTCTCCAACGACTGACGAATTAATTGATCGCGGTCGGCCTCCGGATTAGACAGCATCTCGGCGTGTTCGATAATCTCAAAGGCTTCGACCTGTGGATCTCTGCCGTCGCCGTAGTCAATAAGTTTCAGGGCTTTGAGGGCGCACTGCCCAATATCGATGCCCCAGGCAGTCTTCGCTTTAGCCATTAACAATCCTCGGCCGCTTGTTCGCCATCATAGACACACGCCACACCGGGCCGCCAAGCCGATGTCTCGGCCCGGCTAACGATATTACCAGCCAACTGCGGGGCGCTTGCGCCAAATCAGTCGTTGCGTATATAATGCAGTCTTCGGCAAGCAGGGCTCGCCGCGCTTGGCTTTTTTCTTTCGTCACGCCAGCTTACAGTAGATTATCACAATGCCGTTCACAATTACAACACTCGGCTGCAAGGTCAACCAGTACGACGGCAGCGCGATATCCGCCATGCTCGTTGCGGGGGGGCTGGCGCGGGTAAAGGACGGTCTGCCCGCCCACATGGTCGTCGTCAACACCTGCTGCGTAACGACCGTCGCCATGCGGAAGAGCCGCCAGGCAATCCGCCGGGCAATCCGCGCCGCCGACAGGCCGATCGTGCTGGTGGCGGGCTGTTACAGCGACTACGACGGGCAGCGAATAGCCAAGGTGCTCGCCGACCTGGACGTGCCGGCCGACCGTACCTTCATCGTTGGCCATCACGGCGACCTGGCTACCGTGATCGCCAATGCCATAGACGCCGCCAAAGGCCTGCCGATAGATACAACACCTTGTAGGACATCGTCTTGCGAAGACTCCCTGCCAATATGCCCTGCCACGATAAAAGCCCGGCGGGCGGGCGCTGCCCGGGCTGGCCCCGCCGGAAATATGCCGCCGATCGCCCATTTCCCAGGCCATCAGCGGGCGTTCGTGAAAGTCCAGGACGGGTGCGACGCATTCTGCAGCTACTGCATCGTGCCCTTCACCCGCCCTCGCGTCTGGTGGAGGCCCATCGACGCGGTCGTCGCCGAGTGTCGCGCCCTCATCGACGCCGGGCACAAAGAAATCGTCCTGGCGGGTGTGTTCCTGGGCGCTTACGGGCGGAACAGCGCAGCCAGGGGCAACTGGCAGTCGCCGCCGCAAGCCAGCCTCGCCGAATTGCTGTCGCGCGTCGCCGAGTTGCCAGGCCTGTGGCGCGTGAGGCTGTCCAGCCTCGAGCCGGCCGACGTGAGCAACCAACTGCTGGACGTCATAAGCGCCACTCCCACCGTCGCGCCGCATCTGCACCTGCCGCTGCAGTCCGGTTCGGAGAATGTCCTCCGGCGAATGAACCGCCAGTACACAGCCCGGCAGTTCGCCGACACGATCGGCCGCCTCCGCGGCGCGCTGGACCGCCCCGCCATTACCACGGACATAATCGTCGGCTTTCCCGGCGAGACGGAAGATGACTTCGCCGATACGCTCGCCGTGGCGGGCAAGGCCGGCTTTGCGAAAATTCACGCCTTCCCGTTCAGCGCCATCGAAGGCACAGCCGCGTGGAATTGGCGAGATGAGTGCCCTCCCGCAGATGTCGTCAAACAGCGTTTGGCCAAGCTGGCAGGGCTCGAAACGCACCTCGCCCACACTTACCGCAGCCAGTTCATCGGCCAGAAGATCGAAGGCCTGGTCGAATCGGCCCGTCCGGCAGCGGGCGGGCAGCGACAAGCCATGACCGACCGTTACATGACGATCTTCTTCACCCCGCCGCCCAGCGCGCCGCCCGAACAACTAACCGGCCAAGTGCTCACCTTCAACATCGACGCCGTCTGCGACCAAGGCCTGGCAGGCCAACTCGTCAGCAGCTAACGCCGCCGCACGGGGTGCCATGCCCACGTATCCTGCGCGGCGGAGCTCCTGATCCGCCGCGTGCTAACTAACAGGCTCGATGTTCTCGCGCGGGCTATCATGTTCTAAGAACGCGGCGGGTCGGGAGACCCGCCGCGCATATAGGGGCCGCCGCGCAATACGTGTGTCGTACCACAACGGTTGTCGGCTGGGCGGCGAGGTCGTACAATTCTGCCCATGAGCAACGCCGCGTCCGACTACGACCAACTCACCGCCGCCGCCCGGCAGCTTCTGGCGATCGAAACTTTACTTGGCAGCCCGTTCACCCCGGCCAGGCCCGACTGCCTGCCGCAGATCGAACTTCAACCCAGCGCCGCGGCCGGCCAGCCACCAGCCGGCGCGACCATGACGCCCGAGCAAAAGGCAGAAGCCCTGGCCGAGATGGACAACGGCGAGGTCAAAGGCTGCACGAAATGCGTCCTTTGCAAGGGGCGAACGAACACGGTTTTCGGTGAGGGCGACCCCGACACGGACATCGTTTTCATAGGCGAGGGCCCTGGCGCCGACGAAGATGCGTCGGGCAGGCCATTCGTGGGCAGAGCGGGCGAATTATTGGCGAAAATGCTGGCTGCGATGGGACTTTCTCGCGAGCAAGTCTTTATACTGAATATGGTTAAGTGTCGCCCACCAGGCAACCGCACACCCACGCCCGACGAAGTGGCCTCCTGCTGGGACTATCTGGTGCGTCAGTTGCAGATAATCGCCCCCAAGGTCATCGTCACCATGGGCAATCCATCCACGCAAACACTGCTGAATACTAAAGTTGGAATCACTCGCCTGCGGGGCACATTCCAGGATCTGCCCGATATCGGCGATGGGCTCGCCGGCACGCCCGTCATGCCGACGTTCCACCCCGCCTACGTGCTGCGGCAGTATACGCCGGAAAACCGCGGCAAGGTGTGGTCGGACCTCCAGCAAGTAATGGCCACAGCAGGCCTTACCGTACCGGACGCCAAGTAGAAAGACAGCCATGAGAATAGCCTTCCTTAAGGAACTAACCAGCGGCGAGCGACGCGTCGCCATCGTGCCGGAGACGGTCGTCAGGCTCATCCGCGACGGGCTTGAAGTATCCGTCGAGGCCGGCGCGGGCGAGGGGGCGTTTTTCACCGACGACGCCTACGCCCAAGCCGGCGCGACCGTCTGCACCGACCCCGCCGAAATGTGCAGCCAGGCTGACGTGGTCATAAAGATCAACCCGCCATCGACCAGCGAGGGCCCGCGCGACGAAGTCGCCATGCTCCGCCAAGGGGCTGTGCTGGTGGCGATGCTCGCACCGGCAGCCAATGGCGAGCTGGCGGAGGCACTGGCCACGCGGAACATAACAAGCTTCGCCGTGGACACCGTCCCCCGCATAACGCGGGCGCAATCCATGGACGTGCTATCGAGCATGGCCACCGTGGCGGGATTCAAGGCTGTGCTGCTGGCTGCGGACTCACTGGCCCGCATGACGCCCATGCTGATGACGCCGGCCGGCACGATCAAGCCTGCCGCCGCGCTCATCATCGGCGCCGGCGTGGCTGGCTTGCAGGCGATCGCCACCGCCAAGCGCCTGGGCTGTAAGGTCTCCGCCGTCGACGTCCGCCAGGCCGCTGCCGAGCAAATAGCAAGCCTCGGGGCCAAGTTCGTCCACCTGGACGCCCAGCACGATGCCGAAGACGCCGGCGGCTACGCAGCCGACCTCGGCGCGGAGTTCTACAAGCAAGAACAGGACATCCTCGCACCCCACGTGGCTGAGGCGGATATAGTAATTTCCACCGCGCTCATACCAGGCAGGCCCGCGCCCGTTCTGATAACCGAGCAAATGGTAAACTCCATGCGAGGCGGGTCAGCCATCGTGGACCTCGCTGCCTCAGCCGGCGGCAACTGCACGCTAAGTCAGGCCGACGAAACTGTAATCCACAACGGCGTGACAATTCTCGCCCCGCTGAATCTGCCTGCCACGCTGCCGGTGAACGCCAGCGAAATGTTCTCCCGCAACATGGCAGCGTTCATCAAAGAGTTCATCGTTGATGGACAAATCAACATCGATACGGAAAACGAAGTCGTCGCCGGCACATTGCTCACACGCGACAGCAAGGTAGTGCACGCCGCCGCCCTCAAGGCCCTCGGCAGGAGCGAATCATGATAGCGATCGCGATACCAATACTCGCCCAAGCCAGTCCCGAAGCCGTCACGTTGTCGCTGCAGATCGCGATAACGATCTTCGTGCTGTCGATGCTGCTGGGGCTGGAAGTTATCACCAAGGTGCCGACCACGCTTCACACGCCGCTTATGAGCGGCAGCAACGCCATTAGCGGCATAACGATAATCGGCGCGCTGCTGGCAGCCGGGGCGGGGGGCTGGCTTGGCGCCACGTTCGGCGTGATCGCCGTGGCGGCTGCGATGATCAACGTGGCTGGGGGCTATCTCGTTACCGATCGCATGCTTCGCATGTTCAAGCGGAAGAAGAGGTAAGGGCAATGGACGCTTCTATCATTACATATGCCTATCTGGCCGCGGCGGTGCTGTTCGTGGTCGCACTTAAGTCGATGGCCTCACCACGCACCGCACGACGCGGCAACATGCTCGGCGCCGTCGGCATGCTCATCGCCATCGTCGTGACGCTGATGACGCGCGTCCAGCCCGACATTCTGCAAGACGCCCAGCACTTCGTGCAAGGGCACGGCTGGACGTTCATCATCATCGGCTGTGTGATCGGCACGGTCGTGGGCGGCTTCCTTGCGATGACCGTCAAGATGACTGGCATGCCGCAGATGGTGGCCATGTTCAACGGCTTTGGCGGGCTGGCGTCTGGGCTGGTCGTCTTCGCGACAATCTGGCGGAAGAGCCCCGAGTACTTCGCCAACGCCGGCGACCCCACCGTTACGCCGATGATCGTCGCGGTGGGCATTTCAACGTTGATCGGCTGGGTTACGTTTACCGGCTCGATCATCGCGTTCGCCAAGCTGCAGGAGTTCGTGCTGTCGGGCCGACCGGTCACGTTCCCGCTGCAGAAGATCACCAACTTCGTGGCGATGATCGTCATCGTCGCCCTTATCGTGCTGTGGGCTTTTTTCCCGGAGCATCGCTGGCTGATCATCCCCATCGCCGCGATGTCGGCTGTGTTCGGCGTGATGTTCGTCATCCCCATTGGCGGGGCGGACATGCCAGTGGTTATATCCCTACTTAACAGCTACTCGGGGCTGGCGGCGTGCGCGACGGGCTTCGTGCTGGGTAACCCGGGGCTCATCATCGCCGGGTCGCTGGTGGGCGCGTCGGGAATCGTGCTAACTCGCCTGATGTGCCACGCGATGAACCGCTCGCTGGCCAACGTGCTGTTCGCAGCCGTCGGCAGCAAGGTGGCGGACATCGATAAGGACCGTCAGCAGAACGTCAAACGCTACACGGCTGAGGACGGCGCGATGATGCTCGCCGACGCTCAGACGGTCGTCTTCGTGCCAGGCTACGGCCTGGCTGTCGCCCAGGCTCAGCACATTCTGCGTGAGCTGGCCGACGTGCTGGAAGCTCGCGGCACGGACGTGAAGTATGGCATTCATCCGGTGGCGGGCCGCATGCCGGGGCACATGAACGTGCTGCTGGCCGAAGCCGACGTGCCGTACGACCAGCTCTGCGACCTGGAGACGATCAACAGCGAGTTCGAGCAGACGGACGTCGTGATCACCATCGGCGCCAACGACGTGATAAACCCCGCCGCCCGCACCGACGAGACCAGCCCGATCTACGGCATGCCGATCCTCGACGTCGACAAGGCCCGAACGGTAATGGTAATCAAACGCAGCCTATCGCCAGGCTTTGCGGGCATAGACAACGACCTGTTCTACGACGAAAAAACACTGATGCTCTTCGGCGACGGCAAACAAATGCTGACGGATATAGTCGCGGCGATGAAGGATGCGTAGGGGGAGAGGCAGGCTTGAGGTCTGAGGTGTGAGGCTTGAGAAGAGCCGAACGACACAGCGCGGCGGCCCGTTGTACGTCGGGCCGCCGCAGTTTTTTTGTTGCCGCCTACCACGCATATCCTACGGTCATGCCGCCGTAGAACTCGTCGTTGAAGCGTTGGTCGTTTAGGGCTTGGCTGAAGTTCAGGAAGCCTGCCAGCGTTAGCGAGCCATATTGCTCGGGCAAGCCTAGCACGCTGCCGAGGTCCAGGGCGACCGTCAGGCCGTAGTTGAGGTTGGCTAGCTTCGTGGTCGGTCGGCCGTTGTTGGTACGGTCGATCGAGAACAAATGCATGTACCGGTGGTCAATGCCCAGCACCATCGAGGGCGACACCGTCACGTCCTTGAGGATCGGCGCGCGGGCCATGCCCAGCTCCGCCAGGGCGAAGTCGTGGCTCACGCCGACTTCCATCCAGCTGCCGTAGTCGCCGACGTCGATGTCCAGGCCGTAGTAGAAGTACGGGCTGAGCACGGGGCCTTCCGTGCCGAACAGCACGCTGTCGTCGAAGCTCAGCTTGACGTAGATTTCCTGCGTGGTCTTCAGGTCGCCGGTGAGCTGTGGGAAGTGATAGTTGATGTAGCCTAGCTCGACGGTCGTGTAGAGCGGGGCGATGGTGTAGTACCAGTAGGCCACGAAGTCGACTTCCTGCAGGTGGTCGTCGTCGCCGCCGGTGAGGGACTCCTGGTTCGTGTAGTACTCGAACCAAATCACCCCGCCGAACGTGCCGAGGTCCACGCCAAGCAGGTCCTCTGTGCCCAGCTCGAACCAGATGTTCATCTGATGATTGACCTTCTCCCGGCCCTCGCCGGAATACTCGCTGAGGTTAATTCCCCGCCACACATAATCGCTGACGAGCGTGTAGTCGATGCCGAACGAGAAGGGAATAGGCTTGCTCCACCCAGCCTCACTGACGGCCTCCCCCGCGTCGGTCTCGCTGAACGTGGGGGTAGCTTCCTTGACCATGTCCAGCCAGGATTGCTCGGGCTGAACGTCTTGCGCAGCCCGGGCCTGGCAGACAGCCAGCAACATAACAACCACCCCCACCGCGATAAGCCATCTCGATCTTGTTAAACCCATAAACATAGCCAACTCCTTCCGCCGGGCGTCGCCCGAACAAAAAACCATCAAATACACACGCCTCTTAAGGCACACGCCGTGCCAAACTTTACGACGATATATAAGCCTTTGCTCCCAAGAAGCTTACGAGATCGACGCGATCGGAACACCCGCACCTATTGCGACATTTATGTTGCTTCCTTGCGGTTCGTGCGACATTTTTGTCGCTGCAAAGAGAGGAATTGGACTTGAAATGCGCAAAAGCGCAGCGCAGCGTATTCCTGCCAGCTTGTAATGCTCAGGCTGTCACGCCCGGGCGGGGCCGGCGCCGGGGGTTTTACCACACATAATGCCGGAGCCCATAGACAAGTATCCCGCCCAGGTAGCCGGTCGCAGAGACCAACACGACAGCCAGGGCCAGCGCGAATCTGTAACCAACCCCCGCAATGCGGCTGCCTCGGCGATAAGACAGCTCGCACAAGACCGCAGCTATGATAGCGAGCACACCGGTCAGCATGCCCGCCCATCTGTGGCGGGTGAGCGTTTGGGCATAGTCTGCCGGGTAGCTCGCAAAAGCCCCAGCTGCCCAGCCCACAGCGGTTGCCCCTGCCACACAGATCGCGCCGAACACAATCATGAACCGGGCGGCATTGCGAAACACTTCCGACCCAGTCGCGGCTGCGAGAACCTCGGCCAGGGCTGCGGCGACCACCAGCGCAATGGCGAAGTGAACCGCGATGGGATGGAACTTCCCCACGAAGCGCACCAACCTTGCCAGGCCCTGCGGTTCCCCATGGCCCGTCGCGTGATCGGCGTCGCCGTGGGGTCCACCTTCGGCGGTGGCCCCCTCGGGGACCGGCGGCAGGTTGGCCAGGTATTTTTCCGGCTCATCATCGAAGGCTGCCAGGCAGAACTTACAGCAGAAATATATCCGTCGGCCCTGATAGACGGTGGAAAAATTTAGGTCGATCTCTTCGCCAGGCATTACCGGGCACTCGGTTTGAGTGATCCCAGCCTGGCCCGCCGGCGCGGGATGGGCGTCATCGTGCACGTCGGCGGCGGCGTCATGCGCATCATCGTTGACCTCGTCGTGGTGCTCGTCTTCCGTTACCTCGACATGCCCGTCGTCATGAGCGGGCCCTTCAAGCCCGTACGATTCGCCCGCCAGGAGAATCACCCCCAGCGCACTGGCGATCAGGATGCGGATAATTGCCGGCCTGGCGCCTCGACGATAAGCCAACCGGCCGCCCTGCCATAAAGCCGCCCCTCTTTTCATTGCTGATTCTCTCATGACGTGATCTCCTGAAGACGCCGCATCGGCGCCCTCATTGCTGATACCTCCGCCGCCCATTTCCAAACGTCTGGGTCCGCGTTTTCGTTCAGGTGTTTCTTAATTGACTGTCGCTAAAGAGTTGCAACTCATTCCGCAGCCCCCCCTGCCGCCGGACGGATACGCATCATCACTGCCTTCTCACGCCCACGCAAGCCATTTTGCCAAAAATCCGAACACGGCGCGGCTTGACGCGGTCGGCTGGATGGGCGTACGATAGCCGGCGTGGAATTGGGAATGATAGGGAGAACGCTCATGCGCACGATCACGTCACTAATCGTCAGTTGTCTAATCATCGCCACCGGCTGTGTTGAATCGCCTTACGACGTCGCCCTGAGACATCAGCGAGAGCTGCAGAACGAGCAGGAGAAGATGGACCGGTGGCATGCCATCCTCATTGCCGACGCGATGGCTGAGCTCCAGCCTCTGATCGACCAAGCCAATGAGAATCTCAGCAAGCTCGACGGCGTCGTCTATGTTGACGTGCAAGAGTTTGACCGCGTCGTGTTCTTTGAAGAGGTCCCCGATGAAAAAGATGTGGGCGAATCACGCCTGACCAACTACTTGCCCGCGCCGCAGGGAGACAACCCCAGAAAGATCGCGGGCACACCGAAAGGCACTGTCCGCAACGCCTGGACGGATCGCTTCGCACTCGCCCAAGAGTTTTCCTGCCGGTATGAAGTCGGCGAAGCTGAAGTGAAATGGCTCATCGAGGATGACCTGGTACCTTTCGTCGTGATCGTCCCATTGAAACTCGTTGGCACGCGACGGAGTGTTGTTGCCGGCGAAGCTGCAATCCCCCAGCCGCCTGAAGGCTACGCCTACTGGCGCTCGTCAACAGTCTTTTCCGGCCTCTACGGGTCAGGTCGCTGGGCCTGGCTCGGATTCACGGGTAAGCCCGGCCTGCCGCCGGGGCAACGCCATCAGCCTGGCAGCGATCCGCTTGCCGATAAGGCTGCGGAGATGCTATCGGCGCAAGAGCCCACGACCGTCACGCTCGACCGAAAAGCTTCCGTACTATACCGCACAGAGAGCGGGTGGCACGTCCCCGATGAAGCGGGCATCATCTCGCAAGCCGCCGACAAACTGACATGGACCCAAGGCATCAGCAAGGAACTTGAGCCACATGTCTTCGAGCCCGAGTAACAAGTTAGCCCGGCAGCACCCCATCCGCCTTCATCTGTGTCCGCCGCTATTCCTCTCGGTCCACCACCCAGCCATCGCCCTTGACCCCCGCCTCGCCAACTGGTAACCCTTTGTCATGGCTGATCAAATGAGTTCGCGGGAGCGGTGTCGGGCTGTTATGAGTTTTCAGCCGGTGGATCGGCTGCCTGTTGTGGAGTGGGCGATGTGGTGGGACCAGACTATCGACCGCTGGCGGGGCGAGGGCTTGCCCGCCGACATCCACGGCCATGACATACACCGCCACCTCGGCCTGGAAGTTTGGCTGCAGACGGGCGTCGGCATGGGGCCCACCGGCAGCACGGGCGTTACCGAGCCGACCATCCGGACCATGGACGAATACCTCGCCCTGGTCGCGGGCGGCCTGTATCCGCCGAACGAGAAGGCCGTCGACGAGAAAGTGTGGCGGTCGTACATCGCGCCGCAGGAGGCGGGGGACATTGCGTTGTGGTTTACGCTGGACGGGCCGTTCTGGTGGCCTCGCATTCTGCTGGGCGACCAGGAGATGTTGCTGATCTACTACGACGATGCCGAGCTGATGCACCGGATCATCGCCGACATGACCGCCTACCACCTGCGGACGCTGGATGAGGTGCTCAAGATCGTCACGCCGGATTTTGTGACGTGGGCGGAGGACTTCAGCTACAAGCATGGCCCGCTTATCAGCCGGACGACGTTCGACGAGTTCCTCGCGCCATATTACCGCACGATCGCCGGGGTGCTCAACGAGCATGACATCCCGTGCATCGTGGATACCGATGGCGACCCGACTGAGGCCGTGCCGTGGTTCACCGATTGCGGCGTGGATGGCCTATGGCCCTGGGAGGCCCGGGCCGGCTGTGACGTAGCGGCTGTGCGTGAGGCCCACCCCAAGCTGCTGATGGTCGGCGGGTACGACAAGACGGTGATGCACCAGGGGGAAGCAGCCATCCGCGCCGAGTTCGAGCGCCTGCTGCCCACGGCGAAGAAGGGCGGTTTCATAATAGCCTGCGACCACCAGACCCCGCCGAGCGTATCGCTGGAAGACTACAAGCTGTACTTGCGCTGCCTCCGCGAATACGCCGAGCTGGCGGCGAAGTAGGTTGGCCCGGCAGGCCGCCGACATGCGCTACGACTTCTCAGAGGCCAGCCAATTCAGTAAGCAGACTCTTGTGACGGCCAGCAAATCCTTGTGCAAGAAGGATTCTTCCCAGTTCACGCCCGCTCTCTCTCCCTCCATGACATGCCAAGACATGTCCGCGAGCAACAGCTTCCCCTCGTGCAGTATCTTGGACCGCTGGTCATAGAGTGCCTTGGCGAACTTCTTAGCTCCCGCGTCGTCCTTTCCGCCGTAGCCATAAGTGAGGACGAACTTCTTGAATCTAGCCGAGAGCCTGTACCTAAGTTGCTTGCAGCACTCGCACCTATCAGGTGGGCCCCCATCGAACGCCATTAGAGTTTCTATGGCCGACACGAAGGAAGCAAAAGACAAGGTAGGATAGGCGCCACGCAACTCGACACCACAATAGAAGAGATAGCATGCCTTGCGGAAGGTCAATAGCCTGGCCCTTGGTAGGGCGTAATATGCATCAAGAACAATCCCCATGTGATCAGGTACTGCAAAGTGCTCAACATTGCGGTCATCAAGGACCTTGTCTTGATACCAACGGATTTGTCCTGTCTCTATTGGATCGCAGGATCGATTCGTGAATCTCTTGATGGGGCTCTTTGCCTTTACATGACCAAAGAAGAAGAATTGAGTCACGACCGAGAGCAAGTGTTGAAGCTCCACTATCCGCCTCGTGAGCTCGTCGTTGCCACCGGAGCTGTACCTGTAATAGGGCTCGTCCTGCTTTGGAAACGACATCTCGATCGTCAATGGATAGAACAGTCGGCCGTTCCGCACGGGCTTTCGCCTGGAGGGGTATATCTGGAATCTGTCTGAGAAACGGTATTGCCCGATTACGGGCTTTGTTGTGAAGATCGTGACTCTCTCAAAGATGTCGGGCATGTATCTGTCCGCCTTCGCGGCCAAGACAGTCCTGGTCTGCCGCTACGTATGTTTATAGCAGGCCCGCCACTCGGTCGTCCATGGACTTTTGGTCGGCGGTGAAGCTTAGTAGGCCGGCCAGGTTCATTAGGGCGTCCAAGCCTATGGCCTTGTCGGCCAGGGGGTCGCGCCAGTTGGCTAGCTTGGGTATTTTGCCCTCGGCGGCGCTGGTGGCTACTTGCTGGGGCGACCAGTTCACCAGCAGGTCCGCGCAGCCATGTTGGTGGAAGAAGGCAACGAGGTGGGTTGGCGTGAAGGAGGCGAGGTCCTCGTTTTCCAGCGCGTCCACGCAGGCGATCACGGCGTCGTCGACGTCCCATAGTGTGTCGAATCGGATGGCGGCTGGGTCCACGCCGTCGGCGAAGGTTGGTTGGAAGTCGAAGGTGGTTTTGTCGGTAAGTTGGTCGTCCTCGTAGCCTGGGTAGAGGAAGTCCTTGGCGCTCTTTGGCGGAATGGTCAGCACGTCCACGCCGGCGCAGTCGGCCACCTGCCGGCCGTTGCGTATGCTGGCGGCGATTTGCCGGGCGGATGTCTTGCCGGCGTCGCGCAGCTCGCGGACGGCGCGCTGGGAGGCCATCAGCGCGCGCTCGCCGACGCCGATTCCGTCACCGAGTTCGTTATCCGCAGCGAACGCGCCGAGCCTGCCCAGGAACACGTTGACGTAGGCGGGCCTGCCGACGCGGGCGATCACGTAGTTCTGCCGGGCCGAGAAGCCCAGCGTGTGGTTGACGGGCACGCCGTCGCCCGAGAGGCGGCGCGTCGCGAGCAGGCCGGCTGGGGTGAAGGGAATTTTCACGATGAACCGCTCGGGGCAGATCGCGTGGTATCGCTTGGCCGTCGCCACAGCGGCGTCGAGGTCGTGGGCGAGGTCGGTGTGTTCCTCCACGGAGACGAAGGCGTCGAACTTTTCCACCAGCGCCAGTCCGTGGTAGGCGTTAAGTATGAATGCCACCTCCAGCAGTTGCTCGCGACCGGCCAGGCCTGCCCCCGCCAGCAGCTCGCCCGCCTCGGCGGCAAGCGCGTCGTACGTGCCGGACTGAATCTCCTTGTTCAGCAGCGTGTTATTGGTCGTCAGGGCGGTCATCTCGTCGGTCCACAGATGGCTGACCGACGTGACGTTGCCCGTATCCAGCCACAGTTCGCTGCCGAGGGCCCGCAGCCGCCGCCAGTTGCGATTCGTGCCGGTGCTGCCCAGCTCGCCGAAGTGCGGCGTGAAGTCCTTGGCTGCGAACTCGTGGATTTTCTCTGCGACGCGAGTGTCTGTCATGATTCGGTCCTTTCGATCTACCCGCAGGAATAATAGCTGCCTGCGGGGGGCAAATCAAATGGCCAAGGCTGTTGTCGCCGGCGCAATAAAACAGCCGTGGCGCCCCGAAGGACGCCACGGCTGTAACTAATCATTACGTCTGTCGCTGGCTAAGAAGACTAGAAGTTAGACAAGCCTTCGTCGCTATCCAGCGGGAGGGCCTTCTCGGCTGCGGCGTGGCTGGCAGCCTGGCTGGCGGCGTGGCTGGGGGCCGGCTTGGTGTCGCCGGCTATCTGGTGCCACGTGTTGTCCGCCTGGTGAAGCTTCGCGCCGCCGGCCGATGCATGCTGCTGGGCTGGGGCGTGCTGGAACGTCTGG
>SDBV01000618.1_pt1 | contig 51458 bp, 34 predicted proteins | sample 2277081 | NCBI WGS metagenome assembly SDBV01 (sample SAMN10402039, study PRJNA504765) | marine sediment metagenome | isolation source: marine sediment core GS10_PC15, 223 cmbsf | place: Arctic Ocean: Southern Knipovich Ridge | collected 2010
ATACCCTTTCAGCAGCCCCTCCTCATACCACTTCAGAACGGTCGGACGGGAGACTTGACAGATCTTCGCGACCTCTCCCGTTGTGAAAACCTTTTGGGGCACTCTGCTCTACCTCCTGTCAGGTCCTTTGGCCGGTGACGAGCACTGAAAAGGAAACCGCTGAATTGGGTGGAATAAAGTCTGGGTCTGGGCTCGTCCCGCCCGCCTCAGGCGGATTGGTCTGAAACCCTTTCCTCTTTCCCAAGCCTGCTTTATGAAACTAAACCCATTGTCATTCTTTCTGATTTTAACTTCCTCTCCTAATTTCGTCAAGTTTTTGGTTCTGTTCCAACTAACACACGTTATCTGATAAATACACCTGCCAAGGCAAGCACTGCCAGTTTATATATGGCGTCCAACAGATTCCGACACCGGCAGGCAGCTTGATATCACTGTGTAATGACCCCTTTGATTGCATGTACGGTACTATCAACAGGTTCTGCAGGCGCAATATAGGGCTTTGACAGATTTTTGACATTTTGGACCACAGAAATCGACCGCAACATTGAAAACTGCGGGACAAGTTGCTCGGCCGAGAGGGCTTTCGCACACCCCTGGAAGCCAAGGTGTTAGTGGAGCGGTGGCGGAGGGAGTACAATACGATTCGACCCCATAACGCGCTGGGGGGTATACCCCCCAGGGAATATGTCCGAAAATTGCAGCAGGAAAAAGGAGTTTCCACCGGAATTCCCTAAGTCCCAGGTGGTTCACATTTTGGGGGACAGTCAAAGAGCCCAATGACCCGAATTTCGGCCGTTTAGATTGGCCAGGAATTGGGAGCACTGCGATCAGCGGCGATGAAGATCAACCGGATGGCCGAAACAGTGGAGAGGAGTGAACAAAGTGGGGAATCGCTTCGAACAGATGGACGTTGACATCGAAGCCTGCCACGATCGGATCGCTGAAGACACCGATCTGTACAGCAGAATGGAACACTACTGCGGGCCTCTAGAGAGATACCTGGCCAAAAAGAATCTATATCGAAAGCTGATTGACTCAGGTATGGTCAGAGGATGGTTCAAGGAATTTCTCGAGTACTGGACGAAGGTGCTGAACGGTCGGCCCCTGTACCTGCACGATTTTTTCTTTCTGTACCATTACTATCAGATGAAGTTCTGGAAGCTTGATATCCCGAAAGGAGCGGACGACAAGCTCTTTCTTCAGTATTGGCAACGACCCGAGAACATCTACCTGACATTTCATTTTGCTTACAGATTCGGAGCCGAACCTTTCTCCTATCTTGAAATGAAAACCTATCTGAAGCGGAACAGCCGCATCCTGGAGTATGGGTGCGGTGTGGCACCCGTAACGACCAGCATGATCAAATCGCGACTGCGGGATTACGAATACACAGTGGCGGACATAAGAAACTTTCCATACCACTATGCGAAGTATCGGCTCAAACAACACCATGTAAATTTTGTCGATCTTGTTCCCTTTGAGAGGCCGGTGTTTAACGTTGAATTTGACGTTGTCCTGCTGAGGACTGTCATTGAACATTTGCCGAATCCTGTGGAAGTAATTCAATGGTTGACAGAGGCCCTGCGACCGCAGGGTTACCTGATATTCGACTACATACACACCACGGGAATGGCCATGGACACTTACGAGGCCGCCGAACAGCGAAGGCACGTGCTGGATTTCATCAAAGAAAGGTACAAAATATTGTCGGGCGAACTGAAGTACGACGCATCGATGGGAACAACAATAGCCAGAAAGGTCCGTGAAATATAGCGAGGCCTGAAGTACGCCTTGGGGCCCTATGGCCGCAGGAGAATCGATGAGTTGCTGAACCCTTGGGAAGGGGAGGTGAAATCTTCCGGAACCATCTCTTCTCAGTCCGGCAAGTAGAGATGGATCTCGTCGACCCAGTACCGGTTCGCCTGACCGGGACTGAAATCAAGACCGATTTTGTTGATGATGCCGCCGGTGATGACATATCCCATCTTGTTCGCATAGGCCAGCCGTTCTTCGTAGAACTTTCGCCTGATATCAAACCGCTTCCAGTTGTCGTCCAACGTTTCGACCGGGGCGTCGAAAGTTGTTGCGGACATGTGTGCCAATTCGAACCAATATCCGATCACGACTTTGAACTCAGAAGGGCGCTCCTCTTTAACAAGAACACGGAAGGCAAATGGTCTCTCGGGCAATGGAATATAAACGGGCAGGCTAATCCGGCTTCTCCCATCCGACTTCGATTCGGTCACCTCAATCAAATTGCTCGAACTCCCAAGGAGAGAGACAGTGGAATCCAAACGGTTATCCTTCAATACCCGCCCTTGTGTATCGCTCATCTGCTCAAAAGTATTGGTGTCAACGCTTTCGAAGTCCTCCACGACAAGATAGGGTTCTTCGGGCCAGAGCTTTGCTTTCTCGGTTATGTCGAGTCTTTCCTCCAGGCTGTAAAGGTATTCAACGGGCTTTCCGCTGCCGAGTCCTGCCGCCGAAAAAGCGTCCAAGGCTTCTTGGACCTTGCCTGCATCGAGGAATTGAATGCCCAGGTCCGTCCCCAGGTCGGCGACTTCTGTCCGGTCTTTCTCAGTGGCGTAGTAATAAGCCTTGCTCCAGAAAGCTGCACTCTCTTCGAGTTCGGACAGCGCGGAAGAATAATCACCCAGTCCGAAATAGGCTTTGGCCCGTAGCAGGAAAACCTTGCCCCAGTGATCGCTGCGCTTCATTCCCGTTCTCAGGGCGCCGGTGCAGATACCCAGGGCCTCCCGAAAATTCCCCGAGTTTATGGCGGCTCGTGCGTGTTTTTCAAATACCGAGGCGTGATATCGCGAGACAGTCTTTTCAGTAAGAACAATGAAAGCCATTGCGACTGCTATGCCGATTGTCAGGAGCACCCACAAAGGGAAGATCTGCTTCCAGGTCAACCGGATTGGGTTGGGTCCACAGGTATTGTCCGATGGGGCGTTTGCCATAAGTCTACCGGGCCGGTGCAACCGCGGATTGGTCCATAGCACCTATTGAAGACACAGGAGGTCTTCTGTTTCCTCTATCCGTTCGAGACGTATTCTATCAAGGCGCTCGACCGGCTACACTTTCAGTCCGCTACTGAAGCCAGTCGAGAGGGAAGTCGGGATCGAGGCGAATGCACTCGAATATGCCTGCAATGAATGAGTTGTTCTCGCCTGCGCGATGGGGATTGGTGAGGCTCCAGACTATGTCGCCCTCAGGGTTGACCTCGAAGGCGCGGCCGTTATCGGTTTCGGAGATCAAGGTGTTTCCGTTGGGAAGCCTCTGGCAGGAGCCGCAGGTGAGCGAATAGAATGGGGCCTCATGAGTGCCGCGATATTCCCAGACGACCTCCTGGGAGAATGGGTCGAATTCGAGCACCCGGGAGTATTGTTCCCCGCCTCTTTGGCCCCAATGCAGCCCGCAGTTGTCGAAGATAAGCATTCTGCCGTTGTCGAGCACCGTGGGTTGGTGCTGCATCAACCACATCCCTGACAAGGACCAGACCACTTTCTCCTGATCCAAATCGACAACGGCGATGTTGTGCATGTATTTTACCGAAATAAGAACATTCCCCTTCTTGAAGGCCGGGGATCGATCAGCCAGACGGCCGTCAAGAACTTCAATCGTATTCGTGTGGTAGATGTCTCCTGAATCCCGGAGACGTTTGAAGGATGAGGAGGCATGATGCGAATTCTCGAAGCTTTCCAGGATGGAGATGTTTCTGAGCACATTGCCATCCGAATCGAGGATGGTGATGAAATCCTCAAGGATGGGCTTCTTGTTGTTGAATCGCGGATCTACTTTGGGCTCGCGTGTCAAGACGTAAACTGTGCCGTCGTCCATGACAAATAGATCGTGGTGGTATCCGCCCCGGTTGGCCCACACCACGTTGGAATCCTTATCGAGCTTGACGAGCGCGCGTCCCTCGTGAATCGCCAGGATTGAGCCGTCTTCCAGAAGATGTGCACGTCGCCACGTCCCTTGTCTCTCGACTCCTTCAGGCGGCTTCCCGCTGGCCCATAGGCTTGGGTAATCCCCTTCCCATGTGTGTAAGACGTTTCCATCCATGTCGGTAAGAAATGCTGTGGGCGAGTGACCGGAAACGTAAAAGTTATAGCCCTCGTAGGCCGCATCTTTGGCGTGATAGACGTATTCATCCTCCCCGGCAGCCACAACGTCTGTGCTGCCCAGGTAGCCGATTGCTCTCAAACTCTCGAGTTGCTGCTGCTGTTGAGCGGTCAGGTCAGCGGAGGCCACCTGCTGGGGAGAACCGAGCGACGGACCCCGCCTATGGGGCACCCATTTCCCCTTAGGCAGAGATTCCGATGTGGTGTTTTCGAGGGATTCCCAATTAGCGGGAATATATACTTGAACATCGTCGACCCAGAGCTCATTCTCATCACCCTGAGGGAGGTTGAGACTGATAAACGTCAATGTCGTTTGTTCAGCGTCCCTGCCCGAGGCATTGGAAATCCAATCCTTCACGTGAAGAAATTCCCTGCCGGTGTCGAACAATTCCCATTCATCCTCCAAGGTCCCGACCGGCGCAAATCCCCACTCGAAGTTCTTCTGGGGACCCGGCAGCCAGAACCTGAGGAATAGTTGGGAGTGGATAGGATTCTTCTCTTTGACGCGAGCTCGGATGCCGAAGGGCTTGTCGGAAACACGAAACCCCGGGCTCCTCAGAACAGCCAACCCCGAGCGCCCGGAATGGGTCGAGGCGCCCACGCGGGCGTGAGCCCAGTGGCCGTCACCCGACGGATCGGCCGCTTCAATGGAACTGGCCACGAGTTGACGTTTTTGGGTGTTGAAAATGGGATCTATCGGTTTCGAGATGGGGGACTCGAAGTCTTCCAAGACGAGATACGGTTCCTGGGGCCAAATGGCTTCTCTGAGATCATCGTCGAGAGAGCTTTGGAGCTCGTACAAGAAACCCACAGGATCGCGGCTCGCTCTTCCCACAGCGGAAAGGGCTTGGACGGCCCCCGTGCGATTGTCCGCGGCTACCATTGCTTTGGCTAGATCGATTCCTGTCCGCCGGATCCTCTCGTAATCCTGCGGGGGGTTATATCGCCATCCTCCGACCCGGCTCTCCAATTTTGCGAGAGCGGTCTCGAGGTCCCCGGTACGTCTATTGGTGTCGAGTTTGGATAGGCTCGTTTCTTTCTTTGCGACGGTTTTCGGCGGCTTGGTTCGGGGGGGATCGGTCGCCAGTTTTGCTCCAGCGGGAGCTGCCTGTTCAGGAGATCGCGCCGTCGCCACTTGGGCCTGTTCCGTCGGAGTCTCTCGTTGACAACCTGGTTGGATTCCCAGGAGGAAGACCACCATGGCCGCAACCGCCATGGGGAGTATGGTTTTCTTCACTGTTTTCCGCCTCCATCATTTCCAGTGGGGATTTAGTATATTCATCAGTTAAGATTCTGTAAACCAGGAGTTTTCATTTGTAACCAAGCACCTCTGAGGCGGCAAAGGGGATTAAGGGGATTAATCTGAAGGAGGCTTAAGCATATCAGGGCAACTATTTTCAAAAAACCGGCCAAATCTTATAGTATAATATCGTCGAATCTCGATTAAATTCCACATCGACGGCTAGTCCAGTACCGACTGGGCAGAGCGCATGGGTCTATGCAGGGGCAGGGATCGAGGTTCAGGCAAGCCCGCGGTTGGATGGAAAGCCCACGATCGTGTTCACCTTGACCCACGGAAGAGCACTATCGCAGATCTGGAGGAATTGCATGGCGGAACCGATTTCAGAAACCTTACCTTACCGACCCCGACGAGAGGAGAATCCGTGAAGTTATTGCGCGCCCTCCTCGGAGATTATCGCGGGAACGTCCTGTATGTCGTCGATACCCTCGCTATCCTTGGAACCCTCTTGGCCGGCTATTACATCCGCTTCTTCGGTTCTCTCGAAAGCTTCCGACCGGTTTCCGAGATTCCCCCTGTGGCGGCCTATGTGAGCGGGGCCTGCGTTCTCGCAGGGGTGTGGGCTTTCCTGATCTGGCGCGATGGCGGATATGAAACCAGTTTGATGGGAGGAGCGGCTCCTTTCCTGCCAATTCGTTCGCTGGTCCTGACAGGAGTCCAGGCGCTGGTGCTTCTCATGGCATTTTCTTTTGCCGTCCGCTTTCCTATGTCCCGTGCCGTGTACCTCCTGTCTTGGGGGAGCGCGCTCTTGGTCATGGTCGGCGCCCGCCGGCTCATCCGGGCGATGGATCATGCCCTGGAAGCAAGAGGGATAGTCCTCCAGCGCATCGTCGTACTGGGATCGCCGCAGCAGGCGAAAGATTTGGCCGAGCAGTTGAAAACGACTGAATTGCCTTATCGCGTAACGGGAATCGTCCAGTGGAATTCGGTGGTTCAGACTGCTGAGGAGAAGGAAGCGCCGGTTCCCGTATTGGGCGACATCGGCCGGATTTCGAAAGTGTTCGCCGAGAACCCGTTTCAGCAGTTGCTCATCTTCATGGACAAGGCCTCCTTCGCCCCCGATATAGAGCACCAGGAGACCTTGATCGATGCACTCAACTTCTGCGAGGCGCAGGGCATCGCGGTGTATATGCTCCCGAGCATCCTGGATATTACCGTGACACAGAGCGAAGTCGGGAGTTTCCTTGGCCTCCCAATCATCCAATTGCGCGACGCTGCCCTTCATCCGTTTTACGGAGCGGTAAAGAGAACGATGGATATTTGCGCTTCGACGCTGATCCTCGTTCTGGGAATGCCTTTTTGGCTTCTCATTGCCCTGAGGATCAAGGCAACCGACAAGGGGCCCGCCATTTTCGCCCAAACCAGGGCAGGACTGCACGGGAAACCATTCAAGATGTACAAGTTCCGCTCGATGGTTGAGGGCGCTGAGGATTCGCTGGAAGATATAATTGATGTTGAAAAGCTGGACGAGCCGGTTTTCAAGATAAGAAACGACCCCCGGGTAACTCCCATCGGAAGATTTCTGAGACGGACCAGCCTCGACGAGATTCCCCAGTTCTACAATGCCCTCATTGGGGACATGAGCATGGTGGGACCGCGGCCGGAGGAACTGGCGCTGGTTGAGAAGTACACGCCGTGGCAGCGCCGTCGCCTGAAGGCCCGGCCGGGGATCACGGGGCTCCAACAGATCACCAACCGGGGCGAACCCTCGCTTACTTCCCGTGTCAAATATGACCTGACTTACGTCAAAAGCCAGAGCTTTTCCCTCGATCTTTACATAATTCTGAAGACACTTGTCGTGGTCGTTCGGGGTACAGGTACCACCCATTAAGATGCAGACTGGAAACGGGACCCTGGGAAGGATCTTTCCCAGGGAATAGCGATTTTGTGACCCTTTCGGGGGTTGATCTTAGGCAAAGGCGTTTGAATCAGGGTAGGGGCAGGAAGACGTCAATTGCGTCGAGGTACACATCCCGGGACAGGCGATCGCCCCGAATCCCTATCTTGACGATATGACAATCCTCGACATCAATTCCGGACTTCTTCGCCTTGGTGAGACTCTGCACAAGGTCATCACCTGTTATCTGCAGTTCAAACCAATCTTGTCCGACCTCCTCCAGGTGTGAGGAGATAACTGTCCGCGATGTTTCGCTTTGAGGGAACCACAGGGTGGCCTGGAGCTCGTCCCCTTTGAGTCCGGAAGCCTTGACGCGGGCACGAATGGCGAAGTCGCCCTCGCCCACCTTGATCCATACAGGCACGCCGTACCAGCGCCGCCGGCCTGAGCCGGGCTCGCTGAAAGAAATGCGGGCCGAATTTGCCCCGCGAAAGGATTCGTCGGAGGCTTGAAGGACGGTGCTCTTCACGTCAGCGTCGATGGTCCAAAGCTGGGGAAGATGGAGCGGATTTCCTTCAAAATCATCGACGACGGCATAGGCGCCGTCGCTCCAGGATTCAGCGAACCGAGGATCCTGAGCGTACTCCTGTGCAAACTCCTGTAGAAGGCCCAATGAGTCATCGTGGGCCATGCATCCCAGGCTCAGCGCCTGCACCGCCTTTTCCGAATCGTCGCCGGCCAGATAGCTGTCAGCCAGGCTTCTGGCTACGCTTTCGAGAATGCCCCTGCTTTCGGGGGTGGCCCACCAGTACTTCTCCCGCCATAAATGGTCCACATCGCTCAAAAGGGCCTCTCCTTCGGAAAGGCGGCCCTGGGCGACGACGGCCCGGGCTTTGTGAAGGCTCACCAGCCACCTGGGAGGATGTATGCCTTGACGAGACGCCAGCACTTCGCTGCACAACGCTTCGGCCTGCCGGTAATCGTCACTGTTGAAAAGGGTGTCAACGGCGGCGACGAATTCCTCGCTCGTGGCAAAACGAGCTTCAGACTGCTGAGTCAGGCTCAGATTCGAGGAGACTACGAACCCGACAACGATCAAGAGAGCCGAGACCGCTGCAGGCCAGGTTCCCTTCTTTGCGGACATTCCCATTGCAGATTCCTAGTGGTACCGGACCGAGATCTTAAGAAAGTGGTGATTATTCCGCGGCTGATTTGATGGTGTTCCACACCTGAAGGGGACCCGGGCTTATTCAGAGATGCTTGACTCGGCCACGCGGAAGAGGCGATATCGCAACACCGCAGAGAAAGACGAGACGATAAGTGCAAGCAATGCGGCCGAGGCAACAATCAGCGATCGCCTCGGGGCGATCTTCTTGTCCGGGACCACGGCATGGGCAACGATTTTCAGATCCCCGAGGTTTTCATCATTGGATTCCGCCTCGGCTATTTTGGCCTGCTCGACTTTAGCCGCCAGCAAGTCGTAGCTCTTGGCATACGCCGTCTCTTCCCGCAATAAATGCTTCGTCTCGTAGTTGTATTTCGCGTTTTCCTCGCGCAAGCCTTCACGTTCCTGCTCGACCGTAGCGATGGTCTCAGTCAGAGTGCGTTCTCTTTCCTCCAATCCCTTGAGTTTTGTCTCGGCATCGACCAGGGCCTTCTCTGCATATAGATAGGTGGGATTGAGCACTTCCTCCTCGTACCCTTCAAAGGTCTTGTCTTCCCCAGGGATTCCGGAGGAAGAGGAAGATCCGGCAAGGTACTCCGCGGTGAACAACGCCTCCATCGGCGGGGATTTCTTAAGGACTATCGTCGCCTGCTCCTGTAAACCCTCGACACTGGCTCGCAACTCTTCAGCTTCTTCCCGAGTGCCCTCTAAATCTACTTTTGTTATTGCCCAGTTGCTTTCGAGGGTGGAAAGGAGGATGGTCTTTTCCAGGATCCGGCGTTTGGCGGTTTCTGCATCCCACGCCCGCTCAACGTCCCGCTGCAATTCGAAGACGCGACTGAGTTCACTCTGAATCTTCTTGAACTGCTCATCCATAAATTCACCTAGCGCGCCTTTTCCTGTCTTGTAGATTTCCTTGGCTTTTTCCTCTGCGACCTCCGCCCATGTCTCGGCCATTTCACGCGCCAGCTCGGGAGTCGGGCCACGGGCAGTGAGGACAACCGCCGGGGAGTATTCCGTAGCGTAAGCCGTCTTTGTGTTCACAGTGGTCCGGATGTACATCTTCTTTCTGAGCTTGCTTGGCTTCGCCAGATCCTCTAAATCCTCCTCGGGCCAGGTTCCCTGCTCTTTGAGCTTTTCGATAACACTCATAAGGACACCGTCGCTCCTCAGGAGAATCGAATAATCGCGTACATTCAGCATTTTCGGGAAAAGCCCGATAAGTCCTTCATCTTCGACCTGGGCCTCTCTGAACGGCGGGGGCACCAGTAGAATCGTTGCGCTCGATTCGTACGTCTCGGGCAATATCAAGGAAATGATGACAGCCACAATCGCGCAGGCGAGGGTTCCCCCGATAACGGTCTTCCGCCCCGCCCACAGGGCGTTTAATAACTCGAGGATCGACAGGGGTCCGATCTTGCCCTCGATGGATTCTTTCTGGTCTTTATCCATGATGTTCCGGTTTCCTGCTTGTGTGTTTGCCCGAATAGGGAGAACCGACCCTCTTTTCCCAGGTCGAAGTCATTATAACAGAGAGATTTACCCGGCTTCCATCCAAACGATGAGGGACTGTCGTCCGGGGATTCAAATGTCCGACAGCTTTCTACTCGTCGGCGTCGAAGCCCCTTCCGTCAATGCAATTCTGATAAATGTCAATAGTCTGACGCGCAAGGGCTTCCCAGTTGAGCTCCTTTTCAATCAATTCCCGGGATCGTTGACCCATAGAGTGTCTCAGCTCGTTATTCTCCACGAGCCGCGAGAGCTTGTCCGCCAAGTCGGCCACATTGCCCCGCTCAAAATTCAGGCTGTTGTCGTTGGCCGAGGAGTACTTCGTGTAGAGCAGGTCGGGCTGTACCAGCGCCAGCCCGCAACTGGCTCCCTCGAGAACGGTGCAGGTCCAGTCCCCCGGCCACACCCCAATCTCGGCGGCGGAATAGTGAGCGGTCAATTCGTCATGGGGCAAGAAGTTGAGCCATTTCACGTGGTCCCGGATGCCCCGGCGTTCAACGATCTCTTCAAGTTGACCCTTGTATGCTGCCGGCGCGTTCCCGATCATAAGCAGGAAGGCTCGCTTGTCCCGGTCGACAACATCTCCGATCGCCTCCAGGAGGATGTGGTTGTCCTTGACCGGCGTGATTTTCCCGGAATTCACGATGACGACCGCATCATCCGGAATGCCGTACCTTTCCCGGACCGCCTTCCCCTTCTCCGGATCCCTCCTGAATTCTTCCGGATCGGCGCCAAGATGGTTCAAGGTGGTGAATTCCCGTGGGACGCCCAGTTCCGTGTACAAATACTCGCGGACTTCATGGGACATGGGCAAAACTCGATTGACCCCCCGCAGCAGAATCGGAAGCACCATGTATTTGAGGATGCGGTAAAAAAACCACTTCTTCCGGGTGTATGGCACTTTGTTGAAGTAGTTATTGTGGTCGTCGACGATGAGGTTATGCCGGCGTCGCAGATTCCCGGCGAGAATCTGATAGCTGAGCATTCCGTTGATGCAGTGAACGTGGATGATGTCCGGGCTGAAAGTCCGGATTTCGTCCCAGATGTCCGGGAGGTACACCCACCAGTGCGGCTTCCACTCCCAGGAGGTTTTCAGGCGCACGACGTCGATTCCGTCTTCGTCGTAACGGCCCTCGCCGACAATCCGGGCTGACTCGGACCACTTCATGGTTTCCTTGTAATTGGGATGGGCCGGGTATCGATCGGAAGTGAGCAGGACCACTTCATGGTCAAGTCGCTTTTGCGCCGCCGGGAGATAATTCTCCTGGTATCCCATTTTCGGCTGGAAATAAGGTGTAACGTGAGCGATCTTCATAGTCTCATTAATCGTACGAGTCAATCTGGAATTGGGGACGTGACTGTGCTCGAGATGCAATTCTTGACACTCGCACCGCCGCCCGCCGGATTCCTCATTCACCTTCAGACATTGCGAATTCCTTTTCCATTAAGAATACTCAAAGTCTTCTGACAGTGCAAGATGGCTCCTTGGTCTGCTGCCAAGAATGCTCTCCCCCGGACCGGAGATTCTGGAAGGACCGATGGATGGGAGTGGCTACGAGCGGAGCCACCCCGTAAGGCAATGAATGACAATGATTTACGTCCCGGCGACGATTCCGGGCCAAGAAGGCGCCTGACCGGATAGGCAGGGCAACCATGACCCGACCCTATTGATACATCGCTGACTTCTCCGCTTTGACTCAAAATGCACAGGAACTTATACTACCGAGGGCTTGTTTGGCGCTGAACCGATTCTCCTTCGAGAACGGCTCTCCCGAAACTGATGTGAGACCGTAATAAATTGGAAGTGCAGCCCTCGAACTATATTTGCAGGTATCGACTCCGATGGGGCTCTTGCCCACAAACAAAGACCAGCGCGTATTCGTATCCTGGGTCCGGCACACGACTCGCAGTGTGAGCCTGGCCGAAGCGCTTAATGCCGAATGCCACTTTTTTCACAAAGCCCAGGATTGGGGGTATTCGAGACACTTGGCCCACGGATTTCAAACAGTTTTGTTGCTTCTGCGCCGAAGGCCGGGCTTCGTTTTTTGCATGAATCCGCCTTATTTCGTGGGGTTGGTCGCTTACCTTTACGGCCTTTTCTTTAATGCTCGGTTCGCCCTCGATTCCCACACGGCAGCGTTCGGGAAGAAGTGGATGCAACTCAAGGGGTTGCACGCTTTTCTCGCCAAACGTGCGGTGGTCTCCACAGTAACCAACGAAGAACTGGCCGCGCGCGTCCAGGAGATGGGCGGAAGGAGCATAATCGTGACCGATATTCCCCACACGATGCCAAACGGTTCCTACCGAGTTGAACAGGACCGCTTCACCGTATGCTTTGTGGGGGGCTACGCTGCTGACGAGCCGGTGCTGGAGGTGCTCGATGCGGCACGCCGGCTGCCTGATGTTCAGTTTTATTTCACGGGCGACACCAAGAACGCTACGGAGAAAATGCAACGCACCCGACCTGAAAACGTCACCTTTACGGGATGGCTCGCCAATGAAGAGTATGCCGGTCTAATCAACGGCGTTTCAGCGATCATGGTCCTGACAACTCGCGATTTCACGATGCAGAGGGGAGGGAGCGAAGCCATCTCGGCGGGGAAACCGCTGATCACGTCCGACTGGCCCTTGTTGCGGCAGGTCTTCTCTAAGGGGACCGTCCATGTCAACAACACGACTGATTCAATAGTGAAAGGCGTCGAGATTATTCAGAAAGATTTCGATCGGTATCGACGGGAGATCGGAGATCTGGCTGTTGAGCGGGAAGAGCGGTGGCGGATAGTCCATGCGGAACTGGAAGGCCTGATTTCAGAAGCCTGAGAAAGAAGGGAAACCGTTAGCTGTGAAGATTAGCATCGTTGGTCTCGGATATGTCGGTTCCGTCTCCGGAGCGTGTTTGGCGGAGCTCGGGCATGAAGTCGTAGGAGTGGATGTCGACTCGTTCAAGGTTGATTCCATCAACAAGGGAGAAAGTTCCATTGTTGAAGAACTGATTGAGGAACTCACGCGAGAGATGGTCAACTGCGGCCGTCTCCGGGCCACGACGGATATCGAAGAGGCCATTGTGACATCGGATATGTCGATGGTCTGCGTCGGTACGCCCTCTACCGCCTCCGGCGGACTTGATTTGACTTACGTCAAGCGCGTGGCGGAACAGATCGGCAGCGCAATCGCCAAGAGGGCGGAATACCACCTGGCGACTGTCCGCAGCACGGTTCTTCCCGGAACGGTGGAAGAAGTCGTGATACCCATATTGAAGGAGGCTTCCGGCAAGGAACCGCTGACCGACTTTGGGGTGTGTTTCCATCCTGAATTCCTGCGGGAGGGATCGTCGGTGAAAGATTTCCGGGAACCGCCGAAAATTGTCATCGGTGCTTCGGACAGCAAGTCGGCGGACCTTCTGGGAAGCCTGTACGAAGGATTCGATGCGCCTCTTTTCATCACGTCAATCCGGGCCGCCGAAATGGTGAAGTATGCGGATAACGCCTTCCACGCGCTCAAGGTTGTCTTTGGAAATGAGATCGGCACACTCTGCAAGTCGCTCGGAATCGACAGCCACGAGGTCATGCGCATATTCTGCGAGGACACCAAGCTCAATATATCCCCTGCCTATTTGATGCCGGGATTCGCCTACGGCGGCTCATGCCTTCCGAAAGATCTGCGGGCTTTAAACCATCGGGCCCGAGAGCTCCACCTGGAGCTGCCCGTACTGAGTCACATCCGGGGAAGCAACGATGCGCATATATCCCGCGTGCTCGACATGATCCTTTCGTTCGGGAAGAGCGAAATCGGTATCGTGGGGTTGAGCTTCAAGCCGGGGACGGATGATCTTCGGGAAAGCCCGATAGTCGAACTAACCGAGCGGCTGATCGGCAAGGGTTGCCGCGTCCGGATCTTTGATGAGAACGTTTCCTTATCACGCCTTCGTGGGGGAAATAAAGCCTATATCGAGCAGAAGCTTCCCCACATCTCCACACTCCTCGCTTCTGACCTCGAATCGGTCACCCAGCCATCGCAGCTCATCATCATTGGCGCGTCGAGTCCCAAAACCATTGAAGCGTTGTCTGCCGGCTGCGAGGAGAAGGTAATTGTGGACCTGGTTCGCCTCTTTGGCGACACGCCCCCCGAATCCAGCAACTATCACGGCGTGTGCTGGTAAACTCCGCAACACGCAATCCTCCTTTGATCTCTCAACGGGACCCGAGAAAGGGTGTGACTAACTCTGGCGTCTGGAGAGGAGAGCTCGCCCACGACGGAAAAGCGCCTCTGCTTCTTCTCGAGAAACTTCTCTCAAGAGGAGAGTCAAAACCGCGTATATCCCGAATCCGACGACGAAGAATAACGCAACCGTAAGGACATTCTCAGGGAGCGTTCCTTTGAGGACATAGATGACGGCTCCGGCGACGGTTGCGGAAAGGGCGATTCGCGTAAAGGAAGCCCATGGGAACCACCATCTGAGATAGCGGCCCGAAACCAGCCAATAAATCAGGAGCAAGACTCCACACGAAATGAAACGGGATATTCCGCAGGCGTAAAAACCGTGGGCGGGTATCAGGACCCAGTTGGATATCACATTGACTCCTGTGGCGACAATGATCCCGAGAAAGAGAAGATAGGTGCGCTTGGCGAGGTGGAGTGCGAGAGTGGCGTATTGCGACAAGCCCATCAGGAAGTATGCAGCCGCGATCCACGGCACAACAACATAGGACTCCCGAGCCGCGCCGTGCGCCAGCGCAAAAAGAATGGGATGCGCCAGGACGCCAATGAGAACCCCGCAGGGAACGCACAGGAGCAGAAAATTCCTTGTCAGGGAACCCACCAGGGGTTCGGCAGCGTCCTTTCCTCCTCTTTCATAGGCTAATGCAACGGCCGGAAAAACCGCCAGCATGAGGGAAGAGAAAAGCATTGTCATTGATTGCTCTGCGAGAAGGTTGCCGTAGAAGAGAATCCCCACTTCCGCATCGCTTCGCAAGAATTTGAGCAGGTATCTGTCGATATTGCCCAGAAAGAAGTTGAAAATGAGCGTGAGACATATGGGCAGTCCGTAAAAGAGAGTTTCTTTCAGCATGTCTCTTTCGGTGGGACCGAACCGAAACCGGAGCGACCCAAAATGCCGGTGTATAAGAAGGAAGTAAACGGCACAGGGAACAGCCGCGGCACCCCACAGCAGTCCGGAGACTCCCACCTTGAACACAACGGCAATAAGAATGCCCAATCCGAGCTTGAATATGGCATTCGTTGCTGCTGCGATTGAATAGGTTCCTGCCATTCGCTTCGACCGCAGCAGACCGAGCCCGGTTTCAAAAAGGGAGCGTCCAACAAACACCAGAGCAGCAATTCCGAGCAAATCCCGATATGAGCCGAAGAGTCTCTCCGGGCCGGCCACCTTGATCAGCAGAACCAGAATCACACCCAATCCCACGCCCACCAGCCGCATCATGCCCACCACTCCAAGGAAGATCTCTTCCACATTCCTCTCGAGATATGCAGGCCGGAAACGAACAATGACATGGTTAAGCCAGAGGGCGCACAAGGCGAATACGAAGACAGCGAGCCGCAAAGCCAGATCGAAACGTCCGACATCTTCCTCTGTGAAGAACCACGAGTAGACCGGGACGGTGACGACCATCATGATCCCCATGACGATCTTTCCCGACAGGTAGATCAGGCTCTCCTTGCCCACCCGCTTGACTGAGGCGGGCGTGACATCGTGTCCGTTGGAAGCCTGTCCTGCAACGCTTGGCTGTGTGTCTGGTGTCACTGGATTTCACCAGAACTTTCGCCGAACGAGGGAAAGAGTCTCGGGCAGGGCAGAAGGGCGCCTGACTTCTGAAGAGAATAGGCTTGAAGAGATGAGAACAAACTCTGATGTCACCGGGCCGACGGAGAAGTTGCCGGCTGATTTCCAAATTCGGTTCGCGCGGCCAGACCGTAGCGAATGGCGAGGCCTACAAATGTCCAACAAATCACTGCGTAGCGGAGATTCACAATGAACATGGACTCCGCCATTCCGGTCAGCAGCATGGTCAGGAATCCGAAACCCATCGCGGTCATCACTTCGCGGTCATGGGGCGATAAATCCGGCCGGCATCGGAACCGGTATAGAAGCAATGCCACGGAGGCCAGGAAAAAAAACAGCAACCCTCCGCCCAAGAGACCGAATTCCGCCAATGCCGCTAAATACATGTTGTGCGGATGCACCGCCGTGATGTTGCCTCTGTAAACAACCACTTCGCCGACATGGTCGCGCCCGTCAGGCAGGTTTTCGGGATCGATCTCCTGCCGTAGATAAACTGAACCAGGTGACGATCCGAATAAAGGGTGATCGCGCCAGACGAGAAGCGCAGTGTTCATGCTGTCCACACGCCGCTCGACAGAGGCGTCCTCGAAATACTTCCTGGACCAAAACCGGCTGAAGTCATAATTGGTGAACAGGTAAGCTCCAATAAGCACGAGGAGGCCCGTAAAAAGTACCCCGAGCACCATCTGGCCGAGCCGCAAACGCTTTTCCGCGACAAGCAGATATGCCAGCACGAGCAGGACCATGAAAACCGTCACCGACAGGGCCGCGCGGGACAGGCTGAAAAGAATCCCCATGACCATCACCGCCGCGCTGAGAAGATAGAAGGGCCGCCAGAAACGGTCCCGTGATCGGAGTCCCAGGATCATTGCGGTAACCAGAAGCATCTGGAGCACCGCAGCGACTGTATTCGGGTGACCCAAGGGTGTTCGGCCCCGCGCAAGATCTAATGTGCCCGGCGCGGCCTGGACCCAGCCCAAGAGCCCGACGAAGAGATCCGCGGCCAAACCAAACACCGCCATCAACAAACCAGTCGCAGCCCCAAGCAAGACCATTCCCCGAATACACATGAGGACACGCCTTTTTGACAGCTTGAGACTGGGAATCGCAATGGCGTACCCCATCGGAATGAGAATGGCTCCCAGCGCGAGTATCTCCCGCCCAACGGATCGGCCGGAAATGTGAGAGCCAAAGAGGTGGTTGAAGGCGAGTCCAAGAACACTGACGCAGGCAAACAAGATCAAGATTGTTGAGATCCGAGAGACAAGCCAGGTTTCGCGATCCGGCGTGTGGAAAGAGGAGCGCCTTCGTGCCAGAGCGTCGAGACTAATGAGTCCGAGGCTGACAGCGGATAGCCAGTACACGGCGGTGATCTGCAACCTCCCTGCCGGAATCGCCAACAGGGTATTAAACCGGACCAGCAGTGCAAAACAACACACGACCGGCAGGAGAAGGATTAGACCCGGACCACCGACGAACAAATAGCCGACGCCGGCAATTATGATCAAGGATGCGAGGGCAGTGGCGATTTCCGGCAAGAAGGAAGCGAACGCACCAATCAGCACGCAAAACACCACGGTGCTCACCGCCAAAATGCGTCCCAGAGGACCGTTCTCAATCCGGAGCCCTAATTCTTTAACGGTCATTTCTTCATGGGTCCCGCGGCAATAGTCCTTAGGCTGGCGAAGAATTCAACATAGGCGGCGGATTCCGCTCAAATGCTGACCGCACGCTCGTGCAGCTGTTTGATAATCTCGCATATGGTTTCGACAGACTCAACACCCAAAGAACCGTGAATAGGCAAGCACAGGATCTGGGACGCAACCCGCTCCGCTACGGGCAGGTTGGCGGGATTTGCCGATGTGAGCGCCGAGTAGCAGGGATAGCGCGAACAGAGCGGGTAGAAATATTTCCGAGTGATGATATTGAGGGATCGGAGATAATCATGCAGCGCGTCGCGATTTATTCCAAAGGCTTCGGCATCAACCAGGAGGGGGAAATAAGCATAATTATGCTGCACTCCCGGCAAATCGTACAGCACCGTCAAGCCGGGCAAACGGCTCAAATGCCGACGATAGGCCTCGGCTTGTACTTTCCGGTTTGCGATCTCCTCCTCGACCAAATCCAATTGAAGCAGGCCGTAGGCTGCCTGAAATTCGCCCATTTTGCCGTTGATGCCGGGGCCGATAACTTCTTCCGGACCGGCGATTCCGAAGTTTTGAAGAGAATCGATGCGCTCTTTTTGGACTGCAGTCTTGCACACGACGGCCCCGCCCTCGCCCGTGGTGAACAGTTTTGTCGCGTGAAAGCTCATCACTGAGAGATCGCCGTGCTCCAGGATAGATCGGCCGTCTTGCCGCACTCCGAAGGTATGGGCAGCATCGTAGATAATGTAAAGGCCGTGACGTTCAGCGATATGTTGGATAGCCTCTGCATCGCACGGGTTGCCGTAAACATGAACGGGCAAGATGGCTCGTGTATCAGCGCTAATCAGATCTTCAATGCGGTTCGGATCGATATTGAATGTTTTGGGCTCAATGTCACAGAACACGGGCCGAATATGGTTCCAGTAAAGGCTATGAGGCGTGGCCGGAAAGGTGAAGGGTGTTGTGATCACTTCTCCTCCGTTAATACGGAGAGCCTCAAGGCCGACGAGTAAGGCGATTGTTCCATTGCAGAAAAGACTGATATGTTCGACACCCAGATACTGGCAGAGTCGCGCCTCCAGTTCATTATTAAAGCCGCCCCTATTCGTAAGCCAACGCGATTCCCAGATTCTCTGCAAAACCGCCGTATAAGATTCCAGGGAGGGCATCGTGGGCCGTGTCACGTGCACCGGCTCGGAGAATTTGTATTGAGCTATCAGGTCGTCGATCACGAAAGGTTCAACTCCCACATTCAGTCCCGCTCATTCAATGGATTGCGCGAATTCCTATGGAAATCGCTATTCCCAGCCGCCCGGTGGCGAATGACAGGTTAGTTAGCGACAAGGCGATCTTGCTCTCTTCCCGGGAACATTCTAGGACCGACTCCTTTCTCAGTCAAGCTTTGGCAGTGATCATTCACCGGTGGGGCTATTGACACCCATTTTCTAAAACCGATATAATTTGCGCCAGCTTTCCACTTGGGAGATTATTGCCGGATAACTTCGAACCACTCGCTATCAGGAGGTTATGGACATTGAACTGCCGTTTTAAGCGGAATTTCCTCCGCATCGTGTCGCTGGCCGCACTATTGGGGATCACTTTGCCCTGGTCATCTCTTGCCGCGGAACCATCTTCGAATTCCGGAGAATTCAAACCGCATGTTATTTGGATTCTGCTGGATGCGGCACGAGCGCATAATTTCTCCTGTTATGGCTACGACCGGCCGACGACCCCCAACCTGGACAAACTGGCGGAGCGAGGGGTCCTATGCGAACTGAATTTCAGCCAGGCCGTGCACACCAAGGGTTCGGTCCCGTCTTACATGACAGGCCGTTACTTTCCTGTTCGTGTGGACAAGTTCCCGAGAGAAGTGACCGCCCTCTATCGTGAACCGGCACCGGGAGAGAAGCTGTTTCCGGAAATCATGGCCGAGAACGGCTATGAGACAATCTTTCTAACCACCCACTTTTGGTTTCCGCCAGGCAGCCGACTCTGTGAAGCATTTGAAAAGAAGGTGCACATATCCGCAGGCAAGCGCGACACAGTGCCGAAACGCATACCGGGCACTTTTGAACAGCTGAACAGAGTATTGTTTAGTCTTCTTGAATCGCCCGCCGACAGACCCCGTTTCATCTACATCCATTCGGTTGACACGCACTTTCCCCATGTTTTGGAGCCACCTTACGATAGATGGCTCATACCAGGCTATGAAAGCGAACGAATCGACCAGGTCCACGCGCACGTAGACCGGCTTGACTTTACTGAATCCGACATTGAGCAACTCAAGGGACTGTATGACGGGAGCCTCAACTACGCCGACGAGCAAATCGGAGTCTTGCTTGAAAAATTGAAAGAGAAGGGGCTCGTCGACAAGACAGTTATCGTTGTCAGCAGCGACCATGGAGAAATGCTGGGTGAGGACGGCACCCATTGGGGTCACAAGGGCGGAAAAGGGTTCAGGGAATATCTTATCCGAGTTCCACTGCTCATGGCCGGCCCACAGATTCCTGAGGGGAAACGGATCAAACAGCTCTCCGAGAATGCGGACATTGTTCCCACCTTGGTCGATCTTCTCGGACTGAAGACAGATGCGGAATTCGACGGAAAAAGTATGGTGCCCCTGATGGAGGGCAATAATTCAGCCATACATCAATATGTTCTCATCAAGCATGGGGAGCACAGCAACCTGAACGGAGATCCGCGAATGCTGGGATTGCGCAGTTTCGATTTCAAATACGAGCTGTATCCCACAAAGGGAAGTGAACGGCTAATCGCCCTGGATAATGTGAGTCCGACCGAACCGGATGTAAAAGTTGACCATCCCGAAGTTCTGAAAGCGATGCGGGATTATATGCAGAAAGAGATTTTCCCACTGGTGGATGCTTACAAGAATCTGCCCACATCCGCCGTGGAGATCCTTGTCAAGAGAAACATGGAAAAGATTTCGACATCTCCCGAGGCGTACATCATCGAGAATGTCGGGGTCAACCGCAAGAACCGTCAAGACAACAAGTGGTCGTTATCGAACAAATACCACTGGTTGTGGTCAGCGTGGGATGAGGACGCTCCCCCCATCTCCTTCCGACTGACCGTTCCTCCCGGACGGTATGTTGCTCAGTTGGGAGTCTTTTCACATCCGAACTATCTGAAAGAGAAGCCCGCATCGGCATTTCTGGTGAAGGCAGAAGGAGATACGGAATTCAAGCGCGTGGAACACGACTCCCGATCCGGTAGCAGGCAGCGAACTGATTTTGTGGATATTGGCGTTTACGAAATCACGGACGGCGATTTCGAACTGATCCTGGATGACGCAGATCGTGATCATTGGTCCATTCTCAGGGCCTTTCGCTTCGTGCCCATATCTCCGGAAGGTGAGGAAACGCCGGAAGAGATCGAACAACTGGAACAATTGAAGGCCCTTGGCTATTTATAAAGGTACCCACGGGAACGGCCAGGGGATAATAGGACGGGCTTCAGACAAGGTGAATCTGTTCAGGATCATTCGAGTTTGAAAGCGAACAAAGCAGTTGAGGCAAGCAAATACTCGAGGGCTCAAAGGGAGTTGCCGGCTTGGTTTCGAAACAAATAGTGAAATTCCTGTTCTGCCTCTTGCTGACAGGATGCCTACCCGAAGGCACCGTGCCGGATACTACCCAGACAGCTTCTGGTGGAGCGCCCGGCTCCGCCGAAATTAAGATCAGCTCCCCCCCGCCGGGAAAACATGATAAACCCAACGTGATCTGGATTCTTTTGGATGCGGCCCGCGCACACAATTTCTCAAGTTACGGCTACGAACGCCCGACGACACCCAACATGGATAAGCTCGCCCAGGAGGGCGTGCTATTGCTGCAGCACTTTGCCCAGGCTCCGTGGACGACCCAGTCCGTCCCGTCCTATATGTCCGGACGATATTTCCCGGGATACTGCCATGAGCCCAACAGGACCGATGTGGCTCGACAGCGGGCGCCCGGGGAGTACCTTCTACCAGAAATCATGCAGGCGAACGGCTACCACACGACTCTTATCACGAGTCATGCCTGGTTCAGCGAGTGGAGTCCGCTCGCACAAGCGTTCGACCAGTTCGTCCGCCTGAAGCCCGCTCCAGAACTCAGAGCCAAGGGATTATACGCTCCGTTCGAGGATATTAACTCAATGGTGCTCCCCTGGATCGAAAATCCCCCTCGTGCTCCTTTTTTTCTGTACATTCATGCCCTGGACACCCACGCCCCCTACCATATCCTCGATCCGCCGTTCGATAAATGGGTGAATAAGGACTACGAATCGACTTATCGTCTGCATCTGCAGGCGGTGAACAATACAAAGAAGCGGTTCACGGAAGAAGACAAGGAGTACTTGCGCGGATGTTACGACGGCAACCTGCTGTACGCGGATACCCATGTGGGCGCCTTGATAGAGAAGCTGGAGGAACTTGGTCTGAGGGAAAATACGGTCATCGTTATTTCGTCCGACCATGGCGAGATGCTGGGCGAAGACGGTCGGACGGCCAAGCACACCGCATCCAGGATCTACGATCGCTCAATGCACGTTCCCTTGATCCTGGCGGGGCCGGGGCTTCCCGCAGGGCGCCGAATCTCATCCCTCACCGAGAACGCGGACATCGTGCCGACCCTGATCGATCTACTCAAGATTGAGACAGATTCACAGACAGATGGCAAGAGTTTGATGCCGCTGATTCATGATCCCAGTGCATCGCCTGTTCACAAATACGTGTTCGCAAAACGCGTATCCGGCCGAAAGTACGATGGCCCGACCAAGTACACCCTCCGCAGCGCCAAATATAAGTACGAGTTTTTCCCGCGAAAGGAGACGGAAGAGCTTTGGGAAATTCCGGAGACCAAGTACCCTCCCAAGAACCTGGTCAAAGATAAACCTAAGATCGCGGCTCAAATGAAGCGATATTTGCGTAAGCATATTATCCCTCTTCGCGAGCAGTTCTTGGCCCTTCCCACTTTGGCGATCGATCTTCCTCTTTGGGAGGCGGGAAACAGCGCCTCGCCCAAAGAAGCCTTCACTCTGGACCTCAATTCTCGATCGATATCGCAGCGACTTCGTACTGACAACAAGTGGTCGTTCTCCAGGAGATTGGGCTATCTTTGGGCTTCTTCCGACGAGGACGCCCCCCCGGTGTCACTCCGTTTTGAAGTCCCAAGCGGTCGGTATCGCGTTCAGTTATGGGTGGGAGTAGACAAGAACTGGCAAAATAGCGGGCCTGCCTCCTCTTTTTTGGCAAAAGCAGAAAGCGACGAGGAATTTAGGAAGATTTCGAGAACCGAGCCGGCGAACAACTCCAAGTCCGATAGCCTGCAGTGGGGCTTTGTGGAACTGGGAGAGTATGTGATCGACGATGGCAGCCTCGATATCGCCCTGGACGAAGGCGAGGCGGACCACTGGGCCATAGTGAAGCGAATCCGGTTGACACCCATCACCAGCGAAGAAACTGAGGAAGAAAGAGAGGAACGGCTGCGTCAGCTTCGGGATCTTGGGTATGTTTGACGCCGTCAAGGCAAGCCTCGCCGGGAGATAATCTTTTTGCGTCCGAGATTCGAGAGTATATTTCGCGGTGCACCCGCAAACCTGATGTGGCTGCTGACCGGTTGCCTCATTCTTAATTGTCAACCCTCCATCCAGCCCTCGCAGACAACAAGCTCGCAAGAGGAGATGGTATCCAGGCCGAACGTAGTCTGGATAATGTTAGACGCAGCCCGAGCGCACAACTTCTCTTGCTATGGTTATGATCGCCCGACAACCCCGAATATGGATCGCCTCGCCCAGGATGGCGTCCTCTTCCTGCAGAACTTCACTCAAGCCCACGTAACGATCCAGTCTGTGCCCTCCTTTATGTCCGGGCGCTACTTTCCTGTTTACTGCCACGAGCCGGGAAAGAAGAGGGAAAACGTGACCCGCCAACGTGCACAAGGCGAGTATCTACTGCCCGAAATCATGCGAGAGAACGGGTACCACACTACCTTCCTGACGACACACGGATGGTTTAACGAATGGAGTCCTCTCGCGCAAGCCTTTGATGAGTTCATACGGCTGAGGCCTTCAGGAAGATCGCAAGAAAGAGGGCTTTCATACGCTCCGTTTGAGGAGATCAACCGCACCATATTTCCTTGGCTGGACAAACACCCAGATCGACCGTTCTTTCTCTACATCCATTCGTTGGATACCCACACGCCTTACGACATTCTCGACTCTCCGCAGAGTCAGTGGGTCTTTTCCAGGTACGAACAGAATTTTCAAGAACGATTCCAGGCGGTCCAAAATGGAGGACGGCGATTCACAATGGATGATAGGGAGCACCTGAGGGGACGCTATGATGCCAACCTGTGGTATGCCGATACTCAATTGGGAGCCTTCCTGAATAAACTGAAAAAACTGAAGCTGCTAAAAGACACCATCATCATTATTTCTTCCGATCACGGCGAAATGCTCGGTGAAGACGGGAAAACGGCGAGCCATTCCGCCCACAGGGTCTATGACTACACAATGCACGTCCCTCTCGTCATGACTGGGCCGGGGCTCCCTTCGGGCCCCCGCATTTTGTCCCTCACCGAAAACGTTGATATCGTTCCGACTCTGATCGACTTGCTCGATCTCAAAACCGACGCTCAGACAGACGGTAAGAGCTTGATGCCCACGATTTGGAATCCCGGCGCGCCGCCGGTTCATCGGTATGTTTTCACGAAGCGAGTCACCGGCCGCAACTACGAGGGACCTCTCAGGTATACCCTTCGCAGCAAGGAATATAAGTATGAGTATTTTTCAAAACTGAAACAGGAGCGTCTGTGGAAAGTTCCGGACAAGGAGGAGTTTCCCCCTCGTGACCTGATCCACGAGAAACCGGAAATCGCGGCTGAAATGAGGCAATATTTATTTGAGGAAATCATGCCTCTTCACGAGGCTTACATGAGTCTGCCCACGACAACGATCCATCTTTCAGTACGCGCCAGCGACGGGAAAGCGAAACCAGATGACGCCTATCTCGATGAACAATCACGGAAGGGAATTACCGAGGATAACCGCCGGGACAATAAATGGGCATTCTGCTATTCGACCAAATATCTCTGCGCCTCCCCCGAGGAAGATGCACCCCCTCTTTCCCTACAATTCGAAGTGCCGGATGGGCGTTACCAGGTTGAGATGTTTGTCGCCGCAGACGATAGCTGGCGCCTTGGTCGACCGGCTTCATCGTTCCTGGTGCAAGTCGAAGACGAGACCGATTTCAGGAAAGTTACCAAGGTGCAGCTTCATGAGTCCATCGATTCTGGGAGTCAGCAGTGGCAGTTCATCGATCTGGGTGTTTACACGATTGATGATGGCACCTTCGACATTACATTGGATGAAGGCGAACCGGACCATTGGGCGGTAGTGAGGCGATTTTCCCTGACGCCCGTGACCAGTGAAGAAACCGAAGAAGAAAGAGACGAACGGCTGCAGCAGCTTCGCGATCTCGGCTATCTGTAGGGCCCGCGTTGCCGTCCCAGGCGAAGCGAGGCTGTCAGGCCGGGCGGAAATCGGAGATGAACGTGAATCGAGTTCATATCGCGAGCAATCCTATCATCTTGGTGCTAACGGTCTGTCTGCTGTCGGGGGCCTGTTCAGACAACCCCCCGACGACGGCCCAGCCGGCCCTGGAACCACCCCAAGATAACACCAACCTTGCCCGCCAGGTTGACAGCCGACCCAATGTCATCTGGATTCTTGAAGACGCGTGCCGCGCACAGAACCTCTCTTGCTATGGTTATGATCGGCCCACATCGCCAAACCTGGACAAACTTGCTGCGAGGGGTGTTCTTTTCGAGCAGAATTTTGCCCAGGGGACCCACACGATCGTCTCAGTTTCTTCTTACATGACCGGAAAATATTTCTCTCCGCCCTGCGTTGCCATTTACGGAAGAAGGGGAGAAGATCGGAATGTCGTCTTGCCTGCCGAAGACGAATATCTCTTGCCTGAAATTTTCAATGAAAATGGCTACGAAACGGTAATTGTGACTCAGGAAGGGAGCAAGTTCGCCCCCGGCAATCGGCTCCCCAATGCTTTTCAGCGCTATTTGGGAATTAAGGTCGAAGGCTCGATTCCGGTGCCGTTGGAAGAGCTCAACAAAGCGGTCTTTGCATATCTATCACGCCCACATGACAAGCCGTTCTTCCTTTACATCCACGCGCTGGACACACATTTCCCCCACTTCTTGGATCCTCCCTACGACAAGTGGCTTGACGAGACATACGAGGGTGATCATCTCAATGGGTATTGGTCCACAAAGGTGATTACTGCGGACGGCGAGGGCCTATCAGATCGTGACAAGGAATTCTTGCGGAGCCTCCATGACGGTTCTATTCTTTATTCAGACACGTATATCGGTCACATCTTCGAGAAGCTCGAAGATCTAGGCCTCCTCGAAAACACTTTGATCGTCTTTGGCTCCGACCATGGAGACGCTTTGGGAGAGGACGGAACGACTTTCTCGCACGGCGAAGATTTGACTTTCGATGAGGTCACCCATGTCCCGCTGATCATGGCCGGTCCAGGTTTGCCCAGGGGAAAGCGAATTGTCCAGATTACTGAGAACGCTGATATCGTGCCTACCTTGATCGACCTGTTAGATCTTGAGACGGACGCGATAACCGACGGCAGGAGCCTCCTGCCTCTAATTCATAGTTCTGGAGATGTCGAATGGAAGCAGTATGCGGTAACCCGGATTGACCACGTTCCCTTTTTCTCCCTTCGGAGCAGCCGCTTCAGATATGAATACAACGACAACACTGGAGATGAGCACCTGTATCCGGTTCCTGATCGCGTGGCCACGCGTGTCGATGTGATTCAAGACCATCCTGAAGTGGCCTCAGAAATGAAGAAATTTGTACTGGCCGAACTAGTGCCTCGTTGGGAGTCTTACAGAGCCCAGCCGCTCATGGCAGTATTTCTTAACGCAGACCGGATACTCCCTCCACGCAAAGAGAGGGCAAAATTGGTTGTCAGGCCCCCTTCGGAGGAGTCCCCACAAGTTTATGGCAGGTCCGACAACAAATGGTTGTTATATGCCAATCAGCTCTTCGCGGCTTCATTTTCTGAAGAAGTTCCCCCCTTATCAATTCGTCAGAGTGTGCCCAATGGCATGTACACAGTCTTAATGGAAATTTACTGCGATGCAGATTACGCAGGGCGGCCGGCATCGTCCCTTGAAGTGAAACTTGAGAACGATCCGGAATTCAAGACTGTAACCTGTGGCGCCGAGGAGCAGCTGAGTGGCAGCTTCGTATACGTGGACCTGGGTGTTTATGAGATCGATGACGGTCATTTCACCGCGGTGGTCGCCCAAGGCGACTCTGACTACTGGGCTGGGTTCAGGAGCTTTGCGCTTGTCCCGCGCACAGACAAAGCGGAAGCCGAATTTGCCCGTATTCGGGAGCGGAGATCGTCAAAGCTGGCCGAAATAGTAAGAATGCGCAAGCAGCTGAAGGCCCTCGGCTATCTGAAATAAGTTGTGCAAGAAACTCCACGTCACAAACCTAGGATGAACCAAGCACTATCACACAAAAGAGACTGTTACCGTTGAACGGTCTCACGGCAAGTATCAGCGAGAGACAGGAACCGGAACGATGGCATTGGTGTATAATGCAAAAGTCTCAATGGAAATATGCGGGTCCCGAGTCTGTGGATGCAGGATAATGAGTGACTTACAGGAGTTCAGCACGTTAACCAAACATCGTTTCGGGAAGTTGATCGCCCTCTTAGTGCTCCTTCTATGGATTCTGGCCGGATGCTCTTCGGAGAGGAGTCCGGAATCGACTTTAGCCGCACCCTCCTCCCTTTCAGAGGAGAGGTCGGCCGCGCAGACTCAGACCCCCAAACCGGACGTAATCTGGATTCTCCTTGACGCCGCCCGGGCTCGCAATTTCTCTTCGTACGGTTATGAGCGACCCACGACTCCCAACATGGACAACCTGGCGAGTCAAGGCGTCCTTTTCGAGCTGAACTTCAGTCAATCCGTTCACACCAAGGGCTCCGTCCCATCTTACATGACAGGTCGGTACTTCGCGACGCCGGTCCACAAGCCCATGCCGAAAAAAGGAAAGGCCATAGTTTATCGCGATCCGCCGCCGGGGGAAAAACTCCTGCCTGAGATTATGGCGGAGAACGGATATGAAACCGTTTTTATTACTACCCATACGTGGTTCCCAAAAGGGAGCCGGCTGTATCGAGCATTTCAGGAGAGGATTTTGATCCCTCTCAATGAACGGGAGGATGAATACAAATGGATTCCGGCTGGATTCGATAAGATCAATGAAGAGGTCTTCAAGATTCTTGATCAACCGGCCGAAAAGCCCCGGTTCTTGTACATTCACGCTCTGGATACACACTTCCCCCATATCCTGGAAGCCCCTTACGATAAGTGGCTCATCCCGGGATACGACAGCGAGCAAATGAAAAAGGTCCGCCAAAACGTGAAAGAGGGACTTCGCTTCACAGACTCCGATATGGAGCAGATGAGGGGTCTGTACGACGGCGGTCTCCGCTATGCCGATGAACAGGTGGGCCTTTTGATAAAGAGGCTGGAGGAAAAGGGGTTAGGAGACAACACAGTTGTAATTATCAGCAGCGATCATGGTGAACTGCTGGGCGAGAATGGGAAAACCTGGGCACATCCGTTCTCCGCTCACGAATACCTGATTCACGTTCCCTTAGTCATGGCAGGTCCACTGATCCCGAAAGGAAAGCGGATAGATCACATTACCGAGAATGTAGATATCGTCCCGACGTTGGTAGACCTTCTGGCATTGGAAACAGAAGCGCAACTCGATGGGAAAAGCCTCGTTCCGCTCATGCAGGCAGACAATCACCCTCCACTTCGAGAATACGCTTTTGTAAAGTGGGGCGAATACAGCAATCCCGATGGCAACGCATCCTGTTTGATATTGAGAGGAAAAGAATTCAAATATGAGTTCTACCCTCAAACGAACAGAGAAAGGCTGGTTTCCGTCCAAGAGTACGAGATAGAAGAGCCGAATGTTAAGGAAAAACATTCAGAGATTGCCAAGAGCATGCGAGATTACATGAGGAAGGAAATATTTCCTCTGGCGGAAGTATTCAAGAGCATACCGACTTCGGTTATCGAAGTAATTATTAAGAGGAACATGGAGGAGCTTTCAACCTCCCCTGAGGCTTATATAGTCGAGAAAGAAAGTATGAATCGCGAGAGCAGAAGCGACAACAAGTGGTCGTACTCGTTGGCTTCCCACTGGGTATGGGCCGCGTGGGAAGAGGATGCTCCGCCCCTCACGTTCCGCGTCAAAGTCCCCCCGGGACGCTATGTGGCTCAACTCGGCATCTATTTCCATCCAAACTTCTGGAAGGAAAAACCAGCGTCGGCAATCCTCGTAAAGGCCGAAACGGATCAGGAATTCAAACGCGTTGCCCCTGACTCCAGCCCCGCTCAAAAGCGAGGCGTCAAGTATGTCGATATCGGCGTTTACGAGATTGAGGACGGGTATTTTGATATCGTTGTTGACGACGCGGATCGGGACCACTGGTCGATTCTCAAGGGCTTCCGCTTTATACCCCTGGCGGCCGAAGGCGAAGAGTCGCCGGAGGAAGCCGAGCGGTTGGAACAATTGAGAGCTCTCGGCTACCTGTAATCGCGATGGGTCCCCCTCAGGTAATGAACAAATTCTCGACATGAACCCCGCATCAGAAGACAAAGCGAAGATCGTGGTACGTAACGCCACTCGTGGTATCCCCGTCCACATCTTCGCTATTGTGATCATCACTTTAGTGGGCGCCATCCTTCGGATTCACCGCCTTGATGCGGCGGAACTGTGGACCGACGAGATGACGGGGGTCATATGGTCTGGATGGAGCTTCAGGGATTACTTTGATTTCGCCAGGGAAAGAGGCACGCTTCATTTCCCCCTGATGATGTGGACCATGAAGGGCCTCATCGCACTTCTAGGGGAAGGCGAATTCGTTTATCGCCTGGTTGGATTCATCCCGGGAACTTTGGCGATCCCCGCCATTTATCTGATGGGCAAGGAGTTGCTGTCCCGGGAGGTTGGATTGGTGGCGGCCGCCCTGATGGCGCTTTCGACCACGGGATTGTTTGTCTCGCAAGAAGCGTGGGATTACGGCCTCGCGCTGCTCATGGTTATCCTCTGTGCCCACGCCTTTTTCCGTGCCTGGCGGCAAGGCCGATGGCGCGACTGGACTCTCTTTCTGCTGTGTGGCGGAATCTCTTTCTATATCCATGCCCTGAACGCATTCGTCTTGGTGTCATTGTATTGTGTCTATGGCCTCACCCTTTTTGTGGCCACCATTCAAAAAGAAGATCGGAAATTGATATGGAAGCGAGCGATTAAACCGATTGTGGTTGGACTTATCCTGGCGGCAATATGCGCCCCGGGGGCCCTGGCCGTGTTCCACAAGGCAAATCCGGACTCGGCCCCTGCCTTGGGCAGAACAGGAATTGCCGAGACATTTGTCGAGCCACTCCTCACCACGCTTCGGCATTATGCCTACGATCGCCCGATCAGTGTGTATCTTTTGGGAATCCTTGCAGTGCTGGGCCTTCCCATGGTTGTGAAGAAGCCGCGTGGATGGCTTTTTGTGATCATTGCGACCCTGGCGATTTGTGTGCCGCTCTACATGGCACAAAGCAGGGATCTTCAGTACCGCATGCGCCACTACACATTTGGACTCCCTTTCGCCCTGACGGTGATGGCCTGCGGTGTTGTGAGCTTACGACGCCTCGGCGGACTGGCGGTCCCATGGTGTCGCGGCCCGGAGATTGATTCACCCTGGCCGAGCTTGCTTGCGGCGGGCCTGGTACTGGGTCTTCCTGCTGCCAAGGGGTTACAGCAATACTACTTGATCCGATCCCCGCAATCGATGCTTTATTCCAACGAACTCCAGGGGAACATCGAGGAAAGACTTATCCAGATGCCTTCCCAGATCCAGCTCTACAGCAAAGGGAAGGTAACCGAGTTCCGGGAGATCGCCGCTCTCCTCAGACGAAATATGGGCCCCGGAGACATCCTGATGCTGGATAAGGCAGCGGCAGGAGATTCAACCGGCCGGGGTGTCGCCTTTCACCTCAACCGGCGATTTGCCCTGGATTTGCCGATGGAACACTTCTGGGGGACGCCGAAGTCAACGGAGTATGATCCATCCGGCTTCAACGTCGTCCTCTCTCACCCAAACGACCGGTTCTATCAATCCGTCGAGTCCGCATCCCTCCCCGGAGGCGGTACCCGTGTGTTCCGCGTTTCTCAACGCTACCCCATCAGCGAAGTTCCCGGAAGCACGCAGCTCAACTTCACCAAAATCCGGCTTACCCTTTCCAACGAGCGATATAAGGATAAACCTGCCTTGATGTTGTATCTGAAGGTGCAGCACAACCTGTCTCGTGCGGTAGATATTGCCTCGAATGCCAGGGAACGGAGGCAGAGTGGAACATCGGAGGAAGCAGAACAGCTCTTCCGGGAGTCCCTTTCGATTTACCGGACTTCCGCAGGAGCTGCGGGCCTGGGCCAGATACTGCTTTCCCGAGGCAACGCGGAGGAGGCAGAATCTCTCCTGGCATTTGCCGCCGAAAAGAGGATCAACCGAGGAGACTATTGGCACCTGTTGGGTAAGGCCTACGAGGCGTTGGGGCGTCCCGACGAAGCAGTCGATGCCTATGAGGTCGCGATAGGCACGCAAAACCTTTCTCCGTGGGCCTATGCCGATTTAGCTAAGCTCTATCAAAGTCAGGGCAATCATGAGAAGGCCCATCAGACTTTCACATCGTTGGCTACTCTTGTCGGCCAGCCTTATTACCTGATTCAGGCTGCCCGGCTTCGCCTGGCGGAAGGGCGAATTCAGGAGGCCCTTCAAGAAGGGCTGGCTGTTGTGACGGAGTATCCAGACTACGGATTGGGACGTGTATTTGTCGCTCAGATTTATGAAAGACTGGGGGAGCGAGACAAGGCGTACCCTCACATAGTGAAGGCCGCATCAATTCGGCCGGATGACGCGAACGTCCAGGCTTGGTGCATCCGGTACCATGTCGAGTTCGGCAAGATCAGAGAAGCGGAATCCCTGCTGAAGACGGCTCTTCAGAAACACCCCGACAATGAATTATTGAAGAATCTGGAAAAACGTCTTCAAGGATCGGCCCAACCTTCTTCGAGCTAGTAAATCTGCAAGCGATATTTCCTTCCCCTTACAGGCGCCCCGACGATTTCATTCTTTCCCTTGTTTCTTCATCGATGGGTTCCAGCTCATCGAAGGCCGAATCTCGGGAAGTTTGATATCCTGCCAACTGCCTCTCAAGAGAGCTTCTCAATTCATCACGGCCAGCAATTGACAATCTTCCGCAAGCTTTCTATACTGACGCGCCTCATGGCGAAGGATTCAAATGCTAGAGTTGTCGGCTGAAATGAACTGGGAGAAAATGGGCACGTTCCTTTCTATATCGAGCAGGGCTGCCGCTCTCTGGTCCACCGCCGGGAGAAGACAGTCCCGACACCGTAGGACTGTGGCAGCCGTCCTTTTTGCGGTATCGTTTAACGCTGCCGTAACTTCGTGCGCTGGCAAAAAAGAAGAAAGAGTCCAGAAGCCAAACGTGATCTGGATTGTCGAAGATGCCTGCCGGGCCCAAAACCTGTCATGTTACGGATACGACAGGCCGACCTCGCCGAATTTGGACAAACTGGCTGCCAGAGGAGTCCTTTTCGAGCAGAATTTTGCCCAGGGAACTCACACAACCCTTTCTGTTCCCTCATACATGACGGGTCGCTATTTGGCCACTCCGTGTGTGGGCGTCTATGGGAGGACCTATGATTACCGGGACGTCGTGCTCCCAGCAGAGGCGGAAAATCTCTTACCCGAGATCTTTAGCCAGAACAGTTATGAGACAGCAATGATAGGGCATGGTGGACCCTATTTTTCTCCCCAGAATCGACTGCCAAAGGCCTTCGACTATCATGTGGGTGTAAAACCCGGCAAGCCCCCCTTGGCTTCATTTGAAGAGCTGAATCTGGAAATCTTCTCGTATCTGGCGCGCCCGCGAGACAAGCCGTTTTTCCTGTACGTTCACGCCGTTGACACGCATTTCCCCCACTATTTAGAGCCTCCGTACGATCGCTGGATAGACAAAAGTTACGACCCCCACAACGTGGAACAGGCCCAGGGCGCCGGTATGAGAACCCGGAACGGCCAAGAGTTTAATAAGGCCGACCGGGAATACATCCGCGCACTTTATGACGGATCGATTCTTTATTCAGACACACACATCGGCACTCTTCTAGACAAGCTGGAAGAGCTGGATCTTCTGAAAAACACGGTCATCGTCTTTGGCTCGGACCATGGCGAAGCCTTGGCGGAAGACGGCCGCAGCATATCACACGGCGCCGACAAAACTTTTGACGAGGTGACCCAAGTTCCTCTGATAATGGCGGGCCCCGGTCTTCCTTCCGGCAAGCGGGTCGATGTGATCACGCAGAATGTGGACATTGTCCCGACGATAATCGATCTCTTGGACCTCCAAAGCGATGCGATCACTCATGGAGAAAGCCTGGTCCCGGTAATCTCGGGATCGGAGACTTCTCCTCCCTATCGTTATGCAATAACCAGAATGGCTGGACCGCCTGCCTTCTCGGTCCGTGATGATCGATTCCGCTATGAGTACAATCTCAAAACGCAGGAAGAGCATCTTTATCCCGTCCCGGACAGGATAGGATCGCGGGTTGACGTATTGGCGAAGCACCCCGAAGCAGCAGAGATGCTGAAGAAAGTATTGGCGGCCGAGATTATCCCCCGGTGGCGCTCATTCCAGAGTCGTCCCCTGATGGCCACGTTCCTCAACGTAGACAGACTTCTTCCCAGGGGCAAGGGGGGGAAGCTTGTTGCCAAAGCTCCTTCAGGAAAGTCCCCGGCGACATACGGCAAGAGCAATAGAGACAACAAGTGGCTGTTGTACGCCGGCCAACTGTTTGCTGCCTCCTTTTCCGAGGACGTTCCGCCACTCTCGTTTCGAACGCGCGTCCGAAACGGAACTTACAATGTGCTGATGGAAGTGTACTGCGACGCAGATTTCGAAGGGAGTCCCGCCTCATCGCTGACCGTCAAGATAGGAAATGAAGGGAGATTCAAGCCGGTAGCATGCGATTCGGTGGAAGAGGGAGGGGGCCAATATCAATTTCTCGAACTCGGAGAATACAAGATTGAGGATAAAATCTTCAGCGCTGTCGTGGACCAGGGAGATTCGTCGTCCTGGGCCATTTTCAAAAGGATTATCCTTGTCCCCCGCTCGTATAGGGCAGAAATGGAATTCGCCCGCCTCCTGAGGGGCCATACCATAACCCAGGAGGACATGGCCAAAGACCTTGAGGAGCTTAAGGCGCTCGGCTACCTCAAATAGACCGAAGAAACATTGAACGGCGCCGGGAAATGCCTCGGCTTGATCAACGAACCCCTTCAGCACCACGCTGAAGGGGTTCGTTTCAGTTAGATTAGATTTCTCTTTGGGTCTTTCTGAAAGAAAGCTCTCCTTATTGGAGGCTCACAAGGACCAGAACCAGCCCGGACTTGCCTTCCGCGAGAGGAGTCATTGCCTTTCCAATGACCGCGCCCTTCGCCATCTCATAGTCCAGGACTTTCATGGCATGACCCGGAAAGTTGGACGTTGTCAGCAGATCACCGGGGACGACCGCAGCCTGGCTCGCGTCCACTTTGCACCACACGCGCCCGCTCAACGCCACAGGGTGTCCATTATGTTCCATGGTTCCGGCTTGCCCCATTAATACCCCAATCTTCAGGTCGCCAGCGCCACTGATAATACCGGCGACGGTCCGATCATAGGCTTTGCTACTGACTATCAATTGGCCCGGCTGCTCAGTGTCAATGCTGACGACTGTTCCCGGCTCCGCCTCACCATTCACATTGAACTTCTCGGAAAGGTCAGCCCCCGTGATATTCAGAACCGTGCACTTGATTTCGCCGGAAACGTCGAGTTTCTTGGTTGGAGTCTTATTGCCGATTCCCAGCCTTCCAGTGGTGGTGAGGTAAACTGCCTTGCTGGCCGTGGGATCGTTCTTCGGAGAGTTGTTGTCGGTATATAGCCATAAGGGTGTGCCGGTTTGTCCTCCAATCCACATTACGGTTCCTGCCGCCCCTAGGCCGGCACTGTTATTAAATTCGTCACCTCGGGTCCCGAAGGCTGACATCGTAAACTGAGCGACGGGCGCCTGAATACGCATCCGGACAGAGCCGTTGGCCGGGTTATTTGTGTCTTCCACGACAAGAATCGTGTTGAATCCAGACGTGGCCGTGGTGCGCACAGTCAACGTCCCGTCGTCGACCAGAGCATCCGGGGAGCCGATGGTTGTCTCTGCAGCCCAAACCGGCGAGGCGACCAGCGCCGCCAAGACGAATGCAGTAATCCATAGAGAATGTTTCATCTTACTTTCCCTTTCTTTTAATAAATTTAACAAACTCAACCCTTGCTTCTCTGTTGTATTTCTCTTAAGTCCTAATGAATCAGCCACTTACGTAGTCAAACCATCCATATCCCTCCTTGGAGTTTCCGGCCTGCTAGAATAATTGTGAAGACGTATCGTTTGTTTATGACGAGAGAATGCGTTCCGTCGTCACATCTATTTCAGAGAATGAAGATGGCCGGATTCTTGGGGAGAGGAAAAAGAGAGGGTAGTGGAACACCGCCGAAAACCGGAAGGTGGCTTTGGGAGTCGGGCGATCCCCGACCGGGCGTCAAGGTTCCAGATCACATCCACTGATCTTCTTGTAAGACTGGATAATTGCTTTGCGGTCGTCATCGGAGACCCGGATCTGATTCGAATCCCTAAATTCACTTGGCCCGGTGTAGTTTCGGTCAATTTCACATCCCTGCTCCGCCAGCTTGTCCGTGATCTGATGATAGACCTGTTCCGGATTTCTGCAAAAATCCTCATAAGATACCGTCAGCGACCGACGGGGTTCAATCTGAGCTAATCCTTCTTCAATCGCGCAGGTCGTGTAGTGAACCTGACCTGCGGTCTGACCGAAGGGATCCAGGTCCTTTAGTTGATCGTACTCTCTGGGTTTCACAGACCACCAGCCGTCGCGAGTGCCGAAGTAGTTCTCACGAGCTTTCAAGATCGATTGAATGTTGTAGAAGGGATGACGTTTGATCCATAGGAACAGCGCTTTTTCAAGAAACGAAGACAGAACTGCCAGGTTGTACTGAAGAATGATAGCCTTCATGGCGAAAGGTTTGTCGAAGACAGATTCAACAGCCGCAAGCTCCGCGGCAAATTCCTCTCCCTGGATGGCTTTTTCCTCTTCTTCATGGAGATATCTAGGAACAGAGTTTGGAATGAAGCGGCGCCAAAAATGCCAGAATTCACTGGGCGCAAGTGCTCCCCGCGTCTTACCCAATGTAGATGAAAAGGAAATCTCGTGGCCAGGGTCAAAAAGTTCCTTATTGAAATCATATGTCGGATCGGTTAGGAGGAGTTGAACCTTCGCGCCGATGTAGAGAGCCCCGTAGAATCGAGCCAGCAGGTTCGATGGATAGGCAAATTGACCCGTAGCGGCCAACCACTGCAGAACCAGGGTTGAGCCAGACCGGGGATTTCCCACAACAAGAACTACCGGATATTTGGGCTGCGCATATTTTTCGGCGATCTTCTCTTCAGCAGGCCCCAAGATTCCATTGAGCTCATTCAGGAGTCGCTCAAGATTCTCATTTCTCTGGTGGCTTCGTTGCCTCGCAAATCCCATTCTTGTGTCCTTTTATGTGATCAGATCCGCCAGGTAAAAACACTCCAACCTTTACATTCAAGCACCCATCGGATCCTCTATTGAGAGGACAGGATATATGTCGCACTACTCAATGATCAGATCGGCGAATTCACTTGAGGTAAATTGTCGATTTTCCGAAGCAAACTTATGAATAGTACCATTGCACAGCTTACTGGCGCAATATCCAGTGAAATAAATACATCCTTCCCGGTGGTGTAACCGGCTCTATGAATGGCTTCAATCCGATTTCTTCCGGACCAATTTGGCGTTTTCTCTAGTGTGAGTAACCGCTTAGTGAATTGTAAACGGTGCTGATTTGTCATCACGCGCCTTTATGGGGTTTGTTAGCATAGTACGCTATACAGTGCTCTGGGTACTGTCTTTGACGTAGTTCAGATAGAAACAAATCGATGTCGTAAGGCACGGAGTGCATGTGTATCTTCCCACTCTCCGTGTTGAGAATAAGGTAGTCGACCATATCGATCCATTTCCTGTTCTGCCCCACACTCCCAGGATTGACGAGCACGAAGCCTGACCGCTCGATCTGGAATTGGTGATGGGTATGTCCGATCATGTGGTTGCATACGATGTCAATAGAAGTATCTGCGTAGATCGATAAATCGCCGACAGTATGCATGCATTTGAATGTGCCGAGCTGGCAATGACGAGGAAGGTCTGCTATCAGATCCTCACGTGAGAAAAAAGCCTTGGAGTGATGGAAGAAGTCCTGCACCAACGGCAATTCGTGGTCGAGATCTTCCGTGCCCAGAAAGAGTCGCTCGTGGTTGCCTTCGAGAACCGTAATTCCCGGCAGATGCCTGACAATGGCAAGGCACTGATCATTCCACGGCCCGTAGTTGACCACATCGCCAAGACACAGATAAGCATCGACAGTGTCCTGCGTTGCCTGGACGAACTGTTCGAGCGCGATCAGATTCCCATGGACATCACTGAAAACCGCTACCTTCATGGCTGGTTTTCGTCCATCGCGAGGCTTGCTCGATACTCCCTCAGTCCCACAGCGAGGGGGCGCGGGGAAAAACCGAACGCCTTCGCGGCTTTGTCGATCGAGATAGCCGGGAAGCCTTGGAAGGCTCCCTTCGTTGCAGGCTCTACATTAAGCGGCACGTCACGTTCACCATACAAATCGACGATGATATTCGCCAACTCAAGCAGGCTCGTATATTCGCTCGATGCCACGTTGTAGATCCCCTGACTGCCGCCTTCGATTGCTCTCATGGCCAAATCAGCGACGTCGGCGACGAAGACGAAGTTGTATGTGGCGACCCCTCCGTTCACTAAGTGCAACGGCTGCCCTTGTGCAGCAAGCCGCAGGAAGGTTGGAATCACCTTCTTGCTTGGCTCCCCCGGCCCGTAAGGGGTGCAGATGCGAAGGATTACTGCCTCCATAGGCAAACGCTGACAGATATTCGTCAAGTAAATCTCTGCAGCAAGCTTGCTCATCAGATAATCGATCGCATATTCTGCGAGGAATATTCTGTCGGATTCTACGCACGGCCCGTCAGAGCTCGCATATATGTTTCCTGCTGAAAAGTATACAAAACGGCGGATGCCTTCTTCCGATGCCATCGTCGCAAGTTCCAACGTGGCCTGGGTATTGATCGAATAACACCGACTGGCCTCTTGAAGACCAGTGTATTGTGTGGGAATGTGGGCCGCCAGGTGGCAAACAACCTGTACATCCTGCAGTATGTCCTGTTGCATGCAGGGGTCGCATATGTCCCCTGATAGAACTCGCTTGCATCGTTTCTTGGTCTCCGGCGGGAGATCCGTTCCGTACTGATGAGCTACGACCGTGTATCCCTTGTCGAGGAGGGTTGACACTACATGTCTACCAAGGAAACCGGAAGCGCCGGTCACAAGTACACACTCTGGTTTATTTGCCTGATTCTCAGTCATAGTCGTGTTCCATCTCCCGTCAGGAACCGCGCATTTCGTAGTTGTTCGATTCGGTTGTTCGACACCACCAACTCCTTCCAGTATCTGAGGATGCTGATCTCGCGAATGGTGTACGCGGGACCAGACTTATTGTACAGATAGTCGGCTATGATCTTGGGTTCGTTGAAGCCTGCCAATGCACGGGCAGCCGTGGTGCCGGAACACCGGGCGTTGATCTCGAATACGAAAGGCTCTCCATTCCTGACTCGCAGTTGAATATTGCAGGATCCAAACGGGTTCAGCGCCTCGACAAGGGTTCGCACCAGAGACTCCAATGGGGAGGGATGTTCGACGAAAGCCTTGTAAGTATCGCCGTCGCGAAGGATCCGCCGCATGACGATGGCACCGAGGCATTTGTTGTCGAAGGTAACGCTTCCGCAGGTGTACTCATCTCCTTCAATATACTCTTGAACAATGCAGTTCTTCGGATCGACGAGTTCTCGATAGATGCTCAGCTCCTTCGAGGACCGCGCGACAAATGTGTTGCGGGAGCGAGCGCCACCACATTGCGGTTTCAGCACCACCGGACGATGAAAGCTCGTGACTTCGCTAAGGCGTTTGCTTTCTAGGACGGGAAAACCGTGTGTCTTCAAAAACTCTTGGGTTGCCAGCTTGTCATCGCACATTCGTATGACCTCTGCAGAACTGACAACCGGAATAATACCTTCGGACCTAAACCGTTCCGCGTGTTGGGATAATGGGAGCAACTCGACGTCAAGTCCTGCGAAAATAAGCCCGCACTCCTCTTCTCGGCATATCTCCAGCAGTCGATCGATAAAGCGGGGGTCTGCGGCATAGCACCCTTTATAGGCTTTGGGAACGGCGTGCAATCCGGCCGCCAGTTCTTCAGAGTCGACACCCACAACGCCATACGGTGTGTCTTCCAGAGCTTTGAGGACGCTTTGTCCGATGCCGCCGCCTACGCCCGTAACCAGTATATTTCTCATCACCTTCCTCCAAGCCGATTATGGAACAGTATCCAACCGAGATTTCCTATATGGAACGACCCACGAACTCACAGTGCAGCTCGTCCTGGATCTGTGCAAGCTTTAGCACAACGCTATCGTGGGCGGGAAAGACGAAGTCTACCTGATGTTCATCTATCAGAGCACTAGATTCGTCAATGAATCCCGGGTCATCAACAAAGTGAATTCCCTTTATATAACTCTTGTAAACGTACTTGCCGTGATTGGAGGAGACACTGGATGTACCGACCAGTTTAATCTGGGTGGAATACTTCAGGGCCCGGTAAAGCTCAAGTCCAATCTCAGTTCTACACGGAAAAACCAGTACAACCCTGCGAGGCTTTGAAATCATAATCGAGAGGAGGGCACTTCTTGACGGGCGCCGGAATATGCTGCCGCCCGCCATGCCGACGACTGAATCCCCGAGCGGGCATTTCCGAGGGAAAGGTTGGCTTCTCCCGGAGAATGCGGCTGTTCATGGACATCTGACCCAATATCCAGGCCGATTGGGCCGCCGATGATGTTGCGGTTTTCCAGGCTTTCCAATAGCTATGAATTACGCCCCAGCCTGTCGTGTATTTCCCGGATTACAAAGGCAGGCTTCCTCTGGAGAAAAACAAAATTTCGAATGACAAACTCTCCTATGGCGGCAAGAACCGAAAGAAGAACGAGCAGGGCAACAATCAAAACGTTTAGCAATAAGCCCGTTGTCACCTCCGGGACAAATTTGAACGGCAAGATGAATGCAACCAGAATGCGGAGCACGAAAAGAAATGCAAGAATCAAACACAACCCACCCAATATTTGGAACGGGCGCTGAGAAAGATTCACAAGATTCTCCATGTTGTAGGCGAAAAGTTTCTTGAATGTCCAACCCGATTGCCCGTATTTCCGGGGATGGTGACTCACAGGAACTTCCGCTATCCGTTGCGCCTGAGCAATCACCGGCACTGGACGCCAAGGTTTGAAGGGGCCGAATTCAAAAGCGCGGACCAATCGCCCATCGTAGATCTTGAAGGTGCATCCAAAATCCCGGAGGTTGCTTCCGGAGGCCTTTCGCATGATCATATTAGCGATGAGAGAGGGAAGTTTGCGCAAGAGAGGATCCCTCCTCTCCTTCCTGTACCCGCTGACAATATCGCATCCCTCATCATACTTCTCAACCAGTGTCGGAAGTTCCTCGGGATCTAACTGCAGGTCGCTGTCAATGAGGACCATGGCCTTGCCTCGTGCGAGCATGACTCCCGGCGTTTTTGCATTGCCCTGGCCGGTATTCTTGAAGAAATCGACCACAGCGCTCACATTTGGATCCTTGTCGAAGATCGCTTTCAGTTTCTCAAACGTCTTGTCTGTGCTGCCGTCGTTGACAAAGATGATCTCATAGCTCCGACCCAAGGATTCCATCGTCTTCGACAGGCGGGTGTAAAACTCGTCGATGCTCTGCTCTTCAAAATAGCAGCTCACGAGGACGCTGAAATCTACTTTCGGATTGTGTTGTCCCAATGGATTGCTCATCGCTCATGGCTCAAGAAGATTTCCATCCCTTTGAGCAACTCATTAATGTTTAGTGCCGAATACTCAGAAAAATTGCCACACCAAGAGAGGATACTCGATCGGTCCCGCGAGGCCGTCGCAGATTCCACTTTACTGGATAAACCTGCCCCTGTCAAACGACTTAGGAGACCCGAAAACTTACTGGGATCCCGCCTGGGAGCGCGTTTGCCGGGAGATGAGATCAAGGAAGCTGAACCCTTCCAACAAGAGACAGAAGACCCCTAAAGATATGACTGGGGTCAGCGCAATAAGATGAGCAACGAGAGCGACGGCCTTGGCTTCCGAAACTATTATCCCCGGAACCGCCAGGAGCAGACCCGCAATCACCGCGATGTGGTACTGCCCCACCATTCCAGGCGTGATAGGAACGCTGATAAAGACCGCGATCAGGGCAAGCATCATTATCGGGGTGTACCAGGGGTATTCTATTCCAAATGCCGTCAAGGTGAGAGCTAACGACATGCCGTTTCCGGTCCAGGCCAATAGGGAGAAGAATGTGCACTTGGCCATATCGGGTGCAGATCGGAAGATTCGCATTCCGCCCACAATATTCAGGAATACCTGACGGATCCGTTCGGCGAATTTCTTGGAAAACGTCCCAAATGTGTAGTCCACCGCTCGCAATACGACCTTCTGGTTCGTATACAGGAACACAATAACCAGAAGAATGATGCACACAAAGACCGTCAGGCCCGTTGCGGTCGGCTTGATCAGTGCGTTCGACACAACGAAGGACTCACTGTTGCCGAATATTCCCGCCGGGAACTCGATATCCCTCTCTTGAGGAAACGAGACCAAACTGATAAGGAGTACTATGATCAGAAGAATAATATCGTTCACGCGGTCAAGGGCGGTCATCGTCAAGCTCTGGGTGAGGGACAGTTTAGCGAGGCGCGCGAGAACAAAGGCGCGCACGGCTTCTCCAATGCGAGCGGGGAGGGAGAAATTGACAAGGAATCCAATCTGTGTGGCGCTGAACAAGCTGCGGAAGCTTGCGGGACTGGCGGCACGGACGACATAGCTCCATCTTTGAACGCGGGCAAAGTGACTCCCGAAGGCGAATAGCAGAGCCATGCCTATCCGCCCTATCCGCAAATCACCAAGAGCGCTGGAGAAAGCTTCCCAGTCAGTCTCCCGGAATAAGAGCCAGATAAGAAGACCGCCGATGAGAATCCCGACGACAATTTGGAAAAGGCGCTTCATCAGATTCTGCTAGCTTTGACACTCTTTGCGGCCCAGAATTCTGTCACTTGCGCCTTGCTTCTAATGGCGAGAGAAATGCGGAGGGCAGCACTCTGAAGATCCCATACCTTTGCCATAAGTATCTCCCCGCAAATGGTTTATTGCAAGCTTCCTTTCGGGTCATTGAGGGGCTTTTAGTCCACCTTTTGGCAGGCGAGAAGGTGCTGATTCACCTGAGGGCTTCCCTGTTGGGTCCTATGATCCGAACTGGAAGAGTGATCCACTTCCCACAAAGTTACGACCTCACTTAGCGGGGAGCAGTCAAAGGAATTAGACCAAGATATTCAGAGGATCCTATCGCGCCCCTTCGATTACTCTCACCTGAATAGTTTGAAAGACTCCCTTTGCGGTCGTGATGTCATCACCGACGGGCTCGATGTCCACTGAGCCGTCCCGATTCAGGTGGACCTGCCCCGCTAGTTCCAGAGGGAATATTCTGCCGGGATGTGCTTCGATTTCTCCCCGGTACAGCAACGGCGGCTGCCCCGAAAGATGCACATCCACATATTGTTTCTCGGCATCGTGGTCTTTGTAGGCGTCATTGAAATCGCCTGCGAGGTTCATTTCCACCCAGCAGATCCAGCGGCTGTTTGGGGGAACCGAAGTGTGGAGGGCGAAAGACTCCGCCTCCGGTGTGGCGCCGGTCATGCCGTCCGGAGCGGGATTGTCTCGAGAGGGCAGGTCCTGGCGGCCGGTTTCTGCGCGGAAGACCTCGAACCAGCGCGGCAAAGCGTCGGGGCAGTCGACCTTTCCCACCCAGATGCCCGTACCCGAACGGCGCGTCACATAGACCGTCTTGTATTCGCCTGTATCCGGATCTTCCAGCCAGATAGCGAATTGAGGCAGTTCCCCGAAGAGTGAGTACCGGATCAGGTCGAGATCTTGGGTGATCTGAAACTCGAGGTTGACTGGTTCACCCGGCTCTGCGCCGACCAGCTGCCCGCTCTTCAGGGGTCCCGAGCAGACGAGACACAACAATCCAGCGATCGCAACAAGGGCTGCCGCAGAACCGATTCGAATCATTCTGTAACTCTTGACCGTTTGTTCGCTCACACTTTCTCGGGCATCACGTAGGGTTCACGGTAGCTGTTCGTGAGGAAACGGTTCGCATCCGCGTCGTTCGTAAAAGTCTCCGTTTTGCTGTCGAAGACGAGATATTTGTTGCCGGCGCGGAGGGCCGCGTTGGCCAGATGCGCCAAGTTCGCGCTCGCATGACCGATCTCAATGCCGCAGTTGGTTTCCTTGCGGCTACGGACGCAGTCGAGGAAGTTCAAGTAGTGGGCTTCCTGATTCCAGGCGCCGTATTCCTGATCGACGACCTTTCCGCCACGCTCAAAGACCTGCCAGCCGCCTCCTTGAGGCCCGAGGTACATCATGCGGTCGGTGCCGTAGATTTCAATACGCGTCGAGCACTGCGCCCAATAGGGGAACTCATCACCGTAACAGACCTCGGCGATGTTGATCGTGCGGGTCATGTAGGGCATGTACTGGGCATGCTCTAGAGTCAAGGTGAGATCGCCGTAATCATAGGTGACCACGGCCGAGTCTGGAGTCTCCCGCTCATCACCGAACGCGCGGTTACCGCCGACGGCGTAGACGGTCTTGGGGTTGGGGGGATCGCCCAGGACCATCCGGAGCAGATCGAGCGTATGGCAGCCGGTACGCGCGAGAGAGCCTCCGCTGTACCTCCAGTAGTAGGGATATTCCCGCTGGCGGCTTTCGCTGTACGGCACCAGGGGGGCCGGCCCGAGCCAGAGATCCCAGTTGAGCGTTTCCGGCGGTTCCATATTGGGCGCTTCCTCCCAGCGCTGATCCCGGTGCAGGTTGTATACCTTGACGTAAACTACTTTCCCGAGTTTGCCGCTTTGGATATAATCCCGAGCGGACATGCTTTCCGGCATACTCCGGTTCTGGGTCCCGCATTGAATAACGCGGTCGTACTTTTTCGCCGCTTCGATCATCTTGCGGCCTTCCTGGATGCTCATGGAAATGCACTTTTCCACGTAGACATCTTTTCCGGCTTGACAGGCCCACACGGTGGCCAGGGCATGCCACTGGCCGGGCGTGGCAATGACGACCGCATCGACGTCTTTGTCGTCGAAGACCTCCCGCATATCGACCACGCGTTTGGGCGCGTAGCCCTGGGTCTTTTCGAGGTTGCGCATTGCGCCGTAGCCGCGCGTCTCGTCCACCTCGCATAGGTACTTCGTTTCGACGTTATCTGCTTTGGTCATCCCTTCGATCAGCAGCGAGCCCCGGCCGCCGGCGCCCACTATCCCGAGAACGATCTTGTCATTGGCGCCCAAGACTTTCTTGGGGGATGTGAGCGATATGGCCGCCATGCCCACCGCAGCCCCTGTGCCCCCGATAAACTGGCGTCGTGTCATTTCCTTCATTTCCTTACCTCCCCTACTCCCGAATTGGGATGCATTCGGACAACGGAACCTTACTCCTTCTTGTAAAACACCTTGTCGGTCAGGGCGGGCCAGCAAGATGACCCTAATGATCATATCTGCTTTCCGAGGTGGTTAAGCAGTCCCGATTCTAGTTTTCATTTCCGCGACAATTTTCAGGGCAATTTCGTTGTTGGATAGTGCCTGCTCCTCGCTGGAGGACTCCGTATAGCATCGAAACTCGGGCGCGTTGCCGGAAGGGCGCAGGTGAATGATGTCTTCCGAAGAGAAGGTAATCCGCGCCCCGTCGGTGAAGTCCATGGAGTCCACCGATCCGAATTGGTGGGAGAAGATACTCTCTGCGAATTCGTTTCCCTCTTTCTCGAACTTCCCAACCAGGGCTTTGGCCAATTCGTTCGGGAATTCCCTGAGCAGGCCGCTGGCCGTGAATCGCGGCGGGAGTTCGTCCACAAGACCGGAGATCGGACGCCCCTTTTTAGCGGACATCGACAGCAAAACGATGATTGGAAGGGCCGCGGCCCTAGTGGGCAAGGCCGGGAGCACCGCACCCGTATCCGGATGGGATATGTCGGTTCCAGTCAGGAAGCCGCCGTTCGCTTCATACCCGACAACAGTCCGGCAGCCCGCCCCCACGGCCTCATTCATCGACTCAATCACGAAAGGTGATCCGATTCTTGTCCTTGATACGTGGGGAAACCACCCGCTTTTTTCGAGGGCGGTGTTGCAGCTTACCGGCGTGGAAACAGAATCCGCGCCGAGGAAGCGGGAAACAAGTATTCCCAGCACATCGCCTCTCACGATACTCCCCTGTTCGTCCACGACCAGCGGACGGTCCGAATCTCCATCGGCGGAAACGAGCGCGTCGGCCTTGTGCTCGCGGACCCACCCGGCCAATCGCTCCGGCTCCTGCACCGCTTCCGTATCGACAGGGACAAATTCCTCCGAAAAACCGACAGGAATCACCTTGCCTCCGAGCTTTTCCAGGATTTTCGGCAGGAGGTCTCTCCCGACGGAAGAGTGCTGATAAAAAACAATCTTCAGGCCGGCCAGACACGTGTCAGGGAAAAACTCTGTGTAGCGGCGGACATAATCTTCCCCTGCCGCCTGATTCGCTTCTCCGAGGTTGCGGTCGGCTCCGGTCTGGAACATGCCGCTTTCATCGAACACGGCTTGATCCCCGGGCAACTCGGCCTTGAGAGAGGCATACCCGGCGGAAATCGCCTTTTCGTCGGCCTTCAGGACTTCCCCCCACGGCATATTGAACTTGATGCCGTTGCGGTCATCCGGGATATGGCTGCCGGTGACCATGATACTGGCCATATCGTTGCGAACACCCTGGTTCAATACGGCAGGCGTTGGGACGTAGCCGCAATAGTCCACGCGCAGTCCCTCTCCGCAGATTGCGTAAGCAACCGCCTCCATGATCCGGGGCGTGCTGCTCCTGTAGTCACCGGCTAACGCCACTGCTTTCGCGCCCGTGCGCTGCTTCAAGTATCTGAGAAACGCCTTCGCGTAAAGACAGCACTCGAGATCGGTCATTTCCGCCACGAGACCCCTGACACCGCTTGTTCCGAACTTGATTGGCATGACAACTTACCCCGCGTGAAGAGATTTCTTATCAACGGGAAACAGGATCTGGTTTCCTAACGGTGAATCAATTGATGTGTACATTATACGCCATGCGCCCTGGCGATGAAACTGGGAGAAACCGTCGCCCCAGGTAAGTGTGTAGTCATGCGAACACGGACTTAGAGCGGGTGGACGGTCTAGTTTGAATAATGAACAGGTATCACGGTTCTTCGCGCAAAAGAGCTGCGCAGGAACAAGTTTCGGATCTTGCGTAAGGGCTCAAGACCGTTAGCGAAGGAAGTGTCTTGCATCAATATCGCGGTCGGGCATCCAGTGATGGGTGCTGTCTTGCCCTTGGGTCTGGTGGTGGCCTCTTCTTCTAATTCACCTTCCCCCTCTCCCTGACCCATGCCCTCCGATTCAAATTCACCGTCAACCTCCGCAGCGCCCTCGCCCTCATCTTCACGCCCGATCTCTTCTTCGCCCTCCTCCTCTGCCTCGCTTTCAAAGCCTTCTTCTTGCTCAACTTCTTCTTCGCCTTCGGCCTCGACTTCCCCATCGCCATTGCAAGACACACCGACTTCCAACGCGACAGTAGCGAGCGCCGCCTGGGTCACCTGCCGAGCAAAGGCCAGATCCAACGTGTCAATTGTATCGTCGGGTGTATGATAGTAGGGATTTCGGCCTTCCGCCGTGTCCGTGATCAGAAGTCCCTCGAAGCCGTTATCCCAGAAAGGCGCATGATCGCTGCGGCGTGTAAGCGAAAAACACGCGCCCATATCGGCCACCTGGCCAGTCACGAACTCCAAGCTTGGCACGTATGTCGTTGCCGCAACGGCAAACCGGCTCAGAAGTCCCGCGGACGCATCGTTTCCCAGGACCGCGATGCCGGTGCCCACGCTCACCCCTTCCGGCTCGACATTGATGCAAAGTGGAATGTCGAAAAACGGGACCTGGCATCCTGGAGTCGCGCAAGTGTACGCGATCATGTCGAGACCGATCATTCCAATGATGTCTGCTCCGGCTTCGGACAACTGTTCGGCATGATGCCGGCTGCCGACAAGCCCAACTTCTTCCAGGGTGAAGCCGACGAACTCAACCGACGACGCGGGCTGAACCTCCGCCAGGACACGGGCGATTTCCAGAACGCCCGCAACCCCGCCGGCGTTGTCATCCGCCCCCGGAGAACCTGAAACGGAGTCAAAATGGGCTCCCAGCACGAAAACCCGCTCCGGAGTCTGCGATCCTTCGAGGCGCGCGATCACGTTTTCGCTTGATTGCACAGGATCGAGCGTCACCTCGTACCCATACGCCGTCAGTTCGTCCGCAATGTAAGCCGAGGCCAATGCCTGCGATTCCGCAGTATTGCGTGGGAATTCGAGAGCCGCAATATGGTCGAAAATTCGGCTTTCCGAGATTTGTCCAACAAGGTCTCCGATACAATCCTGGGCGCCCATACGGGCCCGCAGGGTTTGGCCTAAAGCGCCAAATGGTCCAGCTTCCCACTGACTGTCAGGAGCCTGCGGCACACACCCCTGCACAAGGATTATCCCCGTGACCAACACGGCGATTGGAAACAGGTTCGGAGCGTTCTTATGCCAACCTTTCATGGGATTCACTTTCCGGTCCGTCACGCTGGCAAAAAAGAGGATGCCACGCTATCGATTGGGCCGTCCCCCCAAGGCCCTTGAGGATATATATTGTACGCCTTTCTTGGGATATCCAAAAGTCCTCCGTGTATGTTACTGTGGATGAAAAGTCTGCATGGAATCCCCAGCGATTCACTGAGGAATAGCCTGTGTTCCGAGGAGAATTACCATGACAATTGTGAAACGCAAATCCCTCGTCTAGAATTCAGCTCATGGAGATATATGGAAGAATCGCGTTTGCCGATCCTCCCCTCTCGGCCATCAACGACGCCCGAGCAGGCGCAGAAGGTTCTGGTTCCTCAAAGAAACACCTCCATCAAGAACGCCTCTTGTTTCGGAGCGGCTTTTTGGAGTTCCGCAACATTCCGAATTCAGTAATCTGCTGTTCTCTTCATTCTGATTCCTCAACCGAATCATGGTGCCTGATTTCCGGATATGTTCTTGATCCGGAACTTTACGGAGGACCAGGCCTTATATCTGCCCAACGCCTGTCCAAAAACATCTACACCAGGTTTAGGGCAAAGGGAATCGAGTTTGCCGTCAACAACAACGGGATCTATTCCATCATCATTTTCGATGGATTAGAAAAGAAAACCTATTTGGCAGTGGACAAGTACGGAATGAGTCCCCTGTTCATCTCAGTTGCCGGCCAGACTCTGGTTTTCTCCTCAAACTTCGGCAGGTTGGTCACGGAATGCGCCAAGACTCCAAATTATGATGCGATTCAAGAACACTTGGAGCTCGGTTATCCGCTTGGAGAGGGGACGTTTTACAAGGAGATCCAGAGAGTCGGGGCAGGGACAGTCATCACGCACCATCAAGACGGCACTTTGGAATCGCGTCAATACTGGTCCTTCCATGATCTGGATTACAGGGGACTGCGGGACGAGGACACGTTCGTTTCAGAGACTATCGAGCTGTTCAGGGAAACAATAGCCACGATTCTGAAGATTTCCCAAAAAACAATCTGCTTGATTAGCAGCGGCTACGATTCGCGTCGGATCCTATTGCAGCTATTGGCGTTGGGCTCCGTTCCCGAAGCCTACTCGATAGACCACCTGGACCTCAACTCTCCCCGTCTCGTTTCCCTGGACTGTGCAGTGGCGAAAAAGCTCATGGCCACCCATCCGGATAAGATTCACACCGTCGCCCCTGCACCCTTGGCAACTGTTCCCGCCCGGATTGAAAGGATAGACTCGGAACTCAGTTTCCGGGCGCCCGAGCACGAATGGATTTACCCGTTAATTGATGCGCTGCCGGCGGACGGGGGAACAAATTTCGATGGCCTGTCGGGAGATACGCTCTTCACCACTCCGTTCTATTTCAACCGCCCCGAAATCGCAGAGCTGTATGCAGATTCCAGCCGAATGGCGCGAAACATCTGTCACGAAGGTTGGAGCCCGTATCTCGCCGAGGAGTTTTTCAGGATGCTCTCCGCTCCCCTCCATGAACGGGTTCGGGCAGCCTTGGATCGACTGCCGGAAAATCTAAATCGGCTCTCGTTCAACGGTCATCTTACTCTATCCCGCAGGGTGGTCTCCCTCCTCCCAAACGTTATGATCGCTGCGAAGGCCGAATCCTTTTTCCCCTATCTGGATGATCGCATCGTCAGTCATGCCTTGCTCCGAGATCCTATGTGGAAGTTTCAATCTGAAACGCGGAAAAAGATCCTGGACAAAGAGTTCCCGGAATTTGCTTCGCTGCCGAGTTCCCACACTCCTTTCCATGAAGTGCCGGTGGCATTCAAGACCGATGTGAGCTTTGTGTGCGAAAAGGAAAAGAACTGGAGCAGCGATTGGCGGACAATTCACGACTGCTACAAGATCGAACACGCACTCGGAGTTTTCCGAAAGCAGGATCTCAATCTCTCCTTCTTGCGAAAGGAATGGAAAACAAAGACGAAGCTGATTCTCGGGCAGCTATTCCGATTACGCGGATTTGAGAGGTATCTGGCGTCTCGCAGGATTCACCAGGTGCTGGCGCCCTTGCCTCAGCTGATCCGCACGGCCCGGATCCTATCGAAAGTATGAGACTGGCTGACCTGGAAGGCAGACTCAGGAAATGAAGGATCCTCGAGAATCGGGAGGTATATTGGAAACTCCCAGGATCCCATGAAGACGTGAGGTAGAGCGATTGACAGCCGGCAAGGACCTCTACTAGCTAAAGGTGGGGTCGGTTCTAATTGCCCTGCCGCCATAGCGGAAACGGACGATCCCTTCCTCGGTGACAATAAAGTAGATTATGCCCGTCGTGCCAGGCGTTAAAGGGTCGGCATTAACATCAAACATTGTCTCCGGGTCGACCAGTGTGATGTCGTATACGTATCCCGCTTTCTGGTTACTCGAGGCCAGGCCTTCGTCAGGCAAAAATGGGGGGCCATGAGGAGGCTGGTTGAGAAGCAAAAGAGTATCAGCGTACTCCCCACTTCCGTTGGGAGGATTCACGTCCAACATCTTGGCCGCTGTGAAGGCAATCTGGGCGTTGACAATCGTCTTCAAGGTGACAATCGTGGCCGATTCGTTGGCCGCGATCTTGCTCCGAATCAACATCGGGATCGATATGGCTGCGATTATCGAAATGATCGCTATCACGATCATCAACTCAACAATTGTGAAACCATTCTTATTCCTCATCATTCGAGCTCCCGTAGACGCGAATCCTAACTGAGCAACTACTTCGTCTACCGCTAGAATCCCAGTCCTTTCACAAGTGTTCGGATCCTGCAAAGGTGCATGTCGGCTGTAATGAAGAGAGTTTTCCCATCTTCGCCGAACGCGCAATTGGCAGTCGATTGTCCCGTATTGAGACGGCCAAGGAGTTTTCCCTCCGGCGAATAAACCAGCACACCCCCCGGCCCGGTGGCCCATACGTTACCCTGGGAATCGACCGCCATCCCGTCTGGAAGTCCCGGCCGCTCCCCGACCCATTGGGTCGTATCACAGAAGACACGGCCTTCACCCAGGGTACCGTCCTCCTTTACCGGAAACGCCTTGACAATCGCTGCGCTCCCATCGGATTGGGCGACGTACAGGATCTTCTCGTCCGGCGAGAATCCGATCCCATTGGGTCGCGTCATCTCCTTGGTCAGCAGGGTCAATTCGCCGTCCTTCGACAGACGGTACACACCGCACCAGTCAAGCTCTTGCGCCGAACCCTCGGGCAATCCGTAAGGGGGGTCGGTAAAGTACAAATCCCCGTTGGAGTGATAGACAAGGTCGTTGGGACTGTTCAGCCGCTTGCCCTGGTATTTGGAGGCGAGAACTGTCTTGCTGCCGTCGTGCTCAAAGCGCCGCACCATGCGATCTCCGTGACAGCAGGCGACCAGGCGCCCCCGGGAATCGATTGTCAAGCCGTTCGTTCCCGGCTCCCGCCCCGTGAATTCCGGGTCTTCAGTGTAGCCGCTTGATTCCATGAAAACCGTGACGCCCTCCCCTTCTTTCCATTTCATAACCTGATTTCGGGGAATGTCGGAGAACAGCAGGTACCCGCCGTTTTTAACCCATACCGGACCTTCCGACCATTCATATCCGCTGCCCAATACCTCAATCACCGCATCCTTGGGCAACAGCTTTTCAAAGGCAGGATCAATCCACTCTATTTCGCCCATGGTTTTGGGCGTTTGCGCGTTCGCAAGCATTTCAACTCCCCCAAATAGGACCAGAACAGCAGGCAATATCACCAATAGACCTATCTTCGATCTCATACGAACCTCCCTTGCAACCATTCGGACAAATAAGGCCCTCAGCCTTTCAACCTGGGCATAAGGGACGCATCATGATCTTGAAGAGACTAGGAAATCATAACCACCACACGTGAATGGAATCAAGCTTGAAATCTGCGTAAATTGACACGAATAGTGTGAAGAATGCCCCGGACGCAGGAAAACGTCGACCTGATTGGTTCACTCGACTGCCGCAGGA
>SDBV01000619.1_pt1 | contig 51451 bp, 15 predicted proteins | sample 2277081 | NCBI WGS metagenome assembly SDBV01 (sample SAMN10402039, study PRJNA504765) | marine sediment metagenome | isolation source: marine sediment core GS10_PC15, 223 cmbsf | place: Arctic Ocean: Southern Knipovich Ridge | collected 2010
GATGGCTTCAGCAATAGGGCCATTTATGGTCCTTTCCGCCGCAGGCGGTATTAGACCCGGCGTTTACGCCGGGTTGCGCTGGCTCTACCCGCCACGTTCTGGCCGTGCCCGTCCCGCCCCGGCGAAGCCGGGGCGGGACGGGCACGGCAGCGGGACTCGCTAGGCTGCCTGACGACCCGTGCTAAAGCACGGGCCTAATACCGCTTCGCGGAAAAGGGCCGTAAACGGCCCTCCGGGTGGTTATCCTCCATTCTCGATGACTTGTGTGTAACAATCAGGTTGCAACCCCTGGGCTTGCGCCGCTACAACCACCCCTTCTCAACGCCATCCGCCGAAAAACGGAAAGGATCACAGCAGTGCCTCCAGGAGTTCTGTGAGTTGCTGGTCCGACACGTCGCGAGGATTGGCGCTCATGCTGGTCCCGCGCGAGCTTTTCACTAGGCCCGGTATATGTTGCGCCGTCACGCCGACGTCCGATAACCGCCGCGGGGTGCCCACGCGATCGCAGAGCGCTTCGATCCGCTCAATGAACAGATCGACGGCCCCTTCGTCCGACTCGCAGACGTCGCATCCGAAGACCGATCGGGCCAGGTAGGCCAACTCCCTCTGGCTGACTTCCCGATTGACTCGCAGTGCGACCGGCAGCATCAAGGCACATGCGGCTCCATGCGGCACGCGGCAATGCGTGCCCAGCGCCGGGGCCACGCCATGGGCGAACCCTAAGCCGGCGTTGGCCAGCGAGATGCCCGAGAGCAAGGCGGCGTGTGACATCCGCTCCCGCGCTGTGCGCGACGTGCCGTCCTCGACGGCTTCGGCGATTGCCGGAATGGCCATTTGCAACCCCTGCACGGCCAAGGCTCGGGGGATCGGCCTTGCTTTTCGGGAGATGAAGCTTTCGATCAGTTGGGTAATCGCGTCCATCCCACTGGCGGCCGTGATGGGCGGCGGAACGCTCACGCAGAGCTGCGGATCGATCAGGGCGATCCGCGGAACCATGCGGTCGTCGCGAAGGCTCTTCTTGAAGGGCGGATCGTAGGACGAAATCACGGCGTTCTTGGTCGCCTCGGCGCCGGCCCCGGCCGTGGTCGGCATGGCCAGCACGGGCAGCGGCGGATGGACCAGTTTCAATCCGCGGCCGACCCCTTCGAGATAGTCCTTCACGGTCGGGCTTTCGCGATTGGTTGCCATGGCGGCGGCCGCCTTGGCCAGATCGATGGCCGCTCCGCCGCCGATCGCCAACAGGAAATCACCCTTCGAGGCGTCGAGCTGCCGCAGCTCCCCGGCCACGCGGTCCACGTCGTCGACTTCTGGCTCGTTCGACAGCGGGCTCATCGAGCAGGGCTCCACGCCTTCGGCTTTGAGCCGCTCGCCAAGCTCGCTTTCGATACCCTGGCGGCGAAGTGTGCGGGAGCCGCAGATGATCATCGCCCGACGACCGAGCGTTTTGCCCAGCGTGCCGACCTCTTGGCGGCGACCCCAGCCGAAGACGATCTGTCGCGGCATCAGCAGGTCGTAGCTGGATGGAGTGAGAGTATCGAACATGGGTTGCTCCGCAGGGGATTATGGGACTGGCTGGCGATTATAGAGGGGGTATTGCAAAGCCGCAAGCGGCCCGAAGACGCGGTTGCCGGATTGGTGGGCGGCGCAGTATAATGGCGGGCTACAGTGACCATAATCAACTTGCCCCCGGATACGCCATGCGAACTCTTTTGACACGCGTGCTGGTCGTGCATTTGCTACTTGTTTCGGCAGCCACCGCGGCAGACGACCGCTTGGCCGTGCTGCTGCGGACGTTGCAGGAGGCGAAACCCAGCGCGACCGACTCGCGGCAACTCGCCGCAGCCTGGCGGGAAGTGGCTGCGGCGGACGCCCCATCGCTGCCGACCATCCTGGCGGCGCTGGACGATGCCGGCCCGTTGGGGGCCAATTGGATCCGCACGGCCGTCGATACAGTGGCCCAGCGGGCTGATTCACTGCCGGCGGGCGAACTGGAACGCTTCGTTATGGATCGTCGGCATCATCCGCGAGCGCGACGTTTGGCATACGAGTGGCTCGTTCGCGCCGATGCTTCTGCGCCCGAGCGTTTGCTGCCGAAAATGCTCGACGACCCGGGCAAGGAGCTGCGTCGCGACGCGGTCGCTCGATTGATCCATCAGGCCGAAAGTTCGACCGACGCCGCCTGGGCCGTCGAAGTCTACCGTCGGGCACTGAGCGCGGCGTCCGACGTCGACCAAATCCAGTTATTGGCCGGGCGGCTCGACAAGGCAGGTCACAAGGTCGACCTGGCACGTCAGATGGGGTTTCTCGTGCGGTGGAACGTGATCGGGCCGTTCGACAATACGGGCGAAAAAGGGTTTGATGTCCAACACGCACCGGAGAAGCAAATCGACCCGACCGCCACCTACGACGGCAAGCACGGCAAGGTCGCCTGGATCGAGCACACCACGAAGCACGAGTACGGGCTGGTCGATCTGAACAAGATTCTGATCGAAGAGAAGGCCGTGCTGGGTTATGCGACGACCGAGTTTGTTTGCAACGAAGAGCAAGATGTCGAGTTCCGGCTTACCTCGTACAGCGCGGTGAAGCTTTGGCTCAACGGTGAACTGATCGATCAACACAACGTCTACCACGGCGGGTCGCAGTTGGATCAATACCCCAGCCGAGCCACCTTACGGCCAGGTCCGAATGTGATCCTCCTGAAAGTCTGCCAAAACGAACAGACGCAAGATTGGGCCAAGCCCTGGGCCTTTCAGTTGCGCGTTTGCCGCAAGGACGGCACGGCCGTTTTGTCAAGCGATCGAAACTAATGAGAAGACAATGCGAATAGAACAGACGAGTCTCCTGGCACTGGCATTTGCAATCTGCTTCAGCGGTGCCGATTGGACACAGTTTCGCGGCTCGGACAACCGTAGCGTGGCCGACGGGGAAACCTTGCCGGTACAGTTGGATCTGGAGAAGCACGTCGCCTGGAAAGTCCCCTTGCCGGGCCGCGGGGCGTCGAGCCCGATTGTGGTGGATGGTCGGGTGCTGGTGACTTGTTCGAGCGACACTCGCCGCGATCGATTGCACCTGCTCTGTTTCGACGGTGCCTCGGGCGAACTCTGCTGGGCTCGGCAGCTTTGGGCGACCGGCCGAACCTCGATCCATCCATTCGGCGCCGTGGCGGCTCCCACGCCGGCCAGCGACGGACAGCGCGTCTTCGCCCTCTACTCGTCGAACGATCTGGCCTGCTTCGATCTGGACGGGAACCTCCAGTGGCTGCGCGGCCTGACCTTCGAGAATCCAACCACGCGGAACGACGTGGGCATGGGGTCCTCGCCGCTGGTGATTGGCCGGTCGGTGATCGTGCAATTGCAAAACCAGGGCGAGTCGTTCGTGGCGGCCCTGGATACGGCAACCGGGCAAACCCAATGGCGGATCCAGCGCGAACGCGACGCCCTATGGGCCTCGCCGACCGTGTTGCGAGGAAAGACGCCGCAGGAAGATATCCTGCTGCTGCAAGACCGTAAAGAACTCAGCGGCTGGGACCCGCAGCGAGGTGAAAAGCTTTGGGCCTATGAAGCGTCGTGCCACACGACCGCGTCGGCCACCACGTGGGATGGGAAGGTTTACCTCCCGGCCGAAGGCTTGCACGCCTTGCAATACGATTCGGCCCGGCGCCAGGTCGAGTTGCTGTGGCGCGAGCCACGATTGCGATCGGAAAACGCCTCGCCGGTGGTTCACGACGGTCGGGTCTATACCATCAAAGCCCCGGCCATCTTGGTCTGTGGCGATGCGGCCGACGGCAAGATCCTTTGGCAATTGCGACTGAAAGGCCCGCAATGGGGTACGCCCGTGTTGGCTGGGGGGCATTTGTACTGCGTGAACCATGAGGGGTTGATTCAGATCGTCGAGCTGGGCGAGAAGGGACGAATCGTCTCGACCGGCCAGATCGACCAGGAGATCCTCGCTTCACCCGCCGTGGCCGACGGGGCCATGTACTTGCGGAGCCAAGGCCACTTGTGGAAAATCGCGTCCGACTGATCTCCCCCAGCCGCTTGCGGCTTTGCAAGGAACCACCCAACGTGACCGAAACCATCAAGATCCAAACGACCGGCCCCATCCACGGCTCGATCCGCCCGCCCGGCTCGAAGAGCATCACCAATCGGGCGCTAGTCTGCGCCGCCTTGGCCAACGGCGAGTCGACGCTGCGCGGCGCTTTAGACAGCGAAGACACGCGCGTGATGACCGATTCGCTCGGCCGACTGGGAATCCAAGTCACGGCCGATCCGCAGGCAAGGACCCTGCACGTGGTCGGATGCGGCGGGCGAATCCCGGTCGACGAGGCCCATCTCTTCGTGGCCAACAGCGGCACGACCGTACGGTTCCTCACGGCCATGGTCGCCTTGGGCCACGGCACCTATCGGCTCGACGGAACCAAGCGAATGCGCGAGCGACCGATCGGCGACCTGGCCAACGCCCTGAAGCAGCTTGGGGCCGAGGTGATCTGCGAATCACCCGGCGCTTGCCCGCCGGTGGTGGTTAGGGCCCACGGTTTGCGAGGCCGGGCCTCGATCGCCGGCAATATCTCGAGTCAGTACCTCAGTGGGCTGCTGATGTCGGCCCCTTGCGCACAAGGTCCCGTCCAACTAACCGTCAAAGGGGAACTTGTTTCCAAGCCCTACATCGAGATGACGCTGGCCGTGATGGGGGCCTTTGCAGTCGACGTCGACCATCGGCCTTTGCAGCGGTTTCGTACCGAAGGTCGGCAAGCCTATAGCCCGACCGACTACTCGATCGAGCCGGACGCCTCGGCCGCCAGCTACTTCTTTGCCGCCGCGGCAATCACCGGCGGAGAGGTGACCGTCGAAGGGCTTTCGCAAAGCAGTTTGCAAGGCGACGTGGCATTCTGCGAATGTCTTCGGACGATGGGCTGCGAAGTTCGTTACGATGCTGATTCGATCACCGTGACGGGCAAAGCTCTGCGGGGGATCGATGTCGACATGAACGCAATCAGCGACACAGTGCAGACCCTGGCAGCCGTTGCGCTGTTTGCCGAAGGGCCAACGCGAGTCACCGGCGTGGCCCATATCCGGCAGAAGGAGACCGACCGGATCAGCGCGCTGGTCAGCGAGCTGCGCAAGCTGGGAGCCGAAGTGGAAGAGTTTCCCGACGGGCTGTGCATCACGCCGGGGAGCCTTCACGGGGCCGAAATCGAGACCTACGACGACCACCGCATGGCCATGAGTCTGGCCCTGGTCGGATTGCAAACGCCCGGGGTGGTGATTCGCGATCCGGGCTGCACGGCGAAAACCTACCCTGAATTTTTTCGGGATCTAGCGAAGCTGGCAGGCTCTTGAGTTGCCCACGAGAGGTTCCGGCTATCGCGGATTGGGCGTGGGTGGGTCGGAGGTCTTGCGTTGGGCGACGGATTCGAGCAACTCTTCGGCACGTTGCAACAGGGCGTTGTTTTCCTCCGCCGGATCGATCCGGATGCTGCTCGGATCCAAAGCGTCGAACCGCCCGTGGCAGTGCTGGCAGACCACCGGGCGGCCGAGATACTCCACACGTATTTGCACGCGGCGACCGCAGGTCGGACAGCTTTGAACGAAGTAAGTGGAGTTGGACATGACGGTACCTCCTGTGCCCCAATGCACCATCCGTTGCTGGACTCAATCGTACTCTGGCTCCGGCGATTGTCAACCACAGTTGTTGTGTATTTGGTGACGATATGCGAAGAACGAGAGGCTAGGCAATGCAGGCCGTCTGTGGATACTGCGGTACATATAACCGACTCTACGGGGTCAGAACCTGTTTGGGTCCCGTGCCGTCTCGCACCACCTGAACCGGGATTTGGGCCCCGGCCGCGGTTGATCACCTGGCTGAAGTGCTAGCAGGGCAAACAGTTATGCCTCAAGCCAGGACTCATTGCTTGCGGCGTTGTTTCAACATGCACCTAAGGATCTGTTCCATAAGCTATAGAGTATCACCCCCACAAGAACCGATCGGCAAAGCTGGGAAGTTTTTTTTGGTCAGATAATCCATTCCGGCACAGTTTGCGGAAATCCACGTCCCCGACGGACAAGAACGCAGCCCTCGTCGGGTCGTGATCGGGCCGAGAATTGGCCGCTACCGCACGCGACGCGCCGATTGGATCATGACGGTCTTGACCGGGATGCCCGAGAACTGATCCGTGTCGTGCACCTCGACGGCGCCGATCTTGTCGACCACGTCCATCCCTTCGATCACTTTGCCGAACGCACAGTATCCATATCCTTCCGCGGTGCGGTCCTGGTGATCGAGGATCCGGTTGTCGGTGGCGTTGAGGAAAAAGTGGCAGGTGGCACTATCTTGGGCGTCGGGCTGCCGGGCCATAGCGATCGTACCGCGATCGTTCTTCAGCCCCCGGTGCGCTTCATTGTAGATGGGCGCTTTGGTCTCCTTCTCGGTCATATCCGCGGTATACGCCCCGCCGAGAATCAACTTGGGAGCTTGTTGCGTGACCTGGTGAAAAACCGTCTGGTCGTAATGTCCGAGCTCGACGTAGCGGAGAAAATTGTCGACCGTTTGCGGTGCCTTTTCCGCATCAAGTTCCAGCTTGATGCTGCCGGCGGTCGTTTCAAGAACCACAACCGGATGCAAGTAGTCCGTACTGGGTTGTTTGGGCGACGGAGTGTCAGGGTACACGGACGACTGCGTGGTCTGCCCCGATCCACCGACGGATGTTGCCTCCTGAGCGTCACCTCCGCATCCTGATAGAAACGCCATGGCCACAACTGCCCCCGTCATCGCCAACGAAACCATAGAAAATCGCACTGCGTAGCCTCCTTGCATGGACGGATTGGTCTGGGTCGGTCCCCGCGAGCCTCCTCGTTGCGGGCGAGCCTATCATGCACGGAACTCTCGTTTCGTGCAAGCTCGGTTATTTGCGCCGGGGAAAGCGGGGTAATGTGGGGGATATAGGAGGATATCTTTTCTCTCCCGTTCTTGGTACAATGTGGTGCAGGCGTGCTGCGTAACCGAAGAGTTGGGGAATTCCGGATTCAGGTTCAACGATGCCCTTGGACGTTTAGCGGTCCGGCTTGCCCGACGTTCCGTTGAGAAAGCTTGCCAAGAAAACAGGCCTTTGCGGGTTTGTAATCCAGAGAACAATCCGAAACTGTAAACGCCACCACGGGGCTTGTCCCCGTGGAGCGATGATTGACCACTAGCACGGTCCGTTTTCCCGCGGTTCCCGCCAATCTGGGCCGCCGCGTCCCGCGGCGGCCCAGATTGGCGGGCGCAGTTGTTGGGGCTCACTGGTTAGTGGCCAATCATCGCTCCACCGGGACAAGCCCGGTGGTGGCGGACGAAACAGTTACGATTTCCGGAACATCTATTCCTGTCAACGCGATTCGGACAGATTCATGTACAGTCGTTGGATGAACGTGGCGGTGATTGTGCTTTGGCTGACCTCGATGAGTTGGCTGGTGGTCAAGAAAGTGCTGCCGCCGTTGTTGGTTGGCCAGCCGCCCAGCTATCGCACGATCGTTCAAGCACAGCGTAACGAACCGCCCGTGGGCTGGGAGATTGATCTGAACGGGCGTACGATCGGCTGGGCCGTGAACAAGGCCGAGCGATTGCCCAATCAGGTCACCGAGATCCACAGCCGAATCCACATCGATCAATTGCCTCTGAACAAGCTGGTCTCCGGCAACCTGCGATTCTTGTTAAATGCGGTCGATTGGCCGAACATCGCCATCGGGATGGAGACCCAAAACATCGTGACCATCGATCCGCTGGGTCGGTTGTCGCACTTCCAATCGGCCGTGAAACTGGTGCCGCTGGGGATGGTTTTGAAACTCAAAGGGATGGTCGACGGCGACCGGCTGCGATTGACGGCCTACTCCGAGAATTTCTCCTATCCGACCGAACTCCCCTTGCCACCGGAAGGAACGCTCGGCGATGCCGTCGCGCCGCAAACCCAACTACCCGGGCTCAGACGCGGCCAGGCGTGGACCGTTCCGGTCTACAATCCGCTTCGACCACAGCAACCGTTGGAAATCCTTCAGGCCAAGGTCGAGGATTCGACGTCGTTGAGTTGGAACGGTCGCACGCACAGCGTGTGGAGGGTCGTTTATCGCCGCGACTCCGGCGCAGGACTGGGGAGCAGCGACACGCCATGCGGCCGGCTTTGGGTCCGTCGCGACGGCACCGTATTGAAACAAGAAACGACCCTGCTGGGCTCCACACTGACGTTCGTGCGACTCCCGAACGACGCGTCCCTCGAGTTGCAACAGACGGCCGAGCAACTGAAAATCGATTTCCAAATCGGGCCCGAAGTGAAGAAGATGCCATGGGATTGATCGAGTGCCATGATTGACTTCCAAAACGTCTCGCGCTGCTACGGCCGAAAGGTGGCGGTCGATCGGCTTACGCTGAGCATCAAGCCGGGTGAACTGTTTGCGCTGCTGGGGCCCAACGGGGCCGGCAAGACGACAACGATCAAGATGCTCGTGGGACTCTTGCGTCCCAACGAGGGCACGATCCGCATCCGGGGCCACGACATCGTCGACGAAACGCGAGATGCCACGCGGCTGACGGGCTATGTACCCGACGAGTTGTTCTTGTACGACAAGCTTACCGGTCGAGAGTTTCTCGAGTTCACGGCCGAGATGCGCGGGCTGGACCGAGCCGAGACCGAGCAGCGGATCGCCCGGGAGACCGAGAACTTCAACCTCGGCGAGTTCATCGACCGCCTGACGGAAAGTTATTCTCATGGGATGAAGCAGCGGCTCGTTTTCGCCGCAGCCATGTTGCACGATCCGAAGGTGTTGGTCGTCGACGAGCCGATGGTGGGGCTGGATCCGCGACACGCGCGGGTGGTCAAGGACCTGTTGCGACGCCGCGTGGATGCCGGCACGACCGTCTTCATGTCGACCCATACCTTGGCCGTGGCTGAAGAGATTGCCGATCGGATCGGGATCGTCAACGAGGGTCGGCTGCACTTCCTGGGCACGGTCGCCGAATTACGGGGCCAACTCGCCTCCCCCGGAACGTCGTTGGAATCGCTGTTCTTGCGGCTGACCGAGGGCGACAACGGCCAAGAGAGCGAAATCCCCGAGTCCTCGATCGCCGATTCCTCGATCTCTGATTCCTCACTCTCTGGGGAGAGTGCCCGTGAGTGACGTTTTCCCTTCCAATCCGGCCATTAACGCCCCGTCGTCCGTTTTCGAGGACCGGCCGCGCGGCGATTTCTTGCCGTCGCCGCAGGAAGCCCGATCGTTTTGGCGGATGCGAGGTCGTGTGACAAGGACCCTGTTGCGGCAAGCGTTCGCCCAGCATCGATTTCGACTAGCGCTGGTCACCTCGTTGAGTCTGCTGCTTTGGGGTGGGCTGTACTTGCTGTTCGTCGACGGGTTCCAATTGCTTAATACGGGAATCCGAGACCCGGTCACGTATAGCCAGACCGTGCGTGCGGTGTTCAGCATGTTTTTTGCCGCGCTGATGGTGATGCTCGTATTCTCCTCGGCCATCATCCTTTACGGCGCCCTCTTTCGCTCGCGAGAGGTGGCCTACCTGCTGACGATCCCGGCTCGTGCGGAGCGGGTCTTTCTGCACAAGTTTCAAGAGGCCGTACTGCTGAGCAGTTGGGGATTCCTGCTGCTGGGAAGTCCCATGCTGTTGGCCTACGGGTTCGTGGTCAACGCGCCGTGGTACTACTTCGCCATGCTGCTGCCGTTTTTGATAACGTTCGTCTACATCCCGGCCGCGGTCGGGGCTATCTTGTGCCTGCTGATCATGCATCGCCTGCCCGGGGCCCGATTCTACCTGCTGATCGCCGCCGGCGCAATCTGCATCGCGGCGGGAGTCTGGAACGGGTGGTCGTTGTTGAGCAACCCGGCGAGTAATCCCTTGACTCCCGACTGGTTCCAGGAGATCCTCGATCGACTGCAGTTCAGCCAGCAGCGGTTGCTGCCGAGTTGGTGGTTCAGCTCGGGCTTGCTCGAAGCGGCGCGCCACGCATGGACCGAGAGCGTGATGTTCCTGGTCGTGATGATCGCCAACGCCCTGTTCTGTCGGCAACTAGCCATTTGGACCTCCGGCCGGCTGTTTCGCGCCGCCTATAGCCAAGCCCACGGACGACACACGGCGCGCCGGCGGGTTGGTACGGCCTGGATCGACGTGGCTCTGATGCGATTGACCGCCCCGTTTCCGCTACCGATGCGCCTGATGATGGTCAAGGACCTGCGACTGTTCCGCCGCGATCCGGTGCAATGGTCCCAGTTCCTAATCTTCTTCGGCCTGCTGGGGCTCTACTTCGCCAACGTGCGGTGCTTGCAGTACAGTGTGCAACATGTCGTTTGGGTCCACATGGTCAGCTTCCTGAACCTCTCGGTCGTAGGGCTGCTGATGGCTACCTTCACCACGCGATTCGTTTTTCCCATGATCAGCCTCGAAGGACGCCGGTTCTGGATCCTGGGACTCTTGCCGATAAGTCGCAACACGATCCTTTGGAGCAAGTTTCTGTTTGCCGTCGGGGGCTCGGTGCTACCCTGTTCGGTACTGGTCCTGCTGAGCGATCTGCTGCTGGGGATTCCGATGTTGGCCGTGGCCTCTCATCAATTGACCTGCGTGATTCTCTGCGTGGGGCTCTCGGGCATCGCCGTGGGCTTGGGGGCCCGCCTGCCCAACCTTCGCCAAGAATCACCCTCGCGGATCGCGGCCGGTTTCGGCGGAACGTTGAACTTGGTCATCAGCGCCCTTTACATCGTAACCATCGTGTTGCTGACCGCCTTGCCGTTCCACTTCAGTCTGGTAGCCGCCCAGAACGCTACCGTGAACGCCGTAGTCGAGCAGACGGCAGTCGGCGGCTGGCTACAATTCTGGCTAATCGCCGGCACGGGCGGCAGTCTCCTGCTGGGAATCATCGCCACAGTCGTGCCCCTGAGGATCGGTTTCCGAGCCTTTGAGCGACTGGAGTTCTAACAGCATTTTGTGATTCGGAGACTTCTCGTAGGGTGGGTCGAGGCACGAAGACCCACGCGAATCAGTAGACAGTAGGCAGCAAAGAGGTCTCACGCAAAGACGCAAAGACGCAAAAGAAAAGTTGAAACACACGTATCCGTCTTACTTCCTTTGCGTCTTCGCGCCTTTGCGTGAGATAGTTTCATTCTGATCCTCGCCAAGGACTCTACGTTCCTTCCAGCCTTTGGTTCGGCTCCAGTTTCGCGTTTGAAGAATCGCTGGATGCGGGGTTCTTTTCTGCAACGTCATTGTCGATTGGTTCAGTGGAGTCACCTTCGGTTGACGAAGCTGGTCTTGTCTCTATCTCTTCAGCTTCGCTTCTTTGCAGCTTCGGTGCAGCGGGTTGCCATTCTTTCAAATGCTGGACTACCTCTCCGTAGAAGTCATCAAGTGTGTGAAGGACAGAATCAATGAATGAGCGATTGCCTACCGAACGTTTAAGCCCCATTGGTCGAGTAAGCGATACGGTAAACGAGGCGATTTCACGATTCTGAATCGGAATTAGCAGCGATTGGTTGTGTCGGACATTACCAAGTAAGTCAGACACGGATGACCTGGACCGCACGCCCCAGCTGTCTAATCGGACGTCCGGCGAAGTTGACTTCAATTGACGTAAGAGCCAGTTGATTCTGGTTGCAGCTCGTTTGTTCTTGGGTGCATCTATTGAGACCGACGTCACAATCTGTTGAGCCCGCAGATCCGCAGTGATTGCGATGTCGCCCACCGTGTCAGGTATGCGAATTCCTCCAGTCATTCGACCTCGGGTCACCATTGTATCAACGATGTTGTTTATCCGAATCGAAATGTCTTTTCTTTCCTTTGCGGCAAGTACCTCTTGAACATCAGCGCCCAGTTCCCGCCCTAGGCGCAGAGCTGCGAACGAAACGAGTTCCTCCCATTTGCCCGCGACTTCGATAGCCTTTTTGTCTGTGGGGCGAAGGGTCCCGTTCCTAACTGCATCGCGTACTCCGACCCAATGCTCACCCATATCGCGGAAATCAACGGCTCCAGCGTTCGGATGCTCTAAATACCGAATCAACTCGCCCAAAATCCACGCTTGATCTGGGTCTGCCACACCGCGGTGTGACTTCTGTAAGACTGCTTCTGTTAAGAGTCGTGACCATGAAAGATGGTGAAGGGCTACTTTCTTGAGTTTGTGTTTGTCTACGTCAACGGGGTGTTCTCCGGGTATTTTGGCGATCTGATTTGAGATCGTGATCACACAATCAAAACCCTGCTCTTTGGCTACGTCCAAGTACGTCTCAATTTGCTCACGGTTGAGTTCGTTGTTTCCCGTTTTCACTTCAATCAGAGCTGTCCAAGAGCGTTTACCGCGGGTTATCTGGATGAGTCCATCCGGACGAACACTGCGGCCGTCGGCCAGCTCAAATGGGACTTCAATATACGTTTGCAATCGGCCCTTTGCGGCACCATAAGGCTTTGTTATCGCCAGCCCAAATTCATCAACAGCGGATAATACCGCGAGCAGGGCAGAGGTGCCTCGCCGTTCTTGCTCCTCAGCATTACGTATGCCAGAAACAGGAATCAACCGCGCTGGTTCCCACGAAGGAGTGTCAGGTTCATTTATCATTCTTACTCCCCTTGTTGTCACTGATGAAAGCGATCCATCTTCTCTCTGCCGAACTCTGTCAATAGACCGTTCGGGCTAAGCACGCTTGCTGATTTCCTGATTCTCGCCAAACAAGCCCTTTGGTGTCAAGCGGTTCGCAATCCGCACCCGTCGCGTCCGAAGCCCAGGGAAGCCCGACCGAAAGCCCAGAATACCCAAACAACCAGAATGAGAACCTTCCTCTTTACCCTTCCCGATCTCGCTCGTCGATGAGTTGGTCCAGTCTGGCGACAAGCTCCGGAGGAAGCCGGTTGCGGCAACTTTGGTCGATCAACGCCACGTCCAGCATGTCCAGAAGATGGACCTTGTCTTTGAGCCGAAACGAAGTCAGTTTCATTCGCACCAGGGCGTCGAGGGTGGGGACAGCGAAATCCGGTCCAGCTTCGGACTCGGTGACTTCAGGAGTAGGCAGTAGGTAATCCGGGCGCACTTTCTCGCCGGCGAATACCACGTGAATGGCACTGCGCACCGACCCGCCGGGACCGTCGAGGAATAGATCGACGCCCGCCACCTCTTGGTGAACAAAGCCGACGGCCTGAAGCACGTCCATAATCCGCGCGAAATCCTGCCGCCGGACCAGCAGGTCCACGTCTTTCGTATTGCGCACGGCTTCGCGATCCACTCGCGCGACCCAGGCGGCTACGGCGTGGCCTCCGACGACGACGAAAGGGATTCCCGCCTGCTGAAGCGCGCCGGCTGCACGACATGCTCGCTCTCGGACGTCTTCCACGGCGCCGATCATCCTTTCCCAAGAGAACGCTTTCAGGGAAACTCTAGTCATGCCGACATCTCCTCTCCAGAAAGTCACACTAGCGGATCGCCGGGGTGCTGTCAAGGGGCAGTGAATCCGGGCGAATCGGGCAGTCTGGCGGCATTTCGTGATTCGGGGAATTCTTGTAGGATTGGTCGAGCAACGAAGACCCACGCGAATCAGTAGACAGTAGGCAGCAAAGAGGTCTCACGCAAAGGCGCAAAGACGCAAAAGAAGAGTTGAAACACACGTATCCGTCTTACTTCCTTTGCGTCTTCGCGCCTTTGCGTGAGATAGTTTCATTCTGATCCTCGCCAAGATTCCGCGTGGGTCTTCGCTGCTCGACCCACCCTACATATAGCAGGACCGTAACAGCCCATGACTCTCCCACTTGACGAGATTCCCGATCTGCCGGATTTGTTGTGGCAGTTGATCCGACAGATCCCGGTCGGACGAGTTGCGACTTACGGCGCGCTGGCCGAGGCGTTGGGTAACCGGATCGCTGCTCGGTGGGTCGGTTACGTTGCCATGCACCACGATCATGGGCCCGATTGTCCGTGTCATCGGCTCGTTCGCGCCGACGGACAACTCGGACGGTACATCACCGAAGACCTGCCGGCCAAGGCACGGCTGCTCGGGCAAGAAGGGATCGAAGTGGCCGGCGATCGGGTCGATCTTCAGCGATTCGGTTTCGAGGCGTTCACTTCCGACCGACCGCTGCGTCGGTTGCAACAGGTGCAGGAATCGATCGTCTCGGAAGTCGAATTGCGTCCTCTCAGCCGAATGCCGAAACTGCTTGGCGGGGTGGACGTTTCGTATCCCGGCAGCGACGAGGGGGTTGCCGCCTATGCGCTGGTCGAACTGGCGACCGGACGGCTGGTCTGGTCCGCCACGGTCCGTCGTCGGATCCATTTCCCGTATATCACCAGCTACTTAGCCTTCCGCGAGCTGCCCATCCTGCTTCAGTTGCTCGACGAGGTTCGCCGGGCCGATCGGCTCTCGGAGGTGCTGTTGGTCGACGGCAGCGGGCTGTTGCACCAGCGGCAGGCCGGGGTGGCCACCCACCTGGGAGTGGTTGCCGGCGTGCCGACCATCGGGGTCACCAAGCGACTCCTTTGCGGCCAGGTTGACCTCGAGGGCATGAATCCGCTGGAGTCGCGACCGGTGGTCTTCGAGGATCGACCGGTCGGCGTGGCCCTTCGCGCGACGGCCGGGAGTCGCCGGCCGCTGTTCATTTCGCCTGGGAATCGGGTCGATTTGGTGTTCGCCGAGCGACTGATCCGCCGCGCTTTGCAGGGCCATCGTCTGCCCGAACCGCTGTATTGGGCCGATCGGCTCAGCCGACAGGCCGGGTGAAACGCCCTATTGTGAACCTGGGTAATTTGAGGCCCCTGTTCCTAAGTTTCCGGTTCTTCGGGCTTTGCCGCATCAACTGAATGTGAGTGTCGCAACGCTCCGAATAGTTATGCTGGTTGCAGGAATATTCCGGCAAGCGCGTGCCCGTCCAGGGGATCTCGGTTTGAGCCGGGAAGGACCGGGGCACTTGGCCTGTCTCATGGAAGGAGAACCGAAAGATGAAGTGGCATTGGAAGGTGTGGAGCTTTCTGGCCGTGTGTGGATTGATCTGCGGCGGCGCGACCTTGGCCGACGAGACCACGTCGAAAACGACCCAAAAGAAGGTTCAAAAGACCCGTGTACCCGATCCGAGTGAATCGACGGAGACCCGTCATGCCCTCTTTCAGGAAGGCGACGAAGAGACGCCATTCGAGGACGATGACGCCGCTCCCCAACCACCGCTACCCGACGCCGCCTACGAGGAGCCGAAGCAATCCGCTGCCCCGGCCCCCTTGGCCGCGGACATCAGGGGAATAGCCCGGGTCAACGACGGGTTTGATGACACCGAACAGTGGCTCGATGACGACTGCGACACGTGCGGGCAGGCTCGCTGCGACACGTGTGCACCGGACTACGGTTGTCAGTCGTCTTGCGGCGGCTCACTTGGATCCTTAGGAATCGAGATCGGCGGCTGGATCGATCAAGGCATTACGGTCAACGGCCGCATGCCCGAGGACCGCTTCAACGGCCCGGTCACCTTCAACGATCGCGACGGGGAGTACCAACTCAACCAGCTCTGGGTCTATGCCGAGCGGATAGCCGATACGGGCGGTTGCGGTTGGGACATCGGCGGACGGGTGGATTTTGTCTACGGTACCGACTCGCGTTTCACACAGTCGATCGGCCTGGAAGACTCGTGGAACTCGCATCGGTTTTACGGGGCCGCCTTGCCGCAAACGTACTTGGATGTCGCCTTCAACGACTGGACCGTGCGGATGGGGCATTTCTACACGATCATCGGCTATGAAGTCGTGACCGCCCCGGACAACTTCTTCTACTCCCGATCCTACGCCCTGCAGTACGGCGAGCCGTTTACCCACACGGGCCTGCTCGCCTCCTACTCGCTTAACGATCAGATCAACGTCAGTGTGGGCTTCGATCGTGGTTGGAATACATGGGAGGACAACAACGACGACCTCTCGGTGTTGACCGGAATTTCCGGTACCAGCTACGACGGGCGAACCACGCTGGCCTGCGCCGTGACAGTCGGCGATTACGACGACCCCGGGTTGAATAACCGCTCGATGTATAGCGTCGTCTTCACGCACCAATTAAGTTGCCGCTTGCAGTACGTCTTGCAGCACGACTACGGGATCGATCTCAATGGCAGCGTGCGGCCCGAAGCCGAAGGCCGCCAACGCGATAACGCCGAATGGTACGGCCTGAACCAGTACTTGCTCTACGACATCAACGACTGTTGGGGTCTGGGTTTCCGCTTCGAGTGGTTCCGCGACGACGATGGGTCGCGGGTCGGCGGGATCGGGGCTCCTAACGGCTGGAACTTGGGGCCGGATATCCCAAACGATCAGATCGGCTGGGCCGGGAACTTCTTCGCGGCCACCTTCGGAATCAACTGGAAGCCGACCGACAGGATCATCGTCCGGCCCGAGGGACGCTGGGACTGGTACGACGGCCCGACCGACGCCCAAGGCCGGTTTCCCTACGACTTCGGTGAGCACGGCAGCCAATTCACGTTCGGCACGGACTTGATCATCACGTTCTGAGTTACTCCCACGTCAGAGCGAGCCCACCGCCATGCCGGTCCCTCCGGCCGTGGCGCCCTGTTCACTCCACCGCGGATCCTCCGCACCTCGGGTGCCATCGAAGCCATCCCCTGACTTCGGTGGCACTTTTTCTTCTTGCCACCAGTGGCACTATCGCCGGTTTCCCCCCGTCGTGAGCGGCAAGGCGCTAGCCGCCGGTCTTGCCAGGGGCAACATTCACCCGAGAACACCGGCGGCTAGCGCCTTGCCGCTCACAAGGAATCCGGAGTACAATGCGTGCCGAGTTGGACTTGCCCTTTGGCCCGCAAGGAAAGACGCATGCAGTGCAAACGACTTGGTCTGATCGCCGTAGCTTTGATGACGCTTTTCCCCCAGCTAGGCACGGCCGGAGACGATCTCGGGAAGGATTCTTGGCGTAAAACGCTCGTAGCCAACTTCGGCTCCGGCCCGTTGCGGGCCGTGCAGGAAGCGATAAAGAGTTTTCCGGAAAGCCGCGTGGCGTTGGAGACGGTCGCCGATTGGATTGCACAAGATGGAATCGACGAAACTCTCGATGCACAGGCCGTGGCTCGCGTACTAGACGTGTTGGGACCTGAGGCCCAATCGCTTCGGCAGTCTGGCGTCGAAGCGACCGACCCGCGTTGGGCCGAGTTGTATCTGTCGGCCTGCGAGAGGCGTCGGGCCGCGCGGCTGGCCCCCTATCGCGAGAAGCTCCGACGCATCGTCTTCACCAAGCATTACGACCTTGGGGGCTCGCATTACGCTTATACCGAGGGCCAGTCCGACGCCCAAGCGGAACGCCACTTCACGCCCGGGGCGGCCCTGTGTGTGCTGGAAATGGACGGACTTTACGGCACCGTGCGAACGCTGGTCGATGATCCCCAGGGCGTAATCCGCGACCCGGACGTCTCCTACGATGGGCAGCGGATCCTCTTCGCTTGGAAGAAGTCGCTCGATGAGGACGACTATCATCTGTACGAGCTGACCGTGGCCGACGGGCAGGTCCGGCAGATCACGTCCGGGTTGGGCTGGGCCGACTACGAAGGGGCCTATCTGCCTAGCGGCGAGATCATCTTCAATTCGACCCGATGCATGCAGATCGTCGACTGCTTCTGGACCGAGGTCAGCAATCTGTTCGTCTGCGACGGCGACGGGCGGCATCTGCGCCAGTTGAGCTTCGATCAGGTGCATGACAACTACCCGACCGTAACCGACGACGGTCGCATCATCTACACTCGCTGGGATTACAACGACCGAGGACAGATCTTCCCGCAAGGCCTGTTCCAAGCCAACCAGGACGGCACGGGTCAGACCGAGCTTTACGGCAACAACTCGTGGTTTCCGACCACGATCCTGCATGCCCGAGCGATCCCCGGTACGGGCAAAATCGTTTGCGTTTTCTCGGGCCACCACTCGCGACAGAAGGGGCAACTGGGAATCCTTAACCCGCGCAAGGGCCGGCAAGAGAGCCAAGGGGCCCAGTTGATTGCCCCGGTCCGCGAGACGCCGGCCGTACACGTCGATGCGTATGGACAGCAGGGCGACCAGTTTCAATATCCTTACCCGCTCTGTGAGACGGCCTTTCTGGTCACCTTCCGCACGGAGAAGGCGCCGCGGTTCGGCGTCTACTTCATGACGATCGACGGCCATCGCGAACTGCTGGCTTCCGACCCGAAAACTTCGTGCAATCAGCCGGTGCCGCTGGCCGCGCGGCCGACCCCGACCCAGCGTGCCAATCTGGTCGACTATCGCAAGAAGACGGGTACGGTCTACCTGCAAGACGTCTATGCCGGGCCCGGCTTGGCGGGAATCGAGCGTGGCACGATCAAATCGTTGCGCGTGATCGCGTTGGATTTCCGGGCCGCCGGCATCGGCAGCAACGGCAACAGCGGCCCGGCCGGCGGAGCCATGGCCAGCACGCCCATCTCGATCCAAGGGGCATGGGATGTCAAAAAGGTGCTCGGTACGACCCCGGTCCACGACGACGGATCGGCCTGTTTCGTGGTGCCGGCCCGAACGCCCGTGTACTTCCAGGCGCTCGATGAGAAGGGCCAAATGGTCCAAACGATGCGCAGTTGGGTCTCGCTACAGCCGGGCGAGTCGGTCTCGTGCGTCGGCTGCCACGAGAACAAGAACACGGCCCCGCCGGTCACCCGATTCACCGAAGCCATGGCGGTCGGCCCCCAGCGAATCGAGCCCTTCTACGGCCCACCGCGAGGGTTCAGCTTCATCAAGGAAGTCCAACCGATCCTCGACAAACACTGCGTGAGCTGCCACTATCTGGACAAGTCGACCGCCGGCGTGGCCGAGTCAGCGTCGCTACCCGAGGGCGTCAAGCCGGCGTTCAGCCTCCGCGGTGTTCAGACGCTCGACAAGGGTGCTCAGCGAAAATGGAGCGACTCGTACGTGGCGCTGGCCAACCGGCGGGTGGCCAATTGGGTCAACATCCAGTCGGCCCCGCCCATGTTGCCGCCGTACCATGCGGGCGCTTCGCAGAGCAAGCTGATCCGCATGTTCGAGGAGGATCACTACGGCGTGAAGCTTTCCCGGGCCGAGTTGGATCGTTTCATCACGTGGATCGACTTGTTGGTCCCGTACGTGGGCGACTTCACCGAAGCCATGCCCGAGGACGCCATCTCGCGCTACAACAAGTATCTCGACAAGCGCCGCCAATGGCAGGCCGAAGAAGCCGAGAACATCGCCGAATATCTTCGGCAATAGCGAGTGTCGTTCAGCGCGTGTCGTTTAGCGGTCGGGCTTGCCCGACGTTTTTTGCCGAGGGCAAGCCCCCCATTCGTTCATTCCCGGGGTGATCGGTGCCATCTTCGGGGTCTTCCTAAGCTTTGCAGTCGTGTTTTTTCCCCCAGTCGGCTGCAAAACGCTTGTGCTCTCGGCGGTTCTCTGGTCTGCTAAAGGAATGCACACCTAGGCGCACATTGCCGGTTCGGGGAGTCGTCGCGGCCTTAAGGGCAGCCGCGACGTAGATTCTCCCCCGACATCGCCGGGTGTGCCCGGTGACAACAAGACGCAAGCTTTTGGCTCACCTCGACTTACGAAGTCTTATTCCGCCAGGAACAGTGGTGGCATACATTGCCCCACGGCGGTGGCATTATGAACGAAAATGTGGTGTTTAGGCAAGATGGGTCTTGAGTTTTCGCGTTCCGTTTAGTCTAATGGTAGTAATTAATGATGCGCACATATTGCGCCTATTTCTTATACGGAACAACACAACCCCCCGAGCCTGTGCCAATTAGGTGACCGACTCAAAGGAGGCCCTTTATGGGGATTTGGAATTCATTGCGCCTCTTCGCGAGCAAGAAGAGTTCTCGACGGGCAATCCAGGCGAAGCACAAGCAACGCAAGGCCCTTCGCCACCGCGATCTGCGTTTGGAGCAATTCGAAGATCGGGTGCTGCTGAGTATTAATTCTTGGGGCCCGGATGAAAAGTTTCCCGAGCAGTACCCGGGCGCGGTAAGGACCGCCTACCTGCCGGCGGATATGACGCTGGCCGAGTTGGCGCAGCAAATGGTCGACACGACGGAGGCAGTCGCTTCTGCGCCACTGGGATCGGTTGTCCGGTTGATTTCCGCGGACGAGATGGAGCCGAACAACTCGCGTTTCTTGGCCGACCCGCTTGCGCTGGGTTTTGACCCGGGCGAGGACGTCGAGGTTGACGTAAGGGGCTTGCTGACGCCCGGTACGGCGCCGACGACACTTGATACGACGGAAGAAAACGGTTCCCTGCCGGACGCTACCGTGACCGACTTGACCGACGGCGACTCGGTGCTGGTCGCGTCAAACATCGGTGACGGGGCCTTTGGCGACACCACCGGTGACTTCGACTGGTATGCGGTCGAGGGAGTCAGCTCCGGTGATTTGATCACGGTCGACGTCGATGCGGAGACGACCGGCAGCGCCCTGGATTCCGTCGTGGGGATCTATGACGCGGGCGGAAACCTGCTTGCCGTCAACGATAACGAAGCGTTTTCGTCGGACAGCTATCTGGCGTTTACGGCGCCGGGGCCAGGCGATTATTTCGTCGTTGTTCGGGGCTTTGATTCGGGCTGGCAGTCGGACCCGACGGACCCCGGGTCAGGCTCAGCGGTCGGTACTGTAGGTGATTACGAAGTGACGATCGGGCTGAACAGCGGCGACATAGACTTCTTCTCGATGGATTTGAACGCCGGTGACATTCTTGGGGTGAATCTCATCGGCAGTGGGATGCTTTCGCTGCAGGACAGCACCGGTCGGGAGCTGATCGGCTCGGCGCAGGACTTGACGAACTCCTATCCGGCCAGCTCTCCGTTGCCCGGCGGCGGCAATGCGGCCCTGTCTTGGGTGGTCGACACGGCGGGGACGTACTATATTCGCGCGGCGGGCGGTGCCGGCAACTACGACTTGAGCTTGCGCCTGTTCCGTCCCGAGTTGGAGGGCCAAGCTAGCGGCAACCGGCAGATCCTGCTGTTGGATTTCGACGGCGAGACCTTGGATACGTCGATTTTCGGTACGCCCGGCACGGCGACGCTCTCGCCGTTGGCCAATTTCTTACCCGACTGGGGCCTCGACCCGGCGACCGACTTGGACGCGGTGATCGACGCGGTGGTGGCCTCGGTGGAAGAGAGTCTTTCCAGTGACGTACGTCTTTTCGGGAACAATGGCGATTATGCTGCCAGCGGGGTCCCGGGTGAGTTTCACGTGCAGGTTCTCAACACGCGCGATCACGGCAACGTGTTCGGGATGCCCAACGTCAGCCGCGTCGTGGTAGGCGGCACGAGGGGTGAGTTGGGAATTCAAACGATCGGCATTGCTGAATCGGTCGACGTGGGTAACTTCGAGACGGAAGAGTCGGCTGTCGTGTTGCTGGATCTGCTGAGCGGACCGGACACCGATCCCAACTCGTTGAATCAATACTGGATCGATCCGTCGATCAGTATCATCGAGCTGATCGGCACGGGGGTCGGCAACTTAGTGGTGCAGGAGGCGGGGCACCTCTTTGGCAACTGGCATACGGAGCCGTCTAATGCACAACCGAATGTGATGGACGCGGGCGGCTACCTGGATGAGATGATTGGCATCGGTCCGGACGACATCTTCGGCACCATGGACGACATCGATGTGGATTTGGGCGACGACATCTACGCGTTTGACGAGGGCTTTACGGGAGTCGAGGATACGTTGAACGTGATTGCCTTCGGGTTGTCGACCGGCACGGGCGTCGGGCAGCAGGCCAACCTGGAGTTGGTCACCATCATACCCAACGAGGGTGAACTGCTTGAAAACGGGGAAGTCTATCATATTGCGCCCAGGGAACTGTTGTTCCGTTTCAACGACGGGCAGGTGATCGATGCCAGCACGCTCGGCGCGATCCAAATCATCCGCAGCGGCGGCGATGACGTCTTCGGCAACGGCGAAGACGTGGTGGTCCCCTACGGTTGGATCGGGATTGGCGAGCGTACCAACGAGGTGATTGTCCGATTTGCCGAGACGCTGCCGGATGACTTGTACCGGATTACGATTGTGGGTGCGGGTAACGATCCGCTGATGAATACCCTCGCGATGCCTTTCCACGAGGGCCGCAACGTGAGGATCGACTTCGAGTTGGACCTTGGGGCCCAGGTGATCGCCACGGTTCCTCAACCGGTGAGTCGCGACCCGAGCGGAAATCTGGTCCAGGCGCTCGATAAGATCGAAGTCTATTTCAACGACGACGAATTGGACTTCGTGTCGGCCCGAAACGAGGAATTCTATCGGTTGATCGCGACCCAGGAGACCGCCGATACGTCGGACGATCTGGCGTTCCATCCGATCGACATTGTCTATTATCCGATCGAAAACAAAGCCGATCTGTTTTTTGGCCGCCATGACTGGATCGCGAGGATTACACCGACCGGCGAGGATAACGACCTATTCCTCAGGGCGACCAACCCTAGTCCGCTGTACGAAGAGGTTCAGATCGTATTCCAGGAAATTGCCACGCCGGGCGATCCCACGACGGCTGTCTTCGATTCAGACACCGACACCCTGACTATTTCGGTCGTTTTCGGTACCACGACCGGGCAGGACGTGCTCGAAGCGATCAATTCCGAAGGCTCTTTTACCGCCGAACTCGATCGTTTGGAGGAGACCAACAACGACGGCAGCGGGTTGATCGTCCCGATCAGTAGGATCTGGGAGGTGGGTGTCACCGGGGATGACGGAACCGCGACGCTGATCCGAGCCGGAGAGAACAACGACCTTCTGATCGAGTCCGATCCGGCGGATCCCGCCGTTGAGGTTCCCGTCATGGTGATGCCGATGATGCCCGGTGACCCGGTCATGGTGTTCTATGATGACTGGTCCGGCATGCTGGTGATCGGGATCGATCCTCTCTCGGCGACGACGCAAGACATCATCGATGCGATTAATCTCCAGGACATGCAGACGGTATTCACGGCCCAGCCGGCCACGTCGTCGGAGCCGACCAACGACGGTTCCGGCCTGTTCGCGGTGCCGATCGTTGCCGGGATTACCTCCAACGGCGGGGCGGCAACGATTAACCCGCCCGGGCTAAACAACGATTTCACGCTCAGCGTGGATCCCGCGGATCCGGCGATGGACAATGTCGAGATCCTGTTTGTCAACCATGACGTTTTCGGCGATGACGCGTTTGCCACCTTCGATGCGGACGCGATGAGGTTGGTGATCGACTTGGATCCGGCGGCTACCACGGCGGCTACGATCGTTGAGGCGATAAACGACGAGGGTACGTTCATCGCCGCGCTGGATACCACCTTGGATGAGACCAACGACGGCAGCGGATTGACGGTCGGTCTGGGTGTCTTGGGAATGACCGAGCGCGTGATCGGCCGAGCCGTGGCCAAGGTCGCGCCGGAGGGGGAGAATAACGACTTCCTGATCACTGCCGTTGCCCGAGGCGATGAAATGGACGGCGTAGTTGTCGTCTTCAAGGAAGTATCCACGCCGGGTGAACCGGTGGTCTTCGATTCCGACACCGGCACGCTGACGATCTCGGTCGAGTCGGGGTTGAGCACGGCGCTGGAGATTATCGAGGAGATCAACCTCGAGGGCACGTTTACGGCGGAACTGGACTGGGCAGAAGAGCCGGCCAACGACGGCAGCGGCGCGATTGACCAGATCGCTACCTTGGCTACTGCAACCACGCTGGCGATGCCGCTTCAAGAGTTGCATCCGGACGGGGGGGGTAACTTCCGGCTGCGAATCGGCGACGAGTATCAAGAGATCGATACTTCTGTGATTGGAGTGGGTAACGACCCGGGTTCGAGCTACGCGACGGCCAACGAGGACCTGGACGGGCTGGGCTTCGGATCGGCGTTGCAAAGCATCGTTCTGTCGGCCGGCATCGAGGCGCAGCCCTACGGGCTGGAATGGCCCGGCGCGACCGACGAGCCGGGACATCGCGACCTCCCCGACTCCGAAGACTTCTATACCTTCGGCTTCTATGACTTCGACGGCTTTGACGTCGACTTCGACGACCACTACCAGAACGACAACTCGGAGGCCGAAGACAGTGTCGACGGTATCATCACGGCCTATTACAACTTCGAACGGGATTTCGGCCGGGACGCCTCCGAGAACTTGATCACGGAGGCCGAGAAGGATCGGACCCGTGAAATCTTCGAGATGTTCGGATACTATCTCGGCATCCAGTTCGTGGAAACGGACCACGAGGGGATGACGATCGTCACGGGTGATCTGGCGGCGGTTGGCTTCCGGGGCGGGCGCGACGGTCCGGCATCCGTTTCCATAACCGGTTGGTGGGCTGACGATTGGTTTGATGACGGTTGGTTTGATGACGATTTGTTTGGCGAAAATTTGACGGGTACGGCCGTTATTAACAACGCCTATGACTGGGGAACGAGCGAATACGGCGGTTACTGGTTCGAGACAGCCATGGGGGCAATCGGCCTTCTGCTCGGGTATGGATACAGCTATGACTTACCCCCGATTACAGTCCTGGGCGACGGTCTGCTGGACGATGGCACCTTGAGCGACGGTTACTGGCCGGTCTATTCCGACACCTTGGCCGAGCGTGTCTTTCCCGGGGACAACGATCTGGTACATGGACGGCACATGCACCGTCCCGAAGGTAACGACATCGACCTCTACGAGTTCACCATCGAGACACCCGGGCTTTTCAGTGCCGAGACCATTGCCGAGCGGCTGGGTAATTCCAGCTTGTTGGACAGCGCCTTGACGCTGTTTAGAGAATCGACCGTCGAGGAGGACGGTGAACTTGTCGTGCAGCGAGAGGTCATTGCGCGGAACGACGATTATTACAGCGACGACGCCTACGTGGAGCTGCGGCTGGAACCGGGGACTTATTACCTGGGTGTGACCAGCACGGGTAACACCAACTACGACCCGATCATTGCAGGTACCGGTCTGGGTGGTACGACGGAGGGTAATTACCAGCTCCGTGTGAATTTCCAACCCGACGTAACCGATCAAATGATCGACACGACCGGCACCATGTTCGACGGCGATGCCGACGGGGATCCGGGTGGGGTCTACAACTTCTGGTTGAACACGGAGCGTGCAGACAACACCACGTTATTTGTCGATAAGGCGACCGACAGCGTCGATCCCGACGGTTCGCTGGACAATCCTTACCGCGACATCGACGACGCGTTGGCCGTGGCCCAGTCGGGTGACATCGTGCGGATCGTGGGTAACAACTTCGAGAACGACGATCCGGCCGACCTGGTCGAGCCCGACGAGCCTGATGAACCCGAGGAACCGGTCGATCCGAACGATCCACCCGAACCGGTCGAGACCACCTCGTTCCAAGACAATCTGGCTTACGAGATCGGCTTCGACATCTTCGGCAACCCGCTTCCCGACGGCGCCCGAATGGAGATCCCCCGGGGTGTGACCGTGATGATCGATGCGGGGGCCGTCTTCAAGCTTCACGAGGCCAACATCGATGCGGGAAGTTCTTCGCAAGGTATCGACCGCAACGGCGGTGTCGTGCAGGTCTTAGGTACGCCGGAACACAGCGTCTACTTCACCTCGTTCCACGACGAGCAGATCGGCAGCGACGGCGAGCCGCAGCGATCGACCTTGCCCGAGAAGGGTGACTGGGGTGGTCTCGTCTTTCGGCAAGATTTGGATCGGGCATTCGACCGCCCGATCTTGGAAGATGAAGGCATCTTTCTGAACTACGTCAACCATGCGAACATGCGCTACGGCGGTGGGCAGGTCGAGGTGAATTCCTTCCGTAGCGTGTACACGCCGGTCCACATGATCGAAACCCGACCCACGGTCTCCTCGAATACGATCATTAAGAGCGCCTATGCGGCCCTGTCGGGGGATCCAAACAGCTTCGAGGACACGAAGTTCCAAGCCAACACCTTCACGGCCGACTACGACCGTGTAGGGCCCGATATCCACCGCAATTACCTGGTGGATAATACGCTCAACGGTGTTTTCGTTCGCATCGACACCCTCGAAGGGCAACAGACAGACGAACTCGAAGTCAATGCCCGCTTCGATGATATCGACATCGTCCACTTGATTGCCGAGAACCTGATCATCGCCGGGACCCCCGGCGGACCGCGGGAGGACTCGGCTACCTCCCGGCTGTTGGCGCGAACCGATGCGCGATTGACAATCGATCCCGGTATCATCGTCAAACTGGATGGGGCACGCATTGAGACCGAAGTCAGTGCCCAACTGATTGCCGAGGGGAACCTCAGCTATCCCGTGATCCTTACCTCGCTGCTGGATGCTCGTTACGGGGCAGCCGGAACGTTCGTCACGGCGGTGGATTCGCTGGGTACGGGCCCCATGCCTGGGGATTGGGCCGGCTTGTACTTCGCCCCGATCTCCAAGGGTAGCATCGACCATACGTTCATCGCCCACGCCGGCGGTGAGGCCGCCATCGAAGGGAACTTCGACTTCTTCAATCCCATCGAAATCCAGCAGGCGGATGTGCGAATCACCAATAGCGTGATCGACGACAATGCGGGCGGCGGTGGGGGTAATCGAAACGGACGCATGTGGTCTACTCCCTCGACGATCTTCGTTCGGGGCGCCCAGCCGGTGATCGCCGATAACGTTTTCCGACGCAATGAAGGCCCCGTAATCAGTATCAACGTCAACGCACTGAACTCGACCGTGCAACCCGATTGGGGACGCAGCCGAGGCGGGATCGAAGCGACCGAGCAGTACGCCGATAACCACGGCCCGCTGATCGTCGGAAACCATCTGGCCCAGAACGACATCAACGGCATGGAGGTCCGTGGCGGAACGCTCACGACCGAGGTCGTCTGGGACGATACCGACATGGTCCATGTGGTCTACGACGAGATCGTCGTACCGAACCACCACACCTTCAGCGGATTGCGACTCCAAAGCCGGCCGGACGAGAGCCTGGTAGTGAAGCTCGACGGGCCCGTGGCCGGGTTTACTGCGGCCGGCGTGCCCTTCGAAGTGGACGATCGCATCGGCGGAACGGTGCAAATCATCGGCCACCCCGGGCATCCGGTGGTCTTGACGGCGCTGCAGGACGATTCCTTCGGCGCGGGCCTCGATCCCTGGGGAGTCCCGCAAAATGATACGGATAACGCCACTAACTCTCCTCAACCCGGCACGTGGCGAAGCGTGAGGCTGGAGAAATACAGCAACGACCGCAACGTCATGACCGTCAACGAGACAGAACGGGCGTACGAAGCGGCCGAAGACATCAATGTCGAACCGGCACTCGCACAGTACCTAGGGAATCTGGCACCCAATGAGCTGAGCGGCGACGATAATCTGCGATTGGGATTCCAGATCCACGGAGCCATTCGATTTGATGATCCTGCCGATATGGATGTCTACAGTTTCAAGGCGGCGGCGGGAACGGAAGTCTGGCTGGACATCGATCGAACCGCCAATGCGCTGGATTCAATCCTCGAGGTGATCGACGCCAACGGCAACGTATTGGCATCCTCGGACAACTCCGGGCCCGAGCAGGCGGGAGATGTCGAGCCGGTCGGGTTGGCCATGTCCATGGACAGCGACATCTGGCTGACCAAAGACTACTACACGACCAACCCGCGCGACGCCGGAATGCGACTCATCTTGCCCGGACCCGAAGGGGAAGTGGGGCTCTATTTCGTGCGAGTTCGCAGTGTCGAGGGGCTAACTCGAGGTGAGTACCAGTTACAACTCCGACTGCGCGAGTTGCAGGAGTTCCCCGGCTCGACCGTGCGGCATGCCAGCATCCACTATGCCACGAACGGCATCGAAGTGTTGGGGATGCCCACCCATTCGCCGTTGCTGGCCGAACTGGCCGAAGTGGAGAACACGTCAACAAGACCAACCGCCACGATCAGCCTCGAAGGCGACAACAACGATTTCGGCGTGATGGCCACCACGCCCGGGACGGCCTACAACGGCGTGGACATCGTGTTTGTGGCCAACGAGGCCGCCGGCAACCAAGCCTTCTCCTTCTTCAATGCCGCAGCCGGCACCCTGACCATCGATATTGATCCCGTGGCCACCACCGCGGCTACGGTGATTGCGGTAATCAGTGTGACGCCCGGATTCCTTGCCATCCTGGACGTCACGGTGGACGATCCCAACGACGGCAGCGGGCTGATCCCCGAGCTGGGCGTGGTAGGAACGTTGGCCGGCGGGGCGGACGCCGTAGGGAACAACGATACCATGGGCGCGGCCCAGCCGATCGGCAACCTGTTGGCGACCGACCGCAATACGCTCACTGTGGCCGGGTTCATGGAGTCGCAAAACGACGTCGACTGGTACCAATTCACCGTCGATTACCAGGGTATCCATCGAGCCTTCTTTGGATCAAAGTGGCCGACTATCTTCGACATCGACTATGCCGACGGTATGTCCCGACCCGACATGGTGATGTGGGTCTTTGATTCCTCCGGGAAGTTGGTCCTGGTGAGCGATTCGTCGAATGTGGTGGATGACAATCCGGGTATTATGGAAGGGGATGTCGAGCACGATCTTAGCCGCGGATCTTTCGGCAGAAAGGATCCCTTCCTCGGCACGATCGAACTCAATGAAGGCATGAGCGAGACGTACTACGTCGCCCTGACCGGCCGGGGTATGACCTCCAATGCCCTGAATCAATTCCTGCTGCGTCGCGAACCTATCGAGTCTTCCGACAGAATCGTCGAAGACCACATCGGCGGCGGCACCTCGGGGATCCCGGCTGAGATTACTTCGTTGAACCTCACCCCCGACGAATTCAATCTCGGCGACGTGATTCTGTACGTGGGCACGGGTAACGATCTGTTTACCTACAATCCGTTCACCGGGGCACGCTACACCGACGTGACCAACAACAAGGCCCGCCCCGACGTCTTGCCGGATACCTATGGCGATCCCTGGATTTCCTATGGCGACATCGCCATGCGGAACGACGGCATGTTGTTCTCCACGACACGGCAAGGAACCGTTTATCCCGCCGTAAATCAGAGCCAGTGGGCCGGACGCTACCGCCGCCTGGACACCGGCGACGCGAAGATTCTTCTGCACGATCAGGACGACGGGATCGAAACCTACTACATCGACCCCATCGATGATAACATGGTCGAACTGCCCTGGGGCGTCACGTTCGAAGCTTTGGCCCACGAGCCCAACAACAACGTCGATCGTCGCGTCTACGCGGTCGGGCATGTGGAGGATCCGTTAACCGGCGCCGCGCCCAACGGTGTCTGGTACTCCCAGAACCTTCTCTATCGACTCGATCGCAACGGCGTAGCCCTGCAGTATCCCGACCCGAACATGCTCACCGGTGAGCGGTTGCCCACCGACATCGTACCTCTTGCCCGGCTGTTGACCGGGATTTCAGTCTTCCCGGAGGACGCCACCGACAAAGTGTACGTCCAAGACGTAGAAACGTACGATCAGCCGGGTGACCTGCTTGACGCGGCTAAATTGACCATCCTCGACGGGGACGGCAATGAACTGACCTTCGAGTTCGATTCCGGACCCGACGTGCGACTCGATCCGCAGGGTCCCCGAGTGGTCCGCGACGGACAGACCTTCCTGTTGGGTAACGGAATCGTCACGCAGGCATTCGAGTTCGATAGTGGGCCGGTGATCGTAACCGGGCCGGTTACCCAGCTTGTCGACGGCGACACGATCTTGATCATGGACGCGGCGGCAGGAGCGACTGCAACCCTTGAGTTCGAGGACGTGACGAATTTCGGAGACGGAGTGGCTCCGGGCAACATCGAGATTCCGTTCAACGGCCTGGAGACCCCTGACATCATCCTGACCAGAATTCTGGACGGAATCAATGGGGCAGGGACGGGGGTGATCGCGGCAGGGTATACGAACGCCGCGATGACTTCCGGACGCATCAGTTTGGCGGACGATTCTTTTGTACTCCTTGGCGTAGACGAAACCAGCGTCGCCCTGGAAGGCGAGTACGGCCGGAATGCTCCGGGGCTGGTCGGCCGAACCATCGCCGGCAATCTGGCCAGGATCGTTTTGCCGGGAATCGACAACGACTTTACGATCACCGCCCCCGACCCTGACATCGACATCATCTTCGACGACATTGCGACACCTAACGATCCAGTGAGTGTCGTCTACGACGACGCCGTCAGCCCGGCCACTCTTACCATTTACATCGATGCGGATTCCACGACCGCACAGCAAGTGATCGCCGCGATTGACGCGGAGCCGGGTTTCAGCGCCGCGCCCGACCCGAACAACTCTGACGCCGGGTTGATCGTCCAGTCGGTGCTGATTCCGTTTGAGGAAATCGACCCCCTCACCTTACCCGCGCCGGCAAACGACCCTAATCAAACCATTGACTTCGGAAACAGTATCGTGGGTACCGTGGAACAGAACCTCGGTGGCATTGACGCCGGTTACGCGCACCGTGCCATCGAACCGGTGCCGAGCGTCGGCGATCGGGTGACCTTCTACGGTGGCGTGGACTACGCATTCAATCAGGATTTCGCCACCGCCACGGTTCGGTTGACCGGCGAGAACAACGATTTGTTGGTTACGGCCGTTAATCCGTTCATGAACTATTCCGGCGCGAGCATTGATTTTGTCGACAATCCACCGGGCGGAGCGCCCGCTCGGGCCACGTACGATCTGCTGCTGAACACGCTGACGATCGACCTCGACCCGGCCACGGCCACCGCCCAGCAGGTGATCGATGCGATCAACCTCGAGGGCACGTTCACGGCAATGCCCGACGGTACCGTGGACGTGGGCAATGACGCTACGGGGAAGATCCTTGCGCTGGGTGTGCCCTTGGCCACGACCTCGGACGGCGGGTGGATCACGGTTGAGCCGGCGGGCGCCAATAACGATTTCACCGTCTTCTCCATCCCGGCCGCGCCCGGCGTGGATATCATCTTCGTGTCGGTGGCCAACCCCGGCAACCCGGTCACGGTCGACTACGACGACGTGGCGGGAACGTTGACCATTGCCATCGATCCCTTGGTTACGACTGCCGCGGAGATTGTCAACGCGATCAACGCCCAAGCCGATCAAGACGTGTTCACGGCTGCGTTGGAAACGGGCTACGAACCGCAGAACGACGGCAGCGGCTCGCTGTTCGCGCTGGGTATCGTGGGAACGACCTCGGGTGGATTTGCCGGCGGAGTACCGTCATTTACCCATTGGCTGGATTTCGACGGGATTGACCTCAGTGAAACGGGTATCGACGTTTCTTCCGACTTCGTCATCTCCTTCGGCGCCGACGATACGGTGGACGATCTGCTGGCCGCCATGAGGGCGGCCATCAACGCCGCCTCATTCAGCGTCCCATTCAGCGTCACTGCCATCAGGTACGGCGATAGCCTCCGCCTGGAAGGTGCAGTTTCCGTCGATAGCCCCACGCCCATCGCTTCTCGCGGCGCGGGCCCCGGCGGAGACATCACCGGAATCACCTTCGTCGACGGTATGATGTACGCCGTCAGCGACCGGGGCGGTCTGTATCAGATCGTAGACTATTCCAACTATAGCCTCCATCCGGCGGAAAGAACGATTTACGATGCCGGTGGAGGGGAGCAGACCATCAACGCCGTGCGAGAGACGATCAATGCCGGGGCTCGGGCTTTCTACATCGCCAGCTCTGCAGACGACTTGGTGGGGATCAACTTCTCCGGCCTGTCGGCCGGGCCATTGAATGTCGAGGGGGGGCGATATGCCCACACACTGTTCGCCACCGCCACCGACGGCACCCTCTACGCCTTCGACACCAACGGCGAGTTGCTGCCCCTCTTTACCGACGGCGCGACCAGCGTCTCCTTGGACGTGGGTAACGTCACCGGGTTGGACTTCTCCAACATCGATTACAACCTCTGGCACTGGACCGAGCGACGAAAGGATGACCTCGGACACGGCATCGAAACGACTTTCAACGACAGTCGTACCCGCGGAAACGACTACCGCGTCAAGGGCGGCCGAAGCCTCTACTTCGGCCTGGATACCACCACCGACAACATCGCCAACGAGTATCAGCCGGGAGCCGGCAATTACGTACGCGACAACGCCGGAGTGTTCCAGACCTACGACCTGCCCGGCGGAGGGCACGGGTCGCTGAGGACCGACCCCTTCAGCTTGGCCGGCTACGACGCGGGCGACTTGCCCACGCTCTACTTCAACTACTTCCTCAGTACCCAAGATTCCACGGTCTTCGACGGTGCGAAGCTCTACATCTCCAACGACGGCGCCGACTGGGAACCGTTGTTGATGAACACCGATCACGATTGGATCAACGACTACGGGGTGGGTGACTTGGTCGACAATACCAACTGGCGGCAGGCCGTAGTTAGCTTGGGAGATTACGCCGGAATGGACAACATTCGGCTGAAGTTCGATTTCAGCACCGCCGGCAGCATGCTCATCGGGGACACCGCCTTCATCGGTCCCAACCTGATGGGTTTGCCTGGAAACGAACTGGACGACGGGGATACCTTCTCTGTCAGCGAGGACGACAATTTTGGCAGCCAGACGTTCGAGTTCAACTTAGGCTATGAGTTGATCATTCCCAATATGGCCGGTGCTGCCATCGGGGACGGCGAGTGGTTCTACTTCGAGGATCAAAACGGCAAGGTCGTTGTCTTCGAGTTCGACACGGACGGGGACGTAACCGAGGACTATGTCGGAATCGGTCTGCGAAGCGACGCCACGACCTTCGACGTCGGCGCGAGCGTGTTGAACGCCATCCGCAGTAGCGGCCTGGCGGTAGCCGCGTGGCGCTACGACGACAAGATTACGGTCCAAGACGCCGTCGATGCGGGTCGGGCCACCTCGAGCAGAATCACCTTGCGCGGTGGACCGGGAGTCGGCGCGAATTCGGTCCCCATCTCCATCACGCCTAGTATGCCGGACGAGAGCCCCTTCACCGCGATGCTCGATAGCACCCTCGACTTCGAAAACGACGGCACCGGTATCCTAGGGTTCTCGGGCTGGGCTGGGGAAATGATCGACGGGAGCGGCACCTTCGTTTTCGACGGACCGGACAACGATTTCACCATCAGGGCCGTTGTACCCGTTCCGACTCCCATCAACGTGACCTTCATAAACACCCGGGCGCTGGGAGATCAGGCGTTTGTCGCCTATAACGCTGCCAATCTATCGTTGACCATCGACATCGACCCGGCGGCCACCACCGCGAATACGGTCGTGGCGGAACTCAAGGGCGTGACGCGCCTGATTGCCGAAGCGATCGACCAATACTTCAGCGGCACGCGACAGATCCAGGCCATCTCCGGGGCCGACCTGCTGGCGGCCAGCCCGTTCACCTCCGGCCTGGAGCTGTCCCTCGAGACAACCAACGACGGCACCGGGACGATCAGCAATCTGGGTTTGCAGGGAGCGATCACGGATGGGGCCGCCACACTCTTCCTCGCCGGCGAGAACAACGACCTGGCGATCCAGGTCGTGCGACCCGACGAGCGATACGAAAACGTGCGGATCGTCTTCGAGAACCTCGCTACCGGTTTCGATGTGGCCACGGCCGATTACGACCGGATCACCAAGACGTTCACCGTCGGAATCAATCCGGACGTGACCACGGCCAATACGGTGATCGACGCGATCAACGACGAAGGTACGTTCACGATCAGCAACGGGGAGATCACATTCACCCTGGAATTCGAGAACCAGGACTTACAGGACGGCATTCGCAACGGGAATATCCCGATTCCGTACCTTCCCGTCGATTCGCCGGAAACGATTGCCGCCACGATCCAAGAAATCATCGAGGACCTGATCAACGCCGGCCGTATAGGCGTTGCCACGGTCAGACTGCCGGGAGCAAATAACGATATCCTGCTCACGTCCGCGGTGCCCGGGTTGATCTATGACGACGTCGACGTAGTCTTCCGGTCCGTTGCCATGCCGGGTGATCCGGTGACTGCCGTGTTCGATTTCTGGGGAACGTTGACCGTCTCGCTCGAGCCCGGCGTTACCACGGCACAACAGGTGATCGACGCGATTAACCGCGAGGCCAGCTTTATCGCCGAGCGGGATACCACGGTTGACGCGCCGAACGATGGCAGCGGGCTGATCATCCCCATCAGTTCGATGGGATTCGTAGGAACCACCTCCTACGCGTCGGCGATGATCGAGCTTGACGGCCCCGATAACGATCTGTTGATTGAGGATCCCACCGCCGATCCCGCGCTGGCTGGTATAGATATCGTATTCGAAGAGGTCGCGCTGCCGGGTGACCCGGTCGGCGTGGTCTTCGATGATGTGGCAGGCACCTTGACCATCACGGTCGAATCGGGGGTTACTTTGGCACAGGCCGTGATCAACGCCGTCAATCTCGACGGGACTTTTGTCGCCAGTGCGAGCCTCGCCTCAGAACCTGGAAACGATGGCAGCGGAGTGATCGACCAACTGGGGACCGTGGGGACAACTTCCCCGCATGGCGAAGCAACGATCATCCGTGCCGGCGCCAACAACGATCTGCTGATTACTTCCGATCCGGCCATGGCGGCTGTCGGGGTGAGCATTTACTTCGAGGCCCTCGACCCCGGCGATCCGGTCACCGTGACTTACGACGACTTCTTCGGAATGTTGATCCTCGGTTTCGATCCAGCGACGACCACGGCACAAGACCTGATCGACGCGATCAACCTCCAGGACACGCAGGACGTGTTCACCGCAGCCCCGGACACCAGCATCGACCTGGTCAACACCGGCTTGGGGTTACTTGCCGAGCCGGCCGCCATCGGCAGCACGATCGGCTTCGGCAACGCCCGGGTTCGACCCCTCGGCGAAAACAACGATCTGCTGGTCACCGCGACCACGCTGGATCCTGCTTTCGGGGACATCGACATCGTGTTTGCCGAAGTGGCAACACCCGGCGATCCGGTTACGGCGGAATTCCAGGACACGCTCGGCCGATTGGTGGTCTTCATCGAGTTGGGAGTCAGCACAGCGTCGGAGGTGATGAATGCCATCAATGCCGAACCGACGCAGGCGTTCCAAGCTGCCATCGACCGAACGGGCGAGCCGACCAACGACGGCAGTGGAGTGATCGGCGAGCTTGGCACCCTGGGAACCACCGTCGGCGTGGCCACGGTGGCCATCGATCCGGGAGGGGATAACAACGATCTGATCATCAAAGGTGCGACCATCGATCCGTCACTCGGCTTGGTGGACGTCGTGTTCGAGGAAGTGGCCACGCCGGGTGACTTGCCCTCCGTTGAGTTCGACCGGGATGCCAGCACGTTGACGATCTTCCTTGAAACGGATGTCACCACCGCCCAGCAAGTGATAGACGCGATTAACGCAGAAGGGACCTACGTCGCGGAGCTGGATCGCTCGGTAGAAACCGTCAATGACGGTAGCGGGCTGATCGACGAACGGTATACCATGGGAACCACTTCGGCGGTGGCCAAAGCGATCATCGCGCCCCCGGGTGGAGACAACGATCTGCTCTTGACGGTGCGGACGGCCACCAGCAACGACACTACCATTACGCTGGTCAACCATCGGGCGTTCGGCGACGAGGCGTTCGTGACCTACGATCCGGCCACCGATACGCTGATGATCGACGTCGATCTCCAGTATACCACGGCGGAAACCGTGATCGATGCCGTCAATGAGGACGGCACGTTCGTGGCCAAGTTGGAACGCATACTCGAACGGGCAAACAACGGCGGCGGGCTGATGGTGGCCCTGGGTGTGATGGCTACCACCGAGATCGAGAATTACATCAACATCAGCGTGACCGTCGAAGGCGACACGGTCACCTTCGAGGGCCCCGTGGTGCTGTTCGATCCGGGAACCAGTGCTTTGATCATCGCCGACACGGTCGACGATCCGAACAACCTTACCTCGAGCAAGATAGACGGCGCCTTGATCCATTTGATTGGGCACCTCTCGTGGCAAAGCGGCACCTTGCCCTACAGCACGACCCAATTGGGTGACTCCCGGATTATCCCGGATCCGTTCCCAGGCGACGAACGATACTTCGAATTCCAGCGCGGTCAGGCCAATGCGTTCGAGGGTTTCTACATCGACGACATCATCGTCGGGTTCGCGGAGCGGGGTGAACTGATCACCTCCGCCACCGCCGACACGGTCTTCAATGCGATCCCCGTCTATGTCCTGGATGTCGTGGAAGGCGATTACCAGTTGGAAATCCGGCGCGGGCCCGGGTACGGCGAGTGGCCGATACCGGCGATTGTCGATTACATGAACATCTTCCGGACTTGGAATACGAACGACCGGTTGACCGAAGCCATCACGCTGCTGGCGCCCGAGCCGGGAAGGATCTTCCACGGCGAAGTTTTCTCGATCAGCGACGGCGTGAACGCAGTGGCGTTCCAGTTTGTCGACCCCACGGTTGGAACGGCCACCGGCGGCATCCCGATCTACATCGACGGCAGCGAGACTCACGGCGACGTCGCCGAAGCGATCGTCATGGCGATCAACTCGCAGAACATCGTGGAGGTCAAGGCCACTTCGATCGTCGACGGTTCAACCTTCCAGTACTACCAACAGTACGGCAGCAATCGAATCGATCTGTTCGGGGCCGCCTGGGTTGAGGGAATCGATTACATTGCCTTCGGCAGCGGCGCCTCGGTGAACGTCAGCGCGACGAGCCTTCCGTTCCCCCAGGGGCCGATCGAGATCACGGGCATTGCCGTCACGGGTAACGAGCTGCGCGACGCCATCATGGGTTCGGGGATTGACCCCGTCGGCGACGCGATCCTGATCAGCGGGTCCTCCTCAGCCGGGTTCTGGTCCGACGGAGTCAACTCCGGGATTCTCCTGACCTCCGGCAACGTCATGTACGCCGAGCCGCCCAACTTCAGCGACAGCAGCAGCGGTTTTGCCTCGGGGCAAGGCGACCCGGATCTGGACGCGGAGTTCGGCTTCACCGGCGGGGAAGTAACCCGGGACGCCACCTCGTTGGAGTTCGACTTCATGTCGGAGGGCGGCGATCTGTTCTTCCAGTTCGTGTTCGCCTCGGAAGAGTACAATGAGTTTGTCGAACTGGTTAACGACGCTTTTGCGTTCTTCCTTGACGGGGAAAACATCGCCCTGATCCCCGGTACTAACATCCCCGTCTCTATCAACAACATCAACGGCGGAAATCCGTTGGGATCCAATCCCAGCTACCCCGAGTACTATAACAACAACGATCTCAGTGACGGTGGGTTGTTCGCAGACATGATCGGTTACGACGGGTTTACGGACATCCTTACGGCCGAAGCGATTGGTCTCGAGCCCGGGGTACATACCATCAAGCTGGTCGTTGCCGATGTCCTGGACACGGTTTGGGATTCCGCCGTGTTCATCAAGTCGGGTACGTTCTCGGACGAGCGGCCCGGAGATCAAGGTAAGGCCTACGAAGTCCGGACGGTCAAAACCTACGACGGCGACCGCAACCTGCTCCGCGATCAGGGTCAGGTGTTGATCGAAGCCAATCAGATCATGAACTCGGCCGCCTGGGGGATCCTGGTCGACGCCAGTGGGCGCGATTCGGTGGCCCAGTGGCCGCATCCCGGTGCCGTGGCTCCGCTGAAAGAGGTCAACTACGAGCGACTGGTTCCCGGCATTCTGATCGAAAACAACCTGATCGCCAACGGCGGCGGGGGGATCCGCTTCGCCGGCGTGGCCAACGGACCGGGACAGCCCGTCGGGGCCGTTCCCTTTGGCCGCATTATCAACAACACGATTTATGGTAGCGACTCGTCCAGCGGAACCGGAATACAGGTCGTCACCAATGCCAGCCCGACCATTCTAAACAACATCGTGGCCGGACTTAACGTGGGTATCCAAGTCGACCTCAGCTCCGAGTCGACGGTGATCAGCAGCACGGCCTATCAGAATAACCTCACCAACGCCATCGGCATCGGCGGGATCAACGGCTTAGGATTCGATCCGCTGGACCTCTCGGCCTCAGAATTGCTGTTTGTGAATGCGGCGGGGGGGAATTTCTACTTGGCCAGTGGATCGCGAGCGATCGACAGCTCCATCAACGCCTTAGAGGAGCGGCCCGACTTGGCGACCGTGAGGCTCCCCTTGGGGATTCCCGAGTCGCCGATCCTGGCTCCCGAGTTTGACTTGTTCGGCCAATTGCGTATGGACGATCCCAACACCGAGTCGCCGACGGGCCAGGGCCCCAACGTGTTCAAGGACCGCGGGGCCGTGGAAAGCGTCGACTTCGAGGGGCCCACCGCCTGGTTGGTCAATCCGCTGGACAACGACGCGGGGGGAATCGATCGGAATTCGGAACTGCACGAAGTGTTTGTGGTGGGGAGGAACATCTTCGAGTTTACGATCCAATTGCTGGATAACAACGGCATAGGACTCGACGACGCCACGGTCACCACGGAAACCCTCGTCATCTTACGAGACGAGGAGGAACTGATCGACGGCGTTCACTACTTCTTCAATTACGACGCAACCAACAACATCATCCACCTCACTCCCGCCGAAGGTATCTGGCTAACCGGCAGCCTCTATACGATCCTGTTGGACAATTCCACGACCGACGGCAACGAGATCGATCCGATTCGGGATATGGCCGACAACCCGTTGACGCCTAATCAACCGGACGGCTCGATCGTGTTCTATGTTTCGCTGGCAGGCCTGGACTTCGGCGACGCACCCGATCCCTCCTTTCCCACGATACTGGACAGCGACGGGGCACGGCATGTGATCGTCCAGGGTTATCAACTCGGAGAAGGGGTCAGCCATGAGCCCGATGCCTTGCTGAATGCAACGGCCAGCGGCGACGCATTCGACGACGGCGTTGTGTTCTACTCGCCGTTGTTGATGGGGGCAGTGGAGGTTGGCCTCGACGTAACGGCTACCGGTGGCAGCGGATATCTCGACGCCTGGATTGACTTCAACCACGACGGCGATTGGGACGACGACGGCGAACAGGTCTTCGCCTCTCAGGAGCTGGACGAAGGACTGAACAAGCTTTTGATCGCGGTTCCGGCCGTTTCCCAACCCGACGGCATTGTTCCCGGAGAGACGTTCGCACGGTTCCGCTTCAGCAGCACGGGTGGGCTGGAGCCTTTCGGCGAAGCAGAGGACGGCGAGGTCGAGGATTATCAGTTGACGATGGTCGAGACCTTGATGGACTTCGGCGATGCCCCCGATCCGAAGTATCCCACCATGTTGGCAAGCGATGGTGCCCGGCACATCGTCACCGATCCCCCCGGCGTGTACCTGGGGGCCCGTGTCGATGCGGAACTGGAAGGACAGCCGGACGCCGCGGCACAGGGTGACGATTCGAACGGCGTGGATGACGAGGACGGCGTCCTGTTCTTCACGCCGCTGATTATCGGTGCGAATGCCCAGGTGATCGTCACCGCTTCGATGTCCGACAGCGTGCTCAATGCCTGGATCGACTTCGACGGCGACGGCAGTTGGGACGATCCCGGCGAGCAGATTCTAACCAACGTAAGATTGGACGCCGGCCCGAATCCGCCCTTGTCCTTCCCGGTCCCGGCCGGAGCGATCGAGGGTGTGGTCTATGCCCGGTTCCGGCTGAGCTCGGTGGAAGACCTGCAACCGACCGGATTAGCTCCGGACGGTGAGGTCGAAGACTACCAGGTCACCGTCTTTGACGCCTTGGAAGACTTCGGCGACGCGCCGGACACTCAGTGGTTACCCGGCTATCCGACCTTGCTGGCGAACGACGGCGCCCGACACACGATCCTCAGCGGTTTCCATCTGGGGGCGGAAATCGACCACGAGTTGGACGGGCAGCCCAACGATACGGCCAGCGGCGACGACACGACCGACCTGGACGACGAAGACGGTATCGTCTGGCCTGAGTTCCTCATCGCCGGTCGGGACAATGCGATTACGGTCACCGTGACCAACACGTCCAACGATCAGAGCGACGGGTATCTCAACGCCTGGATCGACTTCAACGCAGACGGAACTTGGGGTGGTTGGTTCGGCCCGGGTGAGGACGGCATCCCCGGTACGGCGGACGACGAGTTCTTCAGCGAACAGATCTTCACCGACCTGCAACTGGGAGCCGGACAACATGAACTGACGTTCCCCGTGCCCGAAGACATCCTGGCCGTCACAACCTTCGCCCGAATGCGCTTCAGCCATACGCCCGGGCTGTCCTACGACACGCCATCGAGCGAGGACCGGGCACCGGATGGCGAAGTGGAAGACTACGCGGTCGAGCTGGTGGTCGGCGATTCCGTGATCAGCGGCTATAAGTTCGACGACCTCAACGCCAACGGCGAGTGGGACAGCGGCGGGCTGCTCGGTCAGCCCAGGTTCACGTTAGTCTCACCCGGTCCGATAATCATGTCGTCCAACGATGACGGGTCCACTTCTGCGCTCAGTTTCGGATTCAATTTCGAGTTCTTCGACAACAGCTTTTCGCAGTTCTACATCAACAACAACGGGAATGTCACCTTCACGGGACCGATGGGGAGCCCTTACTCGTTCGGTTTCCCGCAATTCTATCCCGTCCTGGCGCCGTTCTGGGCCGATGTGGACACGAGGGGGGCCGGATCGATACACCTGGCCCAGGGAACCACTGCCGACGGTCACCGCTACACGCAGATCGACTGGATCGGGGTGGGAGAGTTTTTCATGGGTACGGAGGAGCTAAACACGTTTACCCTCTACATTGAGGACGACCCGGCCGGCGACATCGTGGCCTTTGTTTATCACGACATGCAGTGGACCAGCTTCTGGGCACAGATCGGGTTCGATGCGGGTGACTTCACCAATTACTTCACCCTGATGCAACCCAGCACCCAAGCCGATCTGGCCGAGCTGATGGACATCGGGCAGTTCGCCTTCCGCCCAAGTTCCTTCACCGGAACGAGCGAATCCGGCTCGGAACCCGGGCTACCCGGCGTGACCGTCTACCTCGATCTGAACGACAACGGGGTGCTGGACGCTGGCGAGCCGGTGACGGTCACCATGGAGGACGACCTCTTCACTGAGGAGGTGAATGAGACGGGCTATTACGAGTTCGCCGACCTGTTTGCCGGCGATTATGTTGTCCGCGAGATTGTCCCCGACGATTCGATCCAAACCTATCCCTACGAAGACGCCTATCTCAGCGACGGTGACGCGATCGAGATTCAGGCGGTCGACGGGTCGCAACTTGTCGACGGGCAAACGTTCTCCGTCGATGACGGCAACATGGTAATCGTCTTCGAGTTCGAGGACACAGACCTGGACGACGGCGTGACGTCCGGTAACGTGGCCGTGCCGTTTACCGTCGACTACTCGACTGAGGAAGTGGCCGACGCGATCGCCTTGGCCATCGGGATCACCAACAACGCCTTCGCGACGGCCACGATAGCGGGGGATAACAACGATTTCAAGATCACGGCCAATACTTCCGGAACGGACCTCGCCGGCGTCGATGTCGTTCTGTTCAACATGATGGCCAACGGAGACGAAGCTTTCGCGATCTTCGACGACATGACCAATGCGTTGTGGATCGATATTGACCCGACGCAGACCACGGCGGACACCGTGGTCACTAGCATCCGTCTCGAAGGTACGTTTTTCGCGGAGTTGGATGAAACCATTGATGTGGGTAATGACGGGACGGGCTTGATCGCTCAACTGGGCCCGGTCGCTACGACACGAGCCCTCGACGTGACCATCGAAGTTCTCGACGAAACCGTGACCCTCAGCGGTATCCCGGTCGCGTTCGATCGCGAAACCAGCCCGCTGGCCGCCGTGATCGTCAACCGCAATTCCTACAGCAATGCCGACGGTTCCTACACCGTGCTGTTGGATGCCGGCGAAACGGTCGACGATGCGAACTTCGGCAACTTCAAGATCCCGCACCTGAGTATCTCCGACGCCGCCATTGCCGAGGGCAACGAAGGAACCATCGAACTGGAATTCACGGTGCACGTGAGCGAGTCGTTCGGTGCTCCGGTGGAAATCTACTGGGAAACGGCCGCCTACTGGGCAGTGGACGAAAGATCCGCTAGCCCCGGGGCCGCAAGAATCATGCTCAACGGCGAAAACAACGACTTCACCATCGAAGCCGTAGCCGCGGCACGTCGGCTCGGCAATATCGACGTGATCTTCGAGGCTAACATGGCATCGGGGGACGAGGCCCTGGTTACGCTTAACGCTCTCGCTGGAGAGCTCACCATCGATATCGATCCGACGGCTACCACGGCCAATACGGTCATTGACGCGATCAACGGCGAGGGCACGTTCGCCGCCGCACTGGACAGCACGCTGGATGCCAACAACGACGGCAGCGGCCAGATTGTCACCTTGGGCGTCGTGGCCACCACAGACGACCAGGACTACCAGCCGGCAAGCGGCACCCTGACGCTCGACCCCCAAAACACACCACTTCCCACATGGAACGTATCCCAACTGACTTCCAACGGCACCAATGACTACGACTACCATGTCTCCGGGTCGAACATCGTCTGGGAAGGACACGACGGCAACGACTGGGAAATCTTCCTCTACGACGGAAGCGAAATCCGCCAACTGACCGACAACGACACCGACGATCGTTTTTCCGCCGTCTATGACAACAACGTCGTCTGGTCGGGCTTCGACGGAAACGACTTCGAGATCTTCCTCTACGACGGCGCCGACACACGTCGGATTACCTACAACAGCTACGACGATAAGAACCCGCAGGTCTCCGAGATCGGTGTGACGTGGTGGCGCGACGGTCCCGGCGACATGGAGATCTACTATTACGATATCGCAACCGATTACGAGTTGCAGATCTCCGACAACGACACGGACGATTACGATCCGCAGATTTCCGGGTCCCGCGTCGTCTGGTCCGGCTCGGACGGCGGCGACGAAGAGATCTTCCTCTACGATGCCCAGACCGATACGACCATCCAATTGAGCGAGAATTCCCGCGAGGATCGGCGCCCGCAGATCGACGGCGATTACGTCGTCTGGGAAGGCTTCGACGGAACGGACTTCGAGATCTTCGTCTTCGACTATGGCCTCTACTCCTTGTATCCCTTTGCCACTACCCAAGATGCCACGACGCAAGTTACATTTGACAGCGAAGATGACATCGACGTTCAGATCTCCGGCGACAACATCGTGTGGACCGGCGTCGACAGCTATGATCCCGAGATCTATCTCTACAACATTCCCGCCGAAGTGGGGCCCACAAACCTCTCCCGCGATGCCTATCTCAATGAGCATCCGCAGATTGACGGAGATCTGGTCGTCTGGCACCGCTACGATGGAATCGACTGGGAAGTCATGTACGATCGGCTCGGGGATCGCCAGGTGCCGACCAACGTATCCGATAACCTTGCCCACGATTGGTATCCGCAGGTCTCCCAGGATCAGGTCGTCTGGCGAAGCTATGACGGTCAGGATTACGAAATCACGGTCGCCACGCTACGCCAGCCGGAGATCACGGCTACCATCTCGATCACCATTAACGGCGATCTGAACATCGAGCAGGACGAGTTCTTCCAACTGAATCTGACCGGTTCGAACCTGGCTACGATCGATCTGGACCAGGCTGTCGGCTGGATCCTCAACGATGACGGGGACCTCGATTACGGCGACGCTCCCGATCCCGCCTATCCGACCTTGCTGGCCAATGACGGCGCACGCCACATTACGACGTCCGGACTACATCTCGGCGCCATCGTGGACGCCGAAGCCGACGGGCAGCCGGACGACTCGGCTACCGGGGACGACCATCGTATTTCGGCCGACGAGGACGGCGTCGTGCTTCTCTCCGACCTGAGTCAGGGTACCACCGTGCTGGCCACCGTCACCGCATCGGATGCCGGCTTGCTCGACGCCTGGATCGACTTCAATGCCGACGGCGATTGGGATGACGACGGCGAACAGATTGTCGCCTCGTGGTCCCTTACCGCCGGACTAAACCTCGTGCCGATCAGCGTCCCCGAGAACGCCGTGCTCGGAACCACCTTCGCCCGATTCCGGCTCAGCAGCGTCGGTGGCCTGTCTTATACGGGCAATGCCATGGACGGAGAGGTCGAGGACTATGCCTTCGAGATTGTCGGTGTCCGTGTGAACCCCTTCGTAATATCCCCCATCGGATCGGTCGACGTCGAAGAAGACGCCCCCGACTCGACCTTCGACCTGTCCGACGTCTTTGACGACGCCGATGGTTTCGACACCCTCACTTTCAGTGTGGTGGGCAACACGAACAACGCTTTGGTAGCAGCCACGATTGCCGACGACACCCTGACGCTGAACTACCAAGAGAACCAGAACGGCGCCGCCGAAGTTGTTATCCGAGCGACCGATTCCGGCGGACTGTTCGTCGAAGACACGATCTCCGTGTCCGTTGCGCCGGTCAACGATACCCCGAGTATATTGGCGCCTATCGGCCCCGTCATCGTGGCTGAGGATGCCGATAGTTCAATCTTCCTGCTGACCGCGAATTTCGACGACGTCGATATTGCCACCAACGGCGATGCCCTGGTTTACAGTGTGTCAAGCAATAGCAACTCCGCGCTAGTCAACCCGTCGGTCTCCGACGCAACAGCAACATTCGAGTACCTGCCGAATCAGAGCGGCGCGGCCACGGTCGTGATCCGAGCCACCGACAATGCCGGGGCATTCGTCGAGCAGACCGTCACGGTGGACGTCAGCCCGATCAACGACGCCCCGATCGTAAGCTCTCCGATCGGTTTGATCGAGGTCGAAGAAGACGCCCCCGACTCGACCTTCGACCTGTCCGGCGTCTTTGACGACGTTGACGGTGGCACGCTCACCTACTCGGTGGCCGATAACAACAATCCCTCGCTGGTCAACGCCTCGATCTCCGGCAACACCTTGACACTCAGCTACTTGGCCGATCAATCCGGCGAGGCCACCATAGTGGTCCGGGCCACCGATACTGCCGGCCTATTCGCAGAAGATGTGATCTCGCTGACCGTCAACCCGGTTAACGACGCCCCCGTGGTTGTCGCTCCGATCAGTTCCGTGGTTGTAGAGGAAGACGCCGATGATTCGACGTTTGATTTGGGGGCCGTGTTCGATGATACGGACGCTTTGACCTACAGTGTGGTTGGCAATACGAACCCCTCGCTGGTCGACGCCTCGATCTCCGACAACACGCTGACACTCGACTACTTGGCCGATCAATCCGGTCCGGCCACCATTGTGGTGCGTGCCACTGATACTGGCGGCCTGTTTGCGGAAGACGTGATCTCGTTGACCGTTACCTCAGGTAACGACGCCCCGGTGGTTGTCGCTCCGATCGGTTCCGTGGTTGTAGAAGAAGACGCCGATGACTCGACGTTTGATTTGGCGGCCGTCTTCGATGACACGGACGGTTTGACCTATAGTGTGGTTAGCAATACGAACCCCTCGCTGGTCGACGCCTCGATCTCCGACAATACGCTGACGCTCGACTACGTGGCCGATCAATCCGGCCCGGCCACTATTGTGGTGCGTGCCACCGATACTGCCGGCCTATTCGCAGAAGACGTGATCTCCTTGACCGTCAACGCGGCCAACGGCGCCCCGGTGGTTGTCGCTCCGATCGGATCTGTAGTGGTAGAGGAAGACGCCGATGACTCGACGTTCGATTTGGCGGCCGTCTTCGATGACACGGACGGTTTGACCTATAGTGTGGTTAGCAATACGAACCCCTCGCTGGTCGATGCTTCGATCTCCGACAATACGCTGACGCTCGACTATTTGGCCGATCAATCCGGCCCGGCCACTATTGTGGTGCGTGCCACCGATACTGCCGGTCTGTTCGCAGAAGACGTGATCTCGTTGACCGTCAACGCGGCTAACGACGCCCCGGTGGTCGTCGCTCCGATCGGTTCCGTGGTTGTAGAAGAAGACGCCGATGACTCGACGTTCGATTTGGCGGCCGTCTTCGATGACACGGACGCCTTGACCTATAGTGTGGTTAGCAATACGAACCCCTCGCTGGTCGACGCCTCGATCTTCGACAACACGCTGACGCTTAGCTATCTGGCCGACGCATTTGGCCCGGCCACCGTGGTTGTCCGGGCTACCGATACTGCCGGCCACTTCGCAGAAGACGTGATCTCATTGACCGTCGAGTCGGTGAACGACGCGCCTGTCGTTACCCAGCCGATCGGCCCGGTGGTTGTCGATGAAGATGCCGCCGATTCGACGTTCGACCTGTCGGACGTGTTTGACGATACGGACGCCTTGACCTACAGCGTGTCGAGCAACACGAGCCCCTCGCTGGTTGAGGCGACCATTGCCGGCAACACGCTCACGCTCGGCTACCAACCGAACCAAAACGGGACGGCCACGATTGTGGTTCGAGCGACCGACACGGCGGGACTGTTCGTCGAAGATACGATCTCGCTGAACGTCACCGCTGTCAATGATGCCCCGGCCGTCGTTGTTCCTATCGGGCCGGTTACGGTGGACGAAAACGCGGCCGATTCGACCTTCGACTTAACTGGCGTCTTCGCCGACGTCGACACCTCCGGCGGCGACACGCTCACCTATAGCGTGGCCGACAACACCAGTCCCACCCTGGTCGACACGTCGATCTCCGACGGCACGTTGACACTCCATTATCAGCCCAACCAATTTGGCTCGGCAACGATCGTCGTTCGGGCCACCGACAGCGCGGGTCAATTCGCCGAGGACACGATCTCCTTGACCGTCAATATGGTTGACCGAACATTGGTCATCGAGGGCACCGCCGGCGACGACCTCTTCGAGCTGACCCTCGGCGACGTCTACCTCGTCTCGCTCAACGGGAACGTCTCGCAATACCCGGCCGTCTCGGTCGATTCGATCACCTTCAACGGCGGGGGAGGACACGACACCGCAATACTCATGGGAAGTGCCGGTGACGAGACGGTCGAACTGCGGCCCGGCGCCGCGACGCTCCTGGGCCAGGGAATCGAGGTCTACGTCAACGGTGCCGATAGCATTGTGGCCAATGGAGGAGGAGGACAGGATCGGGTCACTTTCTACGATTCGAACCAAGACGACCTGTTCGAAAGCCAGGCCAACGCCGGGGTACTCAGCGGGCCAGACCTTCTGAACGTGGCCGGCGACTTCGACGTGATCATCGCTTACGCCAACGCCGGCGGGAATGACGTCGCCCGCTTCGAAGGCACGCCCGGAAACGACTTGTACGTCGCCACGGCCAATTACGGCGGGATCAGCGGCGACGGATACGCCATCCACACCCAGGGATTCCAGACCGTAGAGGCCGACGGTTCCGCCGGCGGATTCGATATGGCCAAACTCTACGATTCGCCGGGTGACGATACCTTCGTCGGCAATCCGACCGAGGCCGTCATGTCCGGTGAAGGATTCGAACGTCGGGCCATGTTCTTCGGCAGCGTCCACGCCTACGCCACCGCCGGTGGCAACGACGTGGCCGAGTTCTACGACTCGCCCGGTGATGATGTCTTCTGGGGTCGAGATATCGACGGCGGAGTGATCGGCGATACCTTCTTCCTGAGGGCGAAACACTTCGAGAAGACCATGGCCTATGCGGATGCCGGCGGCCGGGATGTCGCCAAGCTCTACGACTCTCCCGGCGACGATATGTTCGTGGCCACGCCCACCTATGGTTCGCTCTCCGGCGAAGGATTCAACCACACCGTATTCCGGTTCGACGAAGTGCACGCCTTCGGCACAGCCGCCGGTTACGACGTGGCCAAGTTCTACGACTCCGCCGGGGACGACCTCTTCTACGGCGACGCGAGAGTCGGCTCGATGTTTCAGCCGGATGTGTACTGGAACCGGGCCAAGTGGTTCGAGGAAGTCCACGCCTATGCCACCGCCGGTGGTTACGATCGGGCCGAACTGTTCGACTCCGCCGGCGACGACATGTTCATCTCGGACGACACATCCGGCGCCCTGTTCGGCGACGGGTTCTACCGCCGGGCGAAGCACTTCGAGGAAGTCAATGCCCATAGCACTTTGGGTGGAAACGACGAGGCCTACCTCTACGATTCCGCCTTGAGCGATTTGCTCGAAGCCGACGGGAATTGGGCACGACTCTCGAACGTAGACCTCGATTTCGAGTATAGCGTCGAAGACTTCGCCTACGTCAAAGCCCATTCCCAAGGCCCCGGCGACGTAAAGAGCGTCTCCGACGCCGTCGATTTCCTCTTCTACGAAGGAAATTGGGAAGACCAGTAAAACGACCTTCGGCGACCGGCAGCACTACGTCGGCGGGCAAGGCACAAAAGATGCCCTCGCCTGTCGCAACCTCTTGATGCGCGGCGGTTTTTTGGGTGGTTTACCTCGGCTATCTGGGGGGCTCCTGGCAGCGACCCACTTCTTTTTCCTGAAAGAATACACCAAGAAGGGTTGACTTTCGGAACCTCCTGCTTTAGGATGGCTGTTGTCACTCTTACCCAGAAAGAGTCACTCTATTTCGAGGAGCCAGTCATGAAGATTCGATCTGCTCGTCGTCGCGTCGGTTGTCGGCCGTTTTTGACGACCTTTTCCAGCGCCCCGCCAGCGTTCCCGCGCCCCCGGAAGCTTGCGCTGGAGTTGCTCGAAGACCGGGCCCTACTCAGCGCATCGCCACCCAACCCACACGGCCTCTTTCCCGGCGAGCAATTCCTAGTGGGGGGGGCCTAGTATAGCCAACGTGGTGATGGAGGACGTCAACGGCGACGGCTTGGTGGACATAGTGACGGTGACGGCCAACCGGAGGACGCAAGAAGTCTCGGTCCTGCTTGGCAACGGAGACGGGACGTTCGCCGCCCAGACGACCTATGCGGTAGGGCTTCTTAGTAGTCGGACAATGACGGCAATGACTTTGAAGGACCTCAACGGCGATGGCTTCGTGGACATCGTGACGACCAACCCTCGGAGCGACAACGTGTCGGTCCTGCTGAACCACGGGGACGGGACGTTCGCCGGCCAGGCGACCTATCCGGTAGGTGACGGCCCTGAGGCACTTGTGCTGGAGGATCTCAACGGCGACGGCTTGGTGGACATCGTGACGGCCAACCCTTGGAGCGACAACGTGTCGGTCCTGCTGGGCAACGGGGACGGGACGTTCGCCGACCAGACGACCTATGCGGTGGGGTGGCGCCCTAAACTACTGACACTGGAGGACCTCAACGGTGACGGGTTGTTGGACATCGTGACGGCCAACAGCGGCAGCAACGTATCGGTGCTGCTGGGCAACGGGGACGGGACGTTCGCCGACCAGGCGGCCTATCCGGTAGGGGGCTACGCTGTGGCACTGGTGCTGGAGGATCTCAACGGCGACGGCTTCGTGGACATCGTAACGGCCAACCATTCTAGCCGCAATGTATCGGTCCTGCTGGGCAACGGGGACGGGACGTTCGCCCACCAGATGGCCTATGCGGTAGGGGAATACCCTGAAGCACTGGTGCTGGAGGATCTCAACGGCGACGGCTTGGTGGACATCGTGACGGCCAACCCTTGGAGCGACAACGTGTCGGTCCTGCTGGGCAACGGGGACGGGACATTCGCCGACCAGGTGACCTATGCGGTAGGTGAATACCCTTCAGCACTGGCACTGGAGGACCTCAACGGCGACGGCTTCCTGGACATTGTGACGGCCAACCGTGAGAGCGACAACGTGTCGGTCCTGCTGGGCAACGGGGACGGGACGTTCGCCGACCAGACGACCTATACGGTAGGGGATCGGCCTGGGACACTGGCGCTGGGTGACCTCAACGGCGACGGCTTCGTGGACCTCGTGACGGCCAACGGGCATATCGGCCATGGGGACCGGTATCCCGGCAACGTGTTAGTCCTGCTGGGCAACGGGGACGGGACGTTCGCTGCCTTGGCGGCCTATCCGGTAGGTGACGGCCCTATAGCACTCGTGCTGGAGGACCTCAACGGCGACGGCTTGGTGGACATCGTGACGGCCAACCGCCGAGGCAACGTGTCGGTCCTGCTGGGCAACGGGGACGGGACGTTCGCCGACCAAGTGACCTATGCGGTAGGGGACAGGCCTGGATCGCTGGCACTGGAGGATCTCAACGGCGACGGCTTCCTGGACATCGTAACGGCCAACTATGATGACGACAATGTGTCGGTCCTGCTGGGCAACGGGAACGGGACGTTCGCCGACCAGGCGGCCTATCCGGTAGGGGAATACCCTTGGGTACTTGCGCTGGAGGATCTCAATAGTGACGGCTTTATGGACATCGTAACGGCCAACTATTATAGCCACAACGTATCGGTCCTGCTGAACCACGGGGACGGGACGTTCGCCGACCAGGCGGCCTATCCGGTAGGTAACTACCCTCGAGCACTTGTGCTGGAGGACCTCAGCGGCGACGGCTTGCTGGACATCGTGACGGCAAACATTTCTAGCGACAATGTATCGGTCCTGCTGGGCAACGGGAACGGGACGTTCGCCGACCAGGTGACCTATCCGGTAGGGGAATACCCTAGGGCACTGGCACTGGAGGATCTCAATGGCGACGGCTTTATGGACATTGTGACGGCCAACCGCGAGAGCGACAACGTGTCGGTCCTGCTGAACCACGGCGACGGGACATTCGCTGCCCAGGTGACCTATCCGGTAGAGCGCGGGCCTACAACACTGGCAATGACGGACCTAAATGACGACGGCTTCCCGGACATCGTGACGGGCGGGAGCGTCCTGCTGGGCAATGGGGACGGGACGTTTGCCGACCAGTCGACCTATGCGATGTACGGGACACCAAGACTGGAGGACCTCAACGGCGACGGCTGGGTGGACATCCTAATGGCCAACGTCCACAGCGGTAGCGGCAGCAGCGTGTCGATCTGGCTGGGCAACGGGGATGGGACGTTTGGCGACCACGCGACCTATATGACAGGACCCTCGCATAGCGCAGTAGCACTGAAAGACCTCAACAACGACGGCTTGGTGGACATCGTGGCGGCCGGGAGCGCCCACGTGTGGGTCCTGCTGCAACTCGCAGCCGATCCGCCGCGGGTTGGGGAGGCTCGGCTTGAAGAGGACCCGTTGTATCCGGGCGGGCAGATGCTGGTTGTGTATGGCACTTCGGAAGATGATCATTTTTTCTTCGGACCGGGAGAAAACGACGGCGAGATCGTCGTTACGCTCAATGATGTGGTGCTGGGAACCTTTCAGCCCACCAGCCGATTGGTGGCTTTTGCTTACGAGGGAAATGATAACGTACAGGTGGCCGGCAGCATCGCTCTGCCGGCGTGGCTTTATGGGCACGAGGGTGACGATCGGCTCAAGGGCGGGGCCGGGCATGATCTGCTGTTCGGCGGTTTGGGCGACGATCGGCTCACCGGTGGCCGTGGGCGAGACATCTTGGTCGGTGAAGAGGGTGCGGATCGGATCGTGGGCAACCAAGGTGATGATATTCTCATCGGCGGGCTGCTGAGCTTTGACGACCTTGACGAGGCATGTCGAGCGATCACCGAGCAGTGGACCTCCGCGGCCGACTACCGAACTCGCGTGCTTAGCCTGAGTGATCCGAACGAAGCCTACTTCCTAAGGCTCGGGCAGACCGTGCTTGAGGACGAGGACAAGGACCGGCTGACCGGCTCTTCCGGAGATGATTGGTTCTGTGC
>SDBV01000620.1_pt1 | contig 51430 bp, 43 predicted proteins | sample 2277081 | NCBI WGS metagenome assembly SDBV01 (sample SAMN10402039, study PRJNA504765) | marine sediment metagenome | isolation source: marine sediment core GS10_PC15, 223 cmbsf | place: Arctic Ocean: Southern Knipovich Ridge | collected 2010
CGGCCCTTCTCCTAATCCGGTTATCTTTGTTCCCTGTTTAGCATATATAGTTATTACACTTTTTTCTACATCTTCCATATTAAAAAACTGTTCGCCGGAAGGTTCTGTAGCATCGGTACCCGAAGTACCGCCCGCGATGTATTGATCTTCTATTAAGGAAATAACATCGTTCCAGAACTGCCGTCCAAGTTCCCGAAAGCTGCTAAAACTCTTGTTCTCAAATTTTTCATTTAAAATAAATTTGTTTTCTGTTATATCATACAGTTTTAATTCAATTGTTAAATCAGCTGCGCCTCCGATTATACCTACACTTAGCCATGAATTAGCATTCAAAGTTGCTGCAAGTGTATTTCTCTCTCTGTCTGTTCCCGGAACAGTATCCTCTTTAGATTCAATTACTATTAGGTCTTCTATCTCGTTGCTCAGCTTAACCAGTAATGTTTCATAGATAATAAGGAATTCATTATCAGTAAATTTGGATCTCGTATTTTCTTCAAATAATAGTAACATACGAATAGAGTTTTCTTCGCTGAATGAGAAAAAAGAAATCAATAGAAATAATAAAACGATAAGTATTTTTCTTTTTATCATTCTTACCACCACGTATAGTATTTATAGATGCGATTATTATTTGTATCTAAAAAGTAAAAATATTTACCTTTCAGGTCATAAGCGTAAACAAGATCCTCTCTCTCCCAGTCTTCATATTCGTCTATTGTACTGCCTGACATGAGGCTTATCAGTTTTAATTCATAGTCCTGGTAAATTCCTGCTATTCCATCTTCTGTATAAGATATTGAATCAGAATCGAGATTGCTGAAACTTACTGTGGATGAATGATCTAAAAGGACTGTTACACCAAGGGCACCCGGGAAAAAATCATTAATAGTAAATATTGAGTAATAATTAGTATTATTATATTCCGAATCTGAAAAAATAAAAGATATAAGCGATCTATTATGATCGTATGTTGTTTTAATTAAATAATAGTTTGATGCAGGGCCAACTGGAAATGAACCATTTGCTGCTATGGTCCAATCTGGATTGAATGTATCGTAATACATTAAATTACCAGTCATGTTAAATGTAAAGTTAAATCCTGCGCCAGTATAGTCATCCGCAAAGCCAAAGAACTTAATATTTTCATTTACTGCAATATTTTCTTTAAAAGATAAATCCTCATTAAATACAGTTCTTCCAACAACAAAATTACCATTCACATCCACCATATTTAGTTTTCCGAGTTCAATAGTAATATCATCATCATCATAGTACTCTTTTACTTTTAAATATTCATCTAAAATAACAACCTTTCGTCCCGCACTACCATATCCATATTCCATATAGAGAAAAAGATATTCCTTATTACCATTATCCAGAATGTTTAACTGATAGTGCTCGACTATATTGGGAATATATGAATCTATGCTTTGTGAAATTAAAAGCAGGGATTCGCCAAGGCCAAACGGTGTTGATTGAATAAAATCGCATGAAACAGATAATAGAATAACTATAAATATAAGTAATATTTTTTTTACCATTTCCGAATCACTCCAACAGTTATTGGCGGGCCGAATCCTCTATCCAGTGCAACAAATGTTTTTCCTAAAAGATTTCTGCCCATGCCAAGGGTATATTTTCCTTCCAGTCTTAAGAAAATTGCCCATTGTTTAATATTCAATTCCATCCAGAAGTTTGAAAAATTTATATAGAAATCCGTATATAGGCGCTGCTCTGGTAAAGAATAGAATGAAAAAATACATCCCAGCCCGGCAGACACGCCCATCCTAAACATAGAATTATAAGAAAAAAATAGATATTTTCCTGCAAGCATTCTTAAGTCATTATGAAAAACAGGACTGCTCCTTTCATTAAAACCATATTGCATATATAAGTAATCATCTGCACTAATAAAAAAGGAATCCGGCTTTATGTAATATCTAAATCCCATCCCAAGCCCAAATACCTGCCCTGTTGTCCAGATTATTTCTGCGGCAAAGCGGGTTTCTTTTGTTAAAGGAGAAAGAGTAAACTCCTGGTTTACTTCTTCCAGAAAAATCAATTCTTCTTCTGAATGATACCCCTGCTTTCTTTTATTTATAATTAACTCTGAACCAACAATAAAAGGTATAGTATCTATTATTAATCTTCCGTTTACTATACTTCCTAAAAATGTATTTTCCGGAAGGTAAACTTCCATACCTTCGTCTTCTGAGAGTAAAGTAAGTTCATAATATGCCGGTTTATCTACGGCATCTTCTGTATCTTTGTTAATCTGAATGATATATTCTTTTACTTCGAGAATTTGCGGAACCATTTCTGAAATAGCAATATTAATGAGGTTATGAAGTGAAAGTCCAATCCGGCCTGAGTCTATATAACTTGCTATTAATCTGTTTTGACGAACACTATAGCATTTAAAATCAATAATAATGCTTTTTTCCTCAATGTAATAAAAGCCGGTAATTGCAATATCCGCGTTTACTGCAGCTGCAACTGATATTGCATTACTGCCAACGAGTAAGTCGTAATCACTTAGTTCCCTGGTATCGGCTATATCCTTCCATAATTGCTCATCTACAATAACAAAACCCAGGCTTGCAAGTTCTATAGAGATAATATCAGAAATAATATCCTGATAATCATTATATTCACCTTCAGATAAATTAACATTTAAAAATATGCATGCTTTTGGTTCTATATTTTCATCCTGTGGAATAGATTCTTGTTCTGAGTTCTCATCCTGCGGGATAGCTACTTGTTCAGTATTATCATCCTGCGGAATAATTTCCTGCTCTGTATTATCCTGTGGAATAAGAATATTTAATGGAATTATCAAAAATAAAAAGAAAATAGCAGATTTTATCAGCAGCCTATATTTCATCACTTCCTTTTAAAGTCCATATAATAACCAGATTAAAGATTTCAAATCTTTTTATCATAGTAAAGCCCAATAATGCAGCATTTTAATCTGCTGTACAAAATAACTTTTTTCTCTATAAAGATATTATATACATTTATGATATACTATAAATATATCATAAAATAAATAAATATCAAGTAACATAATTCAGTAATTTGCGATGTCTCATTCACATAATTAGTTATTTACAGTGCAATTGATTATTTTTCAAATCAGAATAGAATTATTATCAATTTTTGCTTCTCAATCAAAAAGAAGCATTTTACATCAAAAGAGTATAATAATTTCTTTTGGATTTGCGAATCACTATATTCGTGGAAAAAAAGGAATGTTCTTTGTGGTATTGCTTTGTGTGTAATGCTTTTCATAGCTCTTGGCCGTATAAAAAAAATCGAAAAGACTTAATGCGCAGTCTTGTCAGATTAGCATGATTTGTAAATAATACTTATAACTTACAAGATAGATCCGCACTTATACCCGATACCCCCTTCCAAAAAAGAGCTTATTGCGGTGTTAGCTAAATAATAGAATGAGTAGGCGGAAAAACATGCTCCCCATGCATCAAAACATGAAAGGCAATATCAATAAACGACACTAAATCGCGTTTTGCTTTGCATGGGGAGCGTGTTTTGCAGCCTAATATCTTCATTTAGGCTGACATCGCAAATAACTCTACAATCAAATGATTGACTAAAATTTCCATTATGATATAATAAAGAAAACAAAATTCTTTTTTAAATAATTAAAATGTCTGAAGAACAGTTAACAATTAAAGGTGATGATGTAATACGGATTTTAAATCATGTCTATTCCTTATTTAAGGAAGGTAATTTTACTGATTCTATATTAGAACTTGAAAATGCTTTAAAAATAGACTTTGAATATCCAGGGATCATTATAGCGTTAAAATGTGCTAATTTCTGGCTGGAAAGACAAAAAAGAATTGAAAATATAAGTGAGCACTATGAAAAAGGTGAATATTTAATGGCACAATGGAAACAGTTTGCTGATTATTCAGCGAAACTTGATAAAATAACAGAAAAATGCCTTTTTAGTATAAAACAGTACGTTTTTTCTAAAGCGCTGGATAATTATTTGCAGATGCATAAGAATAGTGTAATTTATGAAACAGAGATCCTTTTACGTATAGGAAGGTGCTATAAAGGCCTTGGAAATTATGAAAAAGCACTGGAATTTATAGAATTTGCCAACCAGCAGAAAAGCGGTACTGCAGAAACTATGGCAGAACTGGCGGATTGTTATTCACTTGTTAATGAAGACCGTGCAAGCAAGGCTTTTTTCAGAGAAGCATTTTTTATAAATCCCCAGGAAATCGATCTTTCAATCCTGGAGTCTGAATATATCCATCGCTTAATTGAAAAATTAAAGCAAATGGGTTTCAATGAGCCGGAATTAAAAGAATGGATCCCTGTATACGGAATAATTTACGGTATTTTTAATATTAAAAGAGAATTGCGGCCTTTGGAAATCGGAAAATTAAAGCAATCGATATATAAGCTTGAACAATCTTTTTTTAAAGATAAAGAAGGGATAGAATATTGTATGCCAAGATTACTAAATCATTATTTCTGGCTAATTGACCATTATGTCAGTACTTGCGAAGAAAAAATAAAAATCGAAGAAGTACTAAAGAAAATTGAGGCTATTAATCCGGAAATTTACAAAGAATATACCAGATAGGGAGATATAGAATGGCAAAATCAGTAATGAAAACAATTAATGATCTATTGAATGAGGAAAAATGGACACGTGCAGCACTTAATAGTTACTCTATTAATAATTTTAAAGAACTCGATGATATAATTAATCTTATTAAAAAACAGAAGAAAGAAAATGATGTCAGAGAACTCTGCGAAGAACACTTAATGCACTCTAAAAACAGTATAATAGCCCTTTATATGGGCGGTATTATATCTCTAAGAAATCAATTGGTAGATGATTCAAATATTATTATTTTGATTAATTTGTTTTCAGATAACCATAAATGGAACATTGTGGAATATCTTTGCATCAGGATTTTAGAATTCGGTGAGAATAAATATGCGCTAAAGACACTTGCAGATTGTTACAGCAACGAAAATAAAGTAGAGGAAAAATACGAAGTCTGGGAAAGATTAATAAAAGTCGATTTTGAAGAAACAGAAATCATCAAACAGCTCGCTGAAAAAAAAGAAGAAGAGAGCAACATAGAATTAGCAATTGAATATTATAAAAAAGCAATTCACCGGTATGTTAATAAAAAAATGTTTTCCAATGTTAAGGAGTTATGGCAGAAAATAATAGAATTAAATCCGGAGGATATTGATTTTTTCTACCTTATTGAAAAAAAGGTAAGTACCACATTAAATGGCGACAGAGCCGCTATTCTTTTAAATACACTTTACCATGAAATAAAAAATAACAATAAATGGGATGTTTTAATTGATATACTTAAAAGTATTTTAACATATGAGCCTAAAAATGCAGAAGCAAGAAAAGAATTAATTAAATGCTACCAGGAAAAATATGAAGCTCATACTCAATTGGAAGAATATATAAGAATTTCCAATTTAAACCAGAACTGGCGTAATGTTCATGATGCAATTAATGATTTTGAAAAACATATTGCTTTTGATACTGAAAATTTTGTTTTTCACAGGAGCTGGGGTATTGGAAAAATAAAAGAAATAGACAGAGATTCTGTGGTTATAAATTTTATTGGAAAATCAGGACATAAAATGTCGCTAAAAATGGCTGTTAATGCCCTTATGATATTAAGCAGTGACCATATCTGGGTATTAAAAAAAATAATGGATAAAAATGAATTAAAGGAAAAGATTAAAACAGATTATATATGGGCTCTTAATACAATTATTAAGAGTTTTAATAATGTAGCTAATATGAAAAAAATCAAAGCAGAACTGGTCCCTGATATTCTAACTCAGGGTGAGTGGTCAAAATGGAATATAGAAGCAAGAAAAATACTAAAAACAGACCCTACCTTTGGTAATTTGCCGGATAAGAGAGACCTGTTCGTTGTTAGAGATACACCGATTTCATTTGAAGAGAAAACCTTTAATAAATTCAAGGCGGAAATTGAATATTTCGGGAGAGTTCAGGTTATTCAGGATTTCCTAAAGGAAATAGGCCCGGATTCAGAATACTTTGAGGAAATGTTTTCCTACTTTGTTTCATTTATAAAAACAATTACAGGTATTACTGAGTTTGTTATATCAAGCTTTTTATTAATCCAGAAAATTGTTTCAAATTATCCTTACCTTAATCCCGGGATTGAATTTGATTTTAATGAAATATTTTTAAAAATAGAGGATCTGGAAGATTTATTCTCAAAAATTAATGATAATGATCTTAAAAAAGATTTTTTAATTAATGTAAAAAAGAACATAGATGACTGGCCGGAAATTTATTCAAAATTATTAAGGTTCTATTTGAATAAATTCGTAATTGAGGAACTTGTAAATGCAAGCAAATTAACAATCATAAAAAATATGTTTTTGTATTTTATGGACCATTACAAAGAATATCGCGAGGCGTTTATCTGGCTTTCCAGACATCTTTCAGACGAACCATGGTTTGCAGGATTATCCATACAGTTTGAGAAAATATTAATATGTATGATTCACCTTTTAGATATCACTTACAGAGAGATAAACAACAGGCGGGATGTGGCTTTAAATAGAAAACTGAATAAACAGATACTCGATTTCTTGTTTAATGGAAAGAAGCTTATGAACTTCTTAATGATTACAGATGAAGATTCAATTACCCGTATATATACTCTTGTAGAGGACGTTAAAGAACTAGATCCATCACTTGTAATTAATTTAAAAGTTAAAATAAAAGAACGTTTTCCGAATTTTAAATTCTTAGGCCAAACAGAAATAGAAGTAAAATCAAGGGGAATTCTCGTTACAAGAAAAGGATATGAAAAAAAACAAAAAGAACTAAAACATATAATTGATGTAGATGTACCGAAAAATTCGAAAGACATAGGTACAGCTATGGAAAAGGGTGATTTACGAGAAAATGCGGAATACAAAGCCGCACTGGAAAAGCAGGATCTCCTTAATGCTGTGGCATCAAAACTGCAGGAGGAACTTTCAGAGGCTCAAATAGTAGATGAAAATGTTGTAAGTACAGATGTAATTTCTTTTTTCACAAAAGTAACGCTGGACAACAAATTAAAAGATATTACCGAAGAATACACAATCTTAGGCCCGTGGGAATCCGAACCTTCTAAAAATATAATATCATATCTGTCTCCTCTAGGTACTAATTTAATGAATAAGAAAATTGATGAAGAATTTAAATTCAAGATTAATGAAAAAGAATTTAGATATACTGTTAAAAATATAGAAAAGGCTATATTATAGTTATCATTAAAATATTTTATTGTACAGGAATTTCAATTGAAATTCTTATGAAATAGCGGAGTACAACCACTAAGGGTTTTAATGGTCGGGCGGCTACAATAGTACATGGATGTACTATTTAATAAAGTTAGGTGGAAATTATGAAATTATTTACTATTATAGTTTTTATATTTATAATAGTGTTTGTTCCTCTATCCTTTGGAGAAAATATAGACTTAATAGTGATGGTAGATATATCTGCCAGTATGGAACCGTATTTCGACGATGTTGTATCCTATTTTTTAAATGATCTCTTAGCAAATAACATAAACAGTGGTGATGATTTTTATTTTCTTATTTTTTCATCAAATACCGAACGATACGGGGACTTAAATATAAATGATGATCCTGCATCCGTAGAACTAGTTATTAATAAAATAAAGCTCACTCAACCTATCGCTCTTCATACAGATCTTGTTAATGCTGTGCAGTCATTATATAATTTTTCATCATCATTACCGCAGGAAAGGCCTAAATTAATTTTACTGCTTACAGACGGCATACATGATCCTCCGCCGGAAAGTAAATATAATATCGAAAGCAGTGAAGTGGAACAAATAATGGGCCTTATTGGCCGGAACATGAGAAAAGATAATTGGGTTTTTAAGATTATCAAATTTCCTATGGACATCAATGAAAGCGCCCTTTCAAATAATAGTGAATCAGCAGATAATAAAACCAATTATCTTGACATTCTGGCAGAAGAATCAGAATCAAAAATCATTGAATACAATTCCAGCGATAATGATAGTTTAACGTTAATTGAATCAGAGATACCTGATCTTCGTAATAACAATTCCGAAGAAGATGAAAATATAAATAATCTGGAATCTGAAAATGATATAAATGTAGATATAACTACAATGATTATTAACTTAGCTTTAAATCCGGTTTTTATTTTAGTTATTGTAATTTTAATTGTCTTGATAATTGTTGTAATAATTATTTACAATAAAAAAACTAAAAGTACTGTTAGTAAAGTAATTAAAAAAACTTCAGCTAAGAAGAAAAGAAAGGGAAAGTCCCAGCAAATAGAAATGCGTGTTCAGACTCAGAATCCGAAAATTGGATTTAGAAATATTCACCAGATAGGGAAAGATCATTATAAAAAAGTAGGCGGCGGTAAATCAGCATTTTTAATATACTTTATTAAATTCCCTTCAAATATCGCGGAAATACACTGGGATGGTAAGAACTTTACATTTATACCGGTAAAAACAATTTTTTTTCCTGAATTAAATGGTAAATTAAAAAAATGCTTAAACAAAGACATACATGCTTTATCAAAAAAAGGACATAGAATAATCATTAATTTTTATGAATATATTTCTCCATTAGAAAAAATAAATAGTATATTCAGAAAGGTATTAAGCAGTTATTATTAGATTTTGTATAAGTTAACATTGATGTTTTCTTTCTTTTTTATTAATATTAGTAAACAGGTAAACAATTAATGCGCATTTTAATTACTAACGATGATGGAATAAACAGCCCGTGTTTAAAACCGATTGCGGAAAAATTAAAAGAAAAGCACGAAATATGGATTATTGCCCCTGATTCCGAAAGAAGCGGCTGTTCACATTCTATAACAATAAAAAATTGGCTTAAATATAGGAAAATAGATGACACAACCTATGCCTGCAGCGGAACTCCTGTAGACTGTATATTGTTAGGGAAGCTTCATTTAATTAAGGACAATATAGATATGGTTATTTCAGGGCCCAACCTTGGGGCAAATTTAGGTACAGATATTCTATATTCCGGCACTGCTGCTGCTGCAAGACAGGCAGCATTAATGGGAATACCAGGTATTGCATCTTCACTTTTTTGTGTGGAACCAAATTCTGATTTGAACTATGCAATAGACTTTATTTCAAATAATTTAAAACTCTTTAAAGAATTAGCAACAGAAGATCATTTTCTAAATATCAATTTTCCTAAAAAAATAACCAGGGATGTAAAAGCAGTTATCACCTACCCTACTAAAAGAATTTATAATGACTGGATTACTACTTCGAAAAACAATGGAAATTCAGATAATGAACTTTATTATAAAATAGACGGAAAACCTCCTGATTCTAATCTGGCAAAAGGTTCTGATTGTGACATAGTAAATCAAGGAATGATTTCCATGTCCCCGATTATGATTCATCCTTTAACACATAAAATCATAAAGGAATATGAGAAATCAACTTTCTGGCAATTTAAGGATAAAGAATGAATATTGATTTATCTCATGGAATAAGATTGTACAAAAATAAAAGCTATGAGAAGGCATTAAAAGAATTTGAGAATTTTATAGACAAGGTTTTAGAAGATTCTCAGGAAAAAGTAGAACTCGATTATCATATTGGTTTAACTCTAACAAAACTTAGAAATTACGATGAAGCTTTACTGCATCTTGAACAGGTAGTTAATTCTCATAACAGTGTTCTTCATATTTTTCAAAGCAGGATGATACTTGGATATATATACTCGATTACAAAAAGGTATAGGTTAGCTGAATTTGAATTTAACAAGCTTATAGAGGAAGGCGCTCAATCTCCGCAAATATATGCATCGCTCGGATATATAAATTTTGCTCAGAATAAAATTGAACAAAGCGTTAAATTTTACAAAAAGTCAATAAAAATAGACAGCAATTACCCAAACGCGATAAATTCTCTAGGATTTATCTATGCAGATAAAGGAATAGATCCTGTAGAAGCAATTATCTTATGCAAAAAGGCCGTTAATATAAAACCGGAAAACGCGGCATATATTGATTCTCTTGGCTGGGCATTTTATAATAATAATCAGTTCAGTGAAGCTCGTTCTTATCTTAGAAAGGCTTTAGATCTTGCGCCTGGAAATAAGGAAATTGCCTCCCACATGAAAAAAATATTAAAAAAATTTTCATAAAAAAATGCTAAATTTAATAAACATTATCTGCCGATACTATATAAGTGGAGAGAAAAAATGTCATTTGATAGTATTTCAAATTTTTTGACAGATAATAAAACAAACTTTTCTGCTGAAGAAATGTTAATAAATAAGAATGAGATAAAGAGCATCCTGTATCTTAGTATTAATTCTTGCATTTTAACTAATGATATCAAAGAAAAAATATCAATTAAAGAAAATCATACTATAGAAACTTTTGCATAGTTTTTATATAATACCTTCGTGAAAACAAGAAAATCCATTTTATTTATTATTATTCTAATTGGCTGCATTTCATCTTCATTTGCAGATCCTATCAATATGGATGAAGTATATTCGCTGGAAGAATTCAGGTGGGGTGTACTGGCTTATCATAATGGCTTTTATAATAATGCCATACTTTCATTCGAAAAAGCCTTATCATTAAGCCCCAATTCTGTTCTTGCACGAACCTGGCTTGGAAGAGCATTTTATAAAACCGGCCTGGAACTGCTTGCTTTAAATGAGTGGAATTATATTTCGGAAAATAATCAGGCATCTGCTATTCTTCTTAACTGGATTCAGTCTATTTCCAGCAGAAGATCTATTTCACAGGAAATACAGGAAAAAGAACGCTATGTTGTAATTTCAGAAATTGATGCAAATAACGAAAATTATCATCAATTCAGGCGCCCTACTTCCATAGAACCTTCAAACGACGGTTCATTTTATCTTGTAGCTTTTGCAACAAACGAAATACTTAAAATAGACGCAAATCACAATGTTAGTGATGTTTATAGAGGATCTATATTTCAGGATTTTGATCACCCTTATGATGTTTTAAACATAGATAACAAATTTATGTTTGTCTCAGAATATTTAGGGGATTTCATATCCAAATATACTTTTAATGGTACTAGACTTCTGACCATCGGAAGTACAGGTTCCGGAGACGGTGAATTATTAGGCCCGCAGTATCTTGCAGTGGATGGTAAAGGATATCTTTACGTTACAGATTATGGGAACAAACGTGTAAATAAATACGACTATGACGGTAATTTTATTCTTTCATTTGGCAGAAGAACATCTTTTTTTCCGGGTTTTACAGAACCCACAGGTATTGCAATAAATAATGATATGATTTTTGTTGCAGACAGAAACAAGCAAACTATATTTATTTTTGATTTAAGCGGAAATTATATAAGAAATATTGCAGACGGTGAATTGATTGCGCCGGAAGGAATATTTTTTAAGGATTCAAATAGCCTTTTAATCGCAGATACAGAGAGGCTTGTGGAATTAAATATTGAACAGGAAACTCTGTTTGAATTTGAAGACTTGATGCCGTATGCGGAAAGGCTTATTCATGTAGGCGTAGATGCAAATGATAATATCCTTATTGTTGATTTTGACCAGAATAAAGTATTTTTATTAGGAGAAATGTCAAAACTTTATACCGGCCTTTTTGTACAGACAGAAAGGATTTCTGCAAATAATTTTCCGGAAATTGTAATTGATATATCTGTAACGGATAATGATGGAAGCCCGATTGTCGGTTTAAAGCCCGATAATTTTTATATTACAGAAAATAATAATTCCATAGGGGAATTTGAGATGCTTCTAACAAATCAGGATGATATTCAATTAACAATACTTATTCTTGTGGAAAAATCATTATCCGCGCAATCCAATAAACAGTATATAGAACAGGCAGTAGAAGATATTTATAATATTTTTAATGATAATGCGCGTATTATTTTAGCTTCTGCCGGAGAAACACCATCTGTAGATTTAGAGGAAAATATCTCTAGATTAAGATTGATAGATACTGCTGTTAACGGTAACTTTTCTAATAACTGGCGCTTTGATTTAGGTATTAGAAATGCAGTTTCCGAGCTTGTTAATTTAAGAGGCAGAAAGGCTGTTATTTATATTTCACAGGGGGATATTGGCCCCAATCCCTACAAAGATTATAACCTTATGGAAATTGCTCAATATCTTAAAAATAATTCTATTGATTTTAATACGGTATATTTTAACCAGACTAATCTGCATCCGGATATCTCTTATCTAAGTGAAGCTTCCGGCGGTAAAAGTATTTATTATTTTCGATTAGAAGGTTTAAACAATCTGTATTCGGAAATATTAAGCTTTATTCCATCTGTGTATACATTTAAATATATTTCTACTTCTTATACGGATTTCGGAAGGGACTATATACCAGTAGAAGTAGAAGTTAATTTAATGCAGAGAAGCGGCAGAGATGAATGCGGTTATTTTGCTCCGCTGGATTACTAAAATACTGGTACAATATCCGAAATGGGAGGAATATCATTATTTTTTAAAAAGAAAAAATAATTGTATTTCATCTATAATAATTCCTGCTGTTTATAAGAACATTATTTCTTGTATATGTGAACAAAATATTATCTTCAAAGATCAATTGGAAATTTTCTTCTATAGCCTCATTAAAAATATTCTGCTTGACTAAATTAATAATTTTCCTATCATTAACTTTCTTACTAACAAATATTTTTAAATAAAGGAGCTTGCAATGTTAAAAAACAGGATTTACCACTTACCGGTTAATAGAACGCCTAATAAATGGGTTAATATACTCTATAATATGCCGGAAGCGTTAACACCTTTAATTAATCCGGAAACTAACGAGCCGGTACCGCTGGAAGTTATGCTAAAATTATTTTCTAAAGAATGTATTATGCAGGAAGTAAACACAAAGGATGAATTAATTCCAATACCGGAAGATATAATGGAAATTTATTCACTTTACAGGCCAACGCCATTAATCCGTGCGATTTTCTTAGAAAAAGCACTGGATACACCTGCAAAGATCTATTACAAGTGGGAAGGTGTAAGTCCTTCGGGAAGCCATAAGCCTAATACAGCTATTCCTCAGGCATACTACAATAAAAAGGAAGGTATCAAAAAATTAGTAACAGAAACCGGTGCAGGCCAATGGGGTTCTGCTTTAAGCTTTGCATGCAACCAGGTTGGTATAGAATGCCTTGTTTTTATGGTTCGTGCTAGTTTTGAGCAAAAGCCCTACAGAAAAATTATGATACAGACATATGGCGGCGATGTAATTCCAAGCCCTTCTGACCAGACTAATATTGGTAGGGAATTATTAAAAGATAAAGATAATTATAATGGCTCCCTTGGTATGGCTATTAGTGAAGCAGTTGAGATGGCCATGCAGAATGATGATACTCATTATTCTTTGGGTTCTGTATTAAACCATGTTCTTCTTCATCAGACTATTGTTGGTGAAGAATGCAGAATTGCTTTAGAAGATATTGGTGATTATCCGGACATCGTTATTGGATGTGTAGGCGGTGGAAGCAATTTTGGAGGAACAGTAATACCATTCTTAAAAGATAACTTAACAAAAGACAAAAAAACAAAATTTCTCGCTGTTGAACCATGCGCCTGCCCTACTTTAACAAAAGGTAAATATGCCTGGGATTTTGGTGATACCGGTAAATTAATTCCTCCGGCTCTAATGTACACATTAGGACATGGCTTCGTACCTCCGCCTGTTCATGCAGGAGGCTTAAGATATCATGGAGATTCTCCATTACTTAGTTATATGGTACACAAAAAAATGATAGATGCCATTGCGCTTCATCAGAATGAAGTTTTCGAAAAAGCTGTGTTATTTGCAAAAACAGAGAGCATTATTGTAGCTCCGGAAACAGCACACGCAGTTACAGCAGCTATTAATGAAGCTTTAAAATGCAAAGAAACAAAAGAAGCTAAAACCATTCTATTTAACTGCTCCGGTCATGGACATTTTGACATGTCAGCATATGAAGCATATCATGATAATAAGCTAAAAGACTATGATTATCCAAAAGAAAAGATAGAAAAAGCTTTAAAAGACCTGCCGAATATTACTTTCGGACAAAAATAATTAAAAGCAGCATCTGGGAAATATAATGCTCAGATGCTGTGAATAATATATATTTCACAGATCAGAAAAGTTTTATTCACATAACCTTTTCACAAAAAAATAATCTGTGTAATCTTTTTTTTAATCTGTGATAATCTGTGGTTCCAGTTATATAAAACTTAAAGCAAGCATTCATTGTTAAAACAGTAATATTTAAATTGTAATTAGCAGAATCAATAATTTTCCTAAATATTCCTGATAGATATTTTATTGAATTTATACTGATTCTTTATTCTATTAAAAGTATTTTTCAATTGGCCGTTAAAAATAGTATTTACTTTATTAAAAGACCTGTTCATTACTGTTTCTTTTGGAATAAAACATTGAATAGCATAATTCCCTTTAACATTCTCAGCTATTGCATCTGCATCTTCCAGCCTGTGAATTTCCGGAGTAAAAGTAGTTCGGAATTCGTACTTAATCCCGGAGTTGGAAATAATTTCTATACTCTGTTTTATTTTTTTTAAAATAGTTTTGAGTAATTTATGATTATCTATTATTCCTATTGCATTACTGTATTTATCAATATCTAAAGGTGCTTTTATGTCCATTGCAATATAATCAAGTAAACCCGAATCGAGTAAACTTTTTATTACTTCCGGAAACGCACCGTTTGTTTCAAGGCCTGTTAAAAAGCCTGAACTTTTTACTTTTTTAAAAAAGCTAATAAGACCAGGCTGCAAACAGGGTTCTCCTCCCGAAACAATCACAGCCTGATAATATTTATTATTATTTAAATGCTCCAGAACATCATATTCTGAAATATTTTTATTTTTTTCCGGTGTTAGCACAAGTTCGGAATTATAGCAATATGGACACCTGAAATTACATCCACCTGTAAAAAGCACAGTAGATATTTTATCGGGATATTCCATTAATGAAGTTTTCTGCCAGCCTTTAAAAACTATCATTTAGCATACCTTCTGTTCTACTGTTTTATATGTTTTGCGCTCCTTAAATTCATTCTGCTTTCCTTCATTCCATTGATCTACCGGCCTTAGATAACCAACAGAACGTGACCAGACCTCACATTTATTTCCGCATTGCGGACATTCCTGATGTTCACCTTTTATATAACCATGAGTTTCACAAATACTAAAAGTAGGTGTAACAGTAAAATAAGGCAGACGGAAATTAGTAACCACTGCTTTTACAAGGTTTTTTGTAGCTTCTATTGACGGCAGCTGTTCACCAACAAAACAATGTAAAACTGTTCCTCCTGTATATTTTGTCTGTAGAGAGTCCTGAAGCTTTAAGGCTTTGAATAAATCATCTGTAAAACCAACAGGAAGCTGGGTGCTGTTAGTATAATATGGTACATGCTCATTGTTATTAGAATTCTTTCTATAAACTTCATTTGAAAAACAGATGTCTGGAAATATTTTTTTATCAAGCCGTGCAAGCCTGTAGCTCGTTCCTTCCGCTGGTGTTGCCTCAAGATTAAAAATACAGCCGTATTTCTCCTGATAATCAGAAAGCTTATCTCTCATAAAGTCAAGAACTTCCAGGGCAAAATTTATTCCACTTTCATGAACAAGATCTTCTTTTGAAAAGTTTAATAGGGAATCATTCATTCCAAGTATTCCAATAGTACAGAAATGATTTTTCCAGTATTCATTAAAGGATGATTTAATATTGCGCAGATAAAAACGGCTGTATGGGTAAAGACCTTTATCTGTAAAGTCTTCCAGTATTTCTCGTTTAATTAATAGGCTTTCTTTTGCAAGCTCCATTCTTTCTGCAAGGATATTAAAATACTCTTCTTTTGAGTCTGCCTGATATCCGATTCTTGGAAGATTGATGGTTACAACACCTATTGAGCCTGTTAAAGGATTGGAACCGAATAAACCTCCTCCCCTCTTCTTTAAATCCCGTTTGTCCAGCCTGAGCCTGCAGCACATACTCCGGACATCATCCGGACTTAGATCTGAATTTACAAAATTAGAAAAATATGGTATTCCATATCTGCTTGTCATTTCCCATATGCTGTCATATTCACTGTTTTCCCATGGAAAATCCTTTGTAATATTGTATGTTGGAATAGGGAAAGTAAAAGGCCTGCCTCCTGCATCGCCACCTGCCATAGATTCTGCAAATGCCCTGTTAAGCATATTCATTTCATTTTGAAATTCACCATACTTTCTGTCTGTAATCTTACCGCCAATAATTGAGGGCTGTTCTTTTAAGAATTCGGGAACAGTAAGATCTAAAGTGATATTCGTGAATGGAGTCTGAAAACCTACTCTTGTAGGTATATTCATATTGTAAAGAAACTTCTGTATTGACTGTTTAATCTGTTTATATGATAGTTTATCTTTTGCAATAAAAGGCGCGAGTAATGTATCAAAATTTGAAAATGCCTGTGCACCCGCTGCTTCACCTTGAAGAGTATATAAGAAATTTACTACCTGCATTAAAGCAACATCAAAATGATTTGGAGGATTGCTTTCTATTTTACCGCGTACTCCATGAAACCCTTCCAGCAGTAAATCCTGAAGGTCCCAGCCTACACAGTAAGGCCCAAGAGTACCAAGGTCATGTATATGAAAATCTCCGCTTATATGCGCATCACGCACTTCCTTTGGATAGATATTATTTAACCAGTAATTACTTGTAACTTTCTGTGAAATATGTACATTTAAGCCCTGCAGAGAATAAGTCATATTACTGTTTTCTTTTACATGCCAGTCGCTTTCATCCAGATAATCATCAATTATTGAAATATCCCGTAGAAGATTTGTAACCTCACGTATATTTTTGTGCTGTTCTCTGTAAAGAATGTATGCTTTTGCAGTTTTAGCATGGCCGTTTTCTATCAGTACTTTTTCTACTAAATCCTGAATATGTTCTACAGAAGGTGTACCATCCGGACCATATTTTCTTTTAAGCAGTTTAATTACCTGCTCTATAAGGTATTCTACCCTTTCTTTATCATGCCCACCGACTGCCTCTACAGCTGCCCAGATTGCATTAAATATTTTCTTGCGTTCAAAAGTAACGACTTTACCGTTTCTTTTTCTTATTTTTTGCCCGGATTTCATATTTTTTCCCCTCCATTTTTTCCTTACCCGGCTCTTTTTCTACAGCCGGTTTTATCTATACTTTTTTCATTAAGCTGTTTAGCTCCTTTTTAAATGAGTTCAGATCTGTAAACTCCCTGTAAACAGATGCAAACCTTATATACGCAATCTTATCGAGCTTCATAAGCTGTTCCATTATAAGCTCGCCAATATCACTCGATTCTATCTCCTGTTTGTCCATAGTTTTTAATTGAGATTCAATATAATTAGTAATTTGTTCTATTTTATCTCTTGATATAGGCCGTTTTTCACATGCAGTTAACAGGCCCTTAATTATTTTATTTCTATTAAAACTTTCTCTACGCCCGTCTTTTTTTATAATCGAGAAATTAATCAGCTCTATTCTTTCAAAAGTAGAAAATCTTTTCTCACATTCAAGGCATTCCCTTCTTCTCCGGATGGATGCAAGGTCCTCTGTATTACGTTTATCTATTACTTTAGTCTTTGGATTAAAACAATATGGACATTTCATAACTAAACCACAAGATATAGTAATATAAAAATAAAATTAACACAAGATATAGATGAGAAAAAAAATATTTTTTTATTGTTTTATTTCCAGATTATTTAAAAACGGCCAGTTATTCTATATTTTCATGATTTACTAATATTTCATTATTGATGTTTATATACTCATAAAAACCCTGCGGCATGGATTCTTTGGCATTTTCAATATTACCCTCATTATCAATATTTGTAACTCGTTTATATACTATATCTTCTATAGAATATGATTGTATTTTACCATCTGTCACATTTACTGTGATTACAAGGTTTTTATCATCAATTAATAAATTCGTTATTTTATTATCAGCATCGTATATTGCCTTAAATTCCATGTTATCACGAATCCAGTATTCCATTGTTTTATTGCCTGCATAGTCTTTGAAACTGTAATGATCAAATTGAGGCTTATCATTGCATGATAAAATAATAAGAAATGATAATAGAATAAATACTTTTTTCATAATGTTATTATAATAACTGTTAAATATTACTTAATCAAGGAAGTTTTTAAACAAGTTTTTAACCAATTTGCAATGTTTGAATAATTAATTTAGCATTAAACAAATAGCTTCTTATACAATTAAATTGACAGTTTATATCCAATGGTCTATAAATAATGAAAACCCGCATCAGAGCTGCGGGGTATTCTTATGTTTGCAAGGCAGCAAAATCTTCGATTTTGCGCTTACTTATGCCTTATATCATTAGATAACAGAGCATCGAGGTATTACGGCCTCATAATAAAATATCAATTGGAAAAAAATGAAAAGAATACTACTACTAATAATTTTGATTTCTACATTCTACAGCTGCATAAAGCAGGAGGAAAATAATGCAGAGCATTTACTGCTTGCAGTATGGAAGGAAAATGAAGCTGGAGAAAAAAAATGGGGATTTGTTAACGACTCTGATGAATTTGTTATAGAACCGCAGTATGAAAATGCATTAAATCAACAAGCAGAGGAATTGCTCCCTGTTCAAATGAATAACAAATGGGGAATAATTGACAGCAATGGTGATACTATAATCAATTTTGAATATGATGAACCGATTGTTTTTCATAACAGCCTTGCAAAAATAAATACGAATAGTTTATACGGATTTATTAATACTTCAGGGAACATTGTAATAGAACCTGTTTTTGAGGATGCTTATAATTTTATTGATGAAAACTATACTTCTGTAAAACAAAATTCCCTGTGGGGTGTTATTGATAATAGTGGAAAGCTTTTAATAGATTTTATTTACGAGGAATTAAAAAATGTATCTGAGGGTCTTATTAGTTTTAAATCAGACGGCTTTTACGGATTTATTAGTTTAGATAACAAAATCATTATAGAACCTCAATTTGATGATGCAGGATATTTTAAAAATAACCTTGCTCCTGTAAAAAAAGGTAATAAATGGGGGTATATCGATAAAACAGGAGTTTTTATTATTGAGCCGATGTTTGAAAATGCCATGCCTGCAGGGGATAATTTGCTGTATCCGGTTATGCTGGGAAATAAATGGGGTTATATAAATAGCAATGCAGAATTGGTTATTAATTCCATATATGATGAAGCAGAAAGTTTTTTTAATGGCGCCGCATATGTAAAAAAAGGCAGTCTGGAAGGTTACATTACAGTATTAAATCAGGTAATATGGGATTCTTCAGAAGCGTATTACTATATAAACAATATTCCGGACGATGTAAAAAATCAACTTATTTTCACAATTAAAGAGCAGGGAGCAGAGTTCGTGCGTGTTGTTAAAGCAAGGAAAACAGGAGAAGATATCTGGCTTGTGGAAGTGCTTTTAAATAAAGATAATTCTCAAATATTTGAATGGATAGAAGTAGAATTATAAAATTATTTTAATTGCACAAATGTCTAATTATATTTATCTTATTATCATATCTTTTTATTAAGATAATCATTACCAGGGGGAATAAATGGGTTTTGTTGACAGAATGAAGGAAATAATAGGCCAGGGGCTTGAAACTACAAAAAAGGTATTAAGTTCTGCCGCGGAAAAAGCAAAGGAATTGGGTGAAATAGGCGTTTTAAAATATGAAATCAGCCAGCTCGAAAAACAGGTGGAAAAGAGATTCGCGCTATTAGGCGGCAATGTTTACAGCATACTTGTTGAGAAAAACAAGAACACAGTAACTAAAGGCACTTCAGAAGTAAAAGAATTGCTGGAAGAAGTAAATGAATTAGAAAAGCGGATTGATGAAAAAGAGAAAGCATTAAAAGAACTGGAAAAGTAATTTTATCCTCTTATCTTATTTAGTTAGAAAAATGTAAAAAGAAGATTATTCCACTTATACAATAGAAGCAGTACCTGTGAACCGTTTACGGTGACGCGGCTGCCGTTGACCGTAAACTGTTCCAAATAGAGCTGTTGGAAAATAAATCCAATAATTTAACTATATATTTACTCTATAATGAGTAACAACTTTCATTGTGATGAAAAGTTACAAATAATTTAGAAAGAACAAATGACGCGACAACTATTCTGACATAGATGGGTAATGATGGTTTCTTTTCAGGTAGTTTGATTTTTGCATAGATTCTTTATTTGACTGTTTGGATTCAAAGCACTATAATGACTTCTAACATGGAAAAAAATCTGATTGATCTATTACAGGAAGAAACAGAACTGCAATTTTCGAGCTTCACTTCGGAAGATGCTCTTAAAATTGGCAACCTTTTAATTAATAAGGCAAAAAAAATTAGTGCAATCATAACTATAGATATAACACGTCATGGACACCAGTTATTCCATTATAGTTTTGATGGAACTTCACCGGATAATGATGAATGGGTGAAGCGGAAAATAAGAGTTGTTAACCGCTTCGGTCACAGCTCTTTTTTTATAGGACAGAAATTGAAATCAGAAAACACAACAATCGAAAAGGCTAGTCTTCTAAAGGAAAGCGAATACGCTCCTCATGGAGGCTCTTTCCCAATAATAATTAAAAATGTTGGTCCTGTTGGAACAATCACAGTATCCGGCCTGGCTCAGGAAGAAGATCATAAATTAGTAATCGAAGCAATTCGTGAATATCTTTAGTTTATAGAGGTTATGATATGAGTATTAATCCTGTTATTTCTATGATAGGTAGGAAACTTCGTCTCGCTGTTATTGGAGGAGGTCCCGGCTCATTTATTGGAAAGATGCATAGAGTGGCTTCACGCCTTGATAACAGGTATGAAATTGTAACCGGCATTCTTTCATCAAATATAGAGAGATCCAAAAATGCATCTCAGGAACTTGGTTTTAGTAATGACAGAATATATTCGAATGTACCTGAAATGTTTTATAAAGAGGCTATGAGAGAAGATAGTATAGATGTAGTTGCTATTATGACTCCAAATGATACGCATTATGAATATTCTGTAGCTGCTCTCGAAAAGGGTTTTGATGTTATCTGTGACAAACCCATGACAAATACTTTAGAAGAAGCATTGGCTCTTCACAAAAAAGTAAAAGAAACTAATCTTGTTTTCTGTTTAACACATAACTATACAGGTTATCCTATGGTAAGACAGGCAAGGGCCATGGTAGAAAATGGTGAACTTGGTATTATTCGTCTGGTTCAGGTAGAATATGTGCAGGGTGGAAAAGCAAAGGAACCGGAACAACATGAAGGTAAACTGCCCTGGCGTTATGATCCTGTAAAGGGTGGGCCTTCACTGGTTATGGGTGATATTGGAACTCACGCGCATAATTTAATTCGATTTATTACCTGTCTTGAAGTAACTGAGGTTGCAGCAGAAATAGGATGCATAGTACCAAACCGCATTGCTCATGATTTTGGTGGTGCTATGCTTCGTTTTAATAATGGAGCAAGAGGTTCTTATTGGGTAACCCAGGTTGCAGCAGGCGTCGAAAATTGTCTTAGAATCAGGGTTTCCGGAAATAAAGGAACACTTAAATGGATGCAGGAAATACCTCAGATCCTTACATTTAAACCCCTGGAAGGCCCTGCACAGTTAAGGACACCAAATGGTCCGGGTAGTCATCCTTTAACTGTTCATTCATCGAGAATTGTAGCAGGTCATCCGGAAGGATTCCCGGAAGGCTTTGCAAATATTTATTCTGATGCAGCCATAGCCATTGCGGCACGCAGAAGTGATAAAAAACCGGATCCACTGGCCATGTATTTCCCTGATTCAAGTGATGGCCTTGCAGGTGTACATTTTGTTGCAGCTGCAATAGAGTCGAGTAATGCTAATGGCATATGGGTTAAATGTCCTTCCAGTTTTTAAAATATTTCTAGTGGAAATATGTTCTTAATTTAACACAAAATAGAGCTAAATAATATCTACAAATGAATCCCCATGCAGAGCATCGGGATTTTTCGGCTTCAAATGAAAAGGAGGAAGTAATTCCCTATCCGGAATGTTTATAAAGTTAAATATAAAAGATAATACAGAAACAATTATTAAAAATTGAAAAAAAATAAATTGTAATATTTTAGTTTTCCAGATAATAGATTACTGTTTCAATTATTATATTCCTTGCAGGTTCCGGTTCTATAAAAAGGGTATGATTTGCTTCAGGAAAATATTTAATAATACAGTTAGGAAATTTGATTTTGAGAAATTTAATGTTATATTTCCATTCAAGTGCTTTATCCTTTTTACCCTGTAGAATAATAATTTCTCTATTATTTGTTTTATAGTCTCTGATATTCCTTTCCCAATTATACATAGTTCTTACCCAGGAAGTAGGAGCCCAGCGTATAAATAAAGGATCATCATGTGAAATAAATTTCGCATAAGCAGAATTGGTAGTCCCATGTTTTATTAAAACAGGGACTTTTGGTAAATACCAGCCGAAAAGAACCATACCAAATTTGGATAAAGCCCATGAATCAGAACGTATTAAAGGCGCTGCTAAAATATATGTAACAATATTTATAGAATTATCTTTCAATAATTCAAATATTCCAACACACCCGGTACTATGACCTATTATATGGTGTGGGCCTGAAAGTTTATGTAAATACTGATTATAAAAACCCTTTATTGCCAGATAATATTCAGTAAAATCGCGCGAATCTGCTCTTCTTCCATTGGAAAATCCGTGGCCCGGTAAATCAATAGCAGCTACTGAATATCCCTTATTTAAAAGTTCTGGTATAAGCTTTGTAAAAGTAATTGCAGAATGTTCCAGATAACCATGAATTAATAAAACTGTTCCTTTTGAATTCTCATTTAAATAGACATGAGCTGCAATTTTATTTTCTCCCGAATTATAAAACCCGAAAAAATGAGCATCAGCATCAAAATCGATTTTATAAAACCTGAAATAATTTAGAATCTCTTCAGAGTTCTGTGGTACTGAATCCAGATTTAACGGTTTAATTGTTTCTCTTATATATTCAGCCTGGCATTTTCCGAATATAATACCAGAATTATTTAGCCAGTATTTGTTGTCTGATTTATTCATACTGTTACATCATGAATAATAAAAAGCATAAGCAATAAAGTCAATAATGTTTTTTTAAGTATAAATAAAAAACTTTTTTACTGTTATATAGCATTTTATTATTCTAAGAATAGAAAAGATATATATAAAATACAGGAGCTGTGGAAAATTAATTATTCAGATAATACAATACCGCATCAATTACTTCATTTCGGATAAGTTCCGGTTCTGCAAAAAGGGTATGGTTTGCATTCGGAAAATATTTAATGATACAGTTGTCAAATCTATTTTTAAAATATTCAATATTATATTCCCATTCAAGACCTCTGTCTTTTTGCCCCTGTAAAATAATTATTTCTCTATTATTTGTTCCATAATCCCTAATATCTTTTTCCCAGTAAAAAAGAGTTCTTACCCACGAAGTAGGAGGCCAGCGAACAAATAACGGGTCTTCTTTTGCTATAAACCATGCATAAGCAAGGTTAGTAGTTCCGCGCTTTGTCAGGCCGGGAACACGGGGTAAAAACCATCCAAACAATACCATGCCAAATTTAGAAAGAGCCCATGCATCAGTGCGTATTAAAGGTGCAGCTAAAATATATGTTTCAAAATTTATAGACTCATCATATAGTGCTTCCAATATTCCAACACAACCTGTACTGTGTCCGAGTATATGATAAGGTCCCGGCAGCATCTGAAGATAGTTGTTATAAAAATCCTTTATTAACAGATAATATTCATTAAAATCCTTGCAGTCCCCTCTTCTTCCTTCGGAGAAACCATGTCCAGGTAAATCAATTGCAGCAACAGTGTAACCTGCGTTTAACAGTTCCGGTATAAGCTTTGTAAAGGTGTTGGCAGAATGATCAAGAAATCCATGTAATAATAAAACTGTCCCTTTCGAATCATTATTTAAATAAACGTGGGCTGCTATTTTCTTTTCACTGGAATAATAATATCCGAAGTAATGTGCATCAATGTTAAAATCTATTTCGTAAAACCTAAAATAATTTAAAACCTCTTCAGAGTTATCAGATGCTGAATTCAGATTTAGCGGCACTATTGTTTCTCTTATGTAATCTACCTGTTCATCGTCAAAAATAATATTAGTATTATTTAGCCACGTTTCATTATCTGTTTTATTAACACTACTGCATCCGGGAATATAAAACAGCAGAAATATAAGAGTCAATATTTTTATAGATAATCTTTTAAGCATAATTCTTAAACCTTTTTTGTAATTTATTATATAGGATTTTTGTATTATGCCTTTTGTCCCGAGGCATTTTCTTAATAAATATTATTCTATTATTAATTATAGCATTTTCATCTGCTATTGTCTGTATTTCATCCATGTTGCTAATTCCTTTTTTAAGCTCAATTATAATATAAGGTTAAATTATTACAATACAGCCAGAACCGCGTAAGATTTTAGCTTACAAAATAAATCCACACTTTTAATACTAACCCCTCAGCCAAAACTAAGCTATTTATGGTATTAAGGAAAGCATTACACTATCGGGCGGAAAAATACATCATCTATGCACATTTGTGCCCTACTGGTATCAGAACATAATAATACCTTAAAAACGTAATATGACCTGGTTCTGTTTTGCATCGGTGGCGTGTTTTGCAGCCTGATGCATTAACATTATTTAACACCGTAAATAGCTTATGCCGGCACCTTGACACCGGTTTTGCCTGCATGATAATTTAGAACTGTATATAAATTTACTAAAATAAATATTTTCCTTAAACAGGAATATCCATAAAGCAAGGAGAAATTATGTCTGGTCATAGTAAATGGGCATCTATTAAACATAAAAAAGGTGCCGCAGACGCAAAACGCGGTAAACTTTTTACAAAAATTATTAAAGAAATTATTGTTTCAGCAAGACTTGGTGGAGGAGATCCCGATGCGAATCCACGTTTGCGCTCAAGTCTGTTAAAAGCAAAAACAGCAAATATGCCTAAAGATAATATAGAGAGAGCAATAAAAAAAGGAACCGGCGATTTGGAAGGTGTGGAATATATGGAAATGTCATATGAAGCCTATGGCCCGGGCGGCGTTGCCATACTCATAGAAATATTAACTGATAATAAGAACAGAACTGCTGCAGAAATAAGGCATACACTTTCAAAAGGCGGTGGAAATCTTGGTGAGACCGGCTGTGTTTCATATTTATTCAAAAGAAAAGGTATTATTGCGTTTAGTACAGAGAAATATAACGAAGATGAAATACTTGATGCCGCGCTTGAAGCAGGAGCAGAAGATGTTGTTAATGCTGGAGAAATTATAGAAGTAACAACAGATCCTGATGAGTTTGAAGCAGTTGTTAATGCATTAACAGAAGCAGGTTTTGAAAATACTTTCGCAGAAGTATCTAAAATACCGGATGCAACTATTTCTTTAGAGAAGAATAAAACCGGGAAAGCTATTAAGCTTATAGAAGCACTGGAAGATAATGATGATGTTCAAAGTGTAGCTACAAATTTAGATATTCCGGATGATTTTAAATTAGACGAAGAATGAAAACAATACTGGGTATAGATCCCGGGCTCCTTCATACAGGTTATGGCATTATACAGGCAGAGGGCACAAAATTTATACATATTGCACATGGTGTAATTAAAACAGATTCTAATCAAGACCATGGAAAACGTCTTGAATGTATCTATAATAGTCTTAATAAGTTAATAAAAAAATACAGACCAGATGAAGCAGGTATAGAAACTCTTTACTTTGCAAAAAATGTTAAATCTGCTATGCCTGTATCTGAAGCAAGAGGAGTAATTTTACTATGTCTTGCAAAAAACAATATTAGTTTTGCTGACTATACTCCGCTTATGGTAAAGAAGGCTGTTGTTGGTTCCGGAAGAGCGGAAAAAAGGCAGGTAATGGAAATGATTAAAATAATATTCGGATTAAAAGAACAGATAAAACATGACCATGCAGCAGACGCACTGGCCATTGCATTCTGTCATTCCAGTTACTGCAAAACCAGCGGACTTTATAAAGCAGGAAAAAAATAGCCATGTTTAACAGTATTTCCGGGGAAATTACGTTTAAAGACAGAACCTCTATTTATATCGATACTAAAGGAATAGAGTGGGATATATGTATTACAGAACAATCCTTTTATCAATTTCCTGAAGTTGGGAATACAGCCCGGGTCTTTATATATATGTACCACCGTGAAGACAGTATGCGACTATTCGGTTTTTCAGCTGAAAAAGAAAGGCAGCTCTTCCTTGATTTAATTAAAGTAGACAGTGTAGGCCCCAAACTTTCGCTAAAAATACTTTCGGGCATAAATGCAGACAGGTTTATAAAAGCGCTGGAAACAGAAGACCTTGCAACTCTCACATCGATTCCGGGATTAGGAAAAAAAACAGCTCAGAAAATTATTTTAAAATTAAAAGGAAAACTAAAAATGTCTGAAGCAGATACTCTGCATGAATATGTAGATATAATTACAGCATTAACCGGCATGGGTTTTGATAAAAAACTCGCAAGAGAATCTGTAAATAAAATAATAGAAGAAATAAATTCAAAGGATTATGCTTTAGAGGATCTTGAGCGTGAAATACTTAAAAGATCTATCAAACAATTAAGCAGCAAGTGATTTACTTAAATTTAACTTATATTAACCAGGGAACTTAATTTTAATGAGTAGAATAATTTCATCTGATTTTATAGACGAACACGATGACGAGGAACTCACTTTAAGGCCAAAACTATTAAACGAGTTTATAGGCCAGTATAAATTAAAGGAAAATCTTTCTGTCTTCATAAAAGCAAGCAAACAGAGAAACGAATGCCTGGACCATGTTTTTTTATCCGGTCCATCGGGCCTCGGCAAAACCACATTAGCAGGTATAATTTCACATGAAATGAATGTTACTTTCAGGGCTACTTCCGCGCCTGCTTTAGAAAAATCAGGAGACCTTGCAGCAATTCTTACTTCTTTAGAAGAGAACAATGTATTTTTTATAGATGAGATACACAGGCTCAGGCCGGCTATAGAGGAAATTCTGTATTCTGCTATGGAAGATTTTGAAATTGATATAGTAATCGGACAGGGGCCGGGCGCGCGCTCAATTAAAATACCCGTACCAAAATTTACTCTTATCGGAGCCACAACAAAAGCAGGACTTGTATCCAGCCCCTTATATTCAAGGTTCGGTATAACTTGGAGGCTCGATTTCTATACTGATAATGATATTTTTAGTATAGTCAAACGTTCCTCAGATATTTTAAAAGTAAAGATTGATAAAGACGCCGCGGAGCTTATTGCAAAATGTTCGCGGGGCACACCCCGTGTAGCAAACAGGCTGCTGCGTAGAATGAGAGATTTTGCAGAAGTATGGTCAGACGGAATTATATCACTTGAAATTGTAAAAAAAGGCCTGACTTCTTTAGAAATTGATTCCTCCGGCCTGGATAAATTAGACCGTGAGATTTTATCAACAATTATTCGAAGATATAAAGGCGGGCCTGTCGGCTCTGAAACAATTGCTATTTCTATTGGAGAATCTGTAGATACATTGGAAGATGTTTATGAACCATACCTTATTCAAACAGGATTTTTAACAAGAACACCCAGAGGAAGAATGGTCACAGAAAAGGCTTACAAACACTTAGGACTAAAGTATAATGAGAATAATAAAGACCAGCGACTACTCTTTTAACCTTCCTGAAGAGTTAATTGCACAGGAACCTCCTTTAAAACGTGGAGATTCCCGGCTTTTAGTTTTAAATAGAAATACAGGTAAATTAATAGATTCATATGTAAAAGAACTTCATAACATATTAAAACCGGGCTCCCTGCTTGTTTTAAACAACACACGGGTTAGAAAAGCACGCATTTTTGCAGAATCTGTTGATACAGGTGGAATAGTAGAGTTTCTGCTATTAAATGAACTAAAAGAAGGCCTCTGGGAAGCAATTGCTTCTAAGTCTAAAAAACAAAGGATAGGTAAAAAGTATATATTCCCGGACAATCGAACAGGAATGATAGAAGACTCATTCGATGAATTTAAAATAATCAGGATTACACCAGAAATAGATGATAATTACCTTGATATACATGGCCATATTCCCCTGCCCCCTTACATCAGGAGAAAAGATAATCCGAATGATTCAGCGAGATATCAGACTGTATATTCAAAAATAATTGGGTCTGCCGCGGCACCTACAGCAGGCCTTCATTTTACAGATGAAATACTAAACACCTTAAAAAATACCGGAATCGAAATTGTAAATATTACTCTTCATGTAGGCCTGGGTACTTTTATGCCTATTAGAACAGAAAATGTCCGGGACCACAAAATGCATAAAGAAAAGTATCATATTTCAAAATCAACAGCGGAAATAATAGAGGCAGCATTAAAGCAAAATAAAGAAATAACTGCGGTGGGAACTACAGTTGTACGGGCTATTGAATCTGCATATGTTAATAATAAAATTAAAACCGGCTGGAATGAAACAGATATTTTTATTTTTCCGGGATATAATTTTAATGTTGCAACGAATATGTTTACTAATTTTCATACGCCGAAATCCAGCCTGATACTAATGGTTTCCGCGTTTGCCGGCTCATACAATATAAATAATGCCTATAAACATGCTGTTAAAAAGAGCTACAGATTTTTTTCATATGGCGATGCAATGATAGTCAAAGCAAATTAAATAATTGATAATTTCTTCTTTCCAACTTATAATTTTATTAGAGAAATTATGATAAAAGGCACTTCCGTACAAAAATACAAAGCTGGTTCGTATATTTTCATAGAAGATGATAAGAATAATGATAAAATATATTTAATAGAAAACGGAGTAGTTGAACTATACGGTTTAAGGGTTTACAGAAATGTACTTAAAAAAGGAGATATCTTCGGATATATATCATCCTTTTCCAATAAGCCCAGATTCACAACTGCTTTCTGTAAAACAGATTTAAAAATAATACAGTTTACCCGCGTGTCTTTTTTTAACTCCCTGCTTAGTAATATTGATATTCTGACAAAAGTATTGGAAGGCTTTGCTAATGAACTAAGGTTTTATGATAATTTAATGATTACACATTCACGGAATAATATTATTGATGATTTTGAACAACTGTTATATCAACTGGGAACTTATTATTTAGAAAATAACGAACTGCAGTACGCTTTATATGTTTTTAGTAGATATTTAAATACGTATCCAGAAGGAAAATTTAACAGCGAAGCTAATCAAAATATTACGATACTTATCAAGCAGAAAAATGTAAAACTGCAAAAGCCGGAATCCGATGGAAATTTTAAGTTTCACAATGATAAGCAGATTGTATTCTGTCAACATGAACCTGGAAATAAATTATATATTATTAAAGAAGGAAGTATAAAGATTGTTAAAACCGTAAATGATAAAAGTATTTTACTTGCAGTTCTTAAGGAAAATGATATCTTCGGGGAACTGGCATTAATTTCAGAAAAGCCAAGAAATGCAACAGCAATAAGTTACAAAGACACAAAACTTCTTGTTATAGATAAAAATACCTTTTTTGCAATTTTAAATAATTCCAAAGAATTAATATCAAAAATATTTATCTGCATAAGTAAGAGAATATGGTTTACTATTAACAGAATAAAACTTCACTTTTATTACAACCCTTTAACAAAGATATATACTTTTCTTTCCAATAAAATGGATGAGAAAGATGTACAGCATGACAGTAAAAAACCATGCTTATTTAATTTTGGACTGAATGATCTATTAGATATGGTAGATTTAACAGAAGATGATGTTGGCGAGGGTTTTAATACTATTACAAAGGATAATGATATAAGTTTTAATTTCGGCCAGACTATTATTAAATCCCCTCATAATATATTTTTAAAATCAAGAAGTTACAGAAACAAAGACCATTTAATAATTAAGCAGGATACAAATAACAGTAAAAAACCATCTGGAAAAAATACAGAGGAAGAAGAAATAGATACTGCTGAAGATGTAAATAAAATTTACTCAAAACATCATTCTTTTTACCAAAGAAAAAAAGAGCAATATGAAAATAAACAGGATATTATAACTACGAAAAATATTAGCGGTAGTAAACATCCTCATACTGCAATGGAAGAGATTGAATACTTAATTCCGGAATCTCAGGAACCTGGCAGTTTTAAAGTTGTTGTAATGGATGAAACTGGTAAATCGGAAATATTCTCAAAGAACATGAAACCAAAACAACTAATTAATGTATCTTTTAAAAGAGTTGGTAATGCTAAAATTATTTTATACTTTAATGGTGAATCTATCAGGGTTATGCGAATTGAAGCAGAAAAAAATCCGGAAGAGTTATTAAATGAAAGCACTAAGGAATTTAAGGATCTTTTGTAACTCGAATAATTTAAAAGCTAAACTGAAGATGACCGCAATATCTTTTTCTTATATTTCACGCCCGCTTACGCTCAAGTTCGCAAAGAACGCAAAGGAAATTAGAGAAAGCATTTATAGTGCTAAACTAAAGGTGCCAACAATTTCTTATTTAGTAAATTTCTAAGGAAAGCAGGAATACAGGAAAAAGCAAATGTTAGTACTATGTTTTTCTTAGTTTACTGGTTTCATTATAAATAAATAATATTTAGAATCATAGTCATAATTTATGTTTATTAGGATGATGCTAAACTTAAATATTCCTGCATAAACCTTTTTAATAAATATTTAATACTTGAAAAATATTTTAACTTTAAACGCATAAACAGTAATTAAAATAATTCCTGGTGTTATGATAAATTTTTATTTGTACCTAAAAGAAGGCACATGCATGAACGAAAGTGATAATAAAAATGAAATTTAAATATAAACCTTTGCGATCTCTGCGAGAAATTTTTGAAGACTTAAATTTAACCGAAAATGCTTAATAAGTATTTTCATCCATGGCTTCAAAATCCGCCCGAACCTGATACAATCTGGTCAAGTGTTCGAAAATAATCTCTTCATAATTTAGGTCTCCTGCGAAAATTCTGTACTTCTCATCCTCCCAATTCTGAACATCATCAAGGTGATGACGGGAATTAACAAGTTTGGATGCCCATATTTTTACCTGCTCCCAATAATACAGGCCGGTTTTATAGAGTTCCTCTGCAATTTCAAGGCTTTCAAGGTTCTCCTCTTTCCAGGGATAATTATAAAAATAAGCAACTTGCTTATCATAGCCATTTGCAAGTATTAGATGCAATTCAACAAGCTTAAGATTTACATGCATTTTAAAAAGGAACCTGTAATGTTCCCATTCATTTTCATTGGCAATCTCTGCGAGTGCATACAAAGGATTGCAAAAATCCGCGTTTAGTGACCTTTCCAACCATACCATGTTTTCCATAGTTGCATCAGGATACATGTAAAAATGTCTGTGATACAGCCTGTAGTATTGTTCTGCATAGAGAACCGTATATGAGAATAGAGGAAGAGAAATTAGCAATAAACAAATAATTATTAATAACTTTTTTTTCATTAATTATTTATCGGCTAAATATTCAATTTCTTCCAGATCTGCTTAAAAATATTCTCTTGAGTGTCCATTCCGTTAATAATATGAACATTCATATCTGTATTGCTAAATTTATCTATGCTTTTTAAATATCCGTTATAAACTTTCTTCTGAAAATCAAGATTCTCGTAAATTTCTTTTAATTCTCTGCTTTTCATGCGTTTCTCACATACTTCCGGAGGTGTATCAATAAATATTAAATGCTCAGGCAAAGGAAATTGATTTATAGAAAGGACCCATTCCGGACTACAGTTAATACTCTGATATGCTATTGAAGAGAAAATATACCTGTCGCATATAACTATTTTCCCCTTTTTTATATGTTTCAGGATTCCGTTATTTTTAGAATTAAGATGTTCCATTCTGTCTGCTGCAAATAGCAGCGCCATAGTTTCATGCTCAATTTTATTTTGACCTTTTAATATACTCCGAATTAATTTACCAACTGAATTGTCTGTCGGCTCAAATGTGCATATATGGTTTAGACCAAGTTCCTGTAGTTTCTTTTCAAAGTATTCTAGCTGCGTACTCGTTCCTGAGCCGTCCAGCCCTTCTAAAACAATAAAATTCTTTAGTATGGAAAAATCCATGTTTTTCTCCGATAATTGCCTATATTACATAAAAAAATAACATATTTTACATAATGTTTTCTATAGTCCATTATTATATTTCACCTACAGATAATTATTTTTAGATAATATACTATGCAATTAAGTATGTATAGTATATCGATTTATTTACATGATATTTGCAAGAATACGAATTATATAGTAAATCTGTTCTTTTTGTGGTATTTTTAGATTGAAAGATAAATTACCGGAGCTTTATTATTGAAGAAATCAATAAATTTATTAAAATTTAAATTTAAAGATATTTTAATATTCATCATAATATTCATTTTTTCATTCTTTGTTTTCTATTTTATTAACAAAGAAATATCGAGAAAGATGGAAATCCTGAAACAAGATGCAATGGAATATCTTGAATCTAAAATAGGACGGAAAATAAGTTACGACAGCATCTCACCATCTGTTTTTATGTATTTAGAAATCAGAGATCTAAGAATATACGATTTTGATAATTCTTCAAATTATTTACTTCAGATAAATAAAATTAGAATCTATTATAACCTTTTTTTAATGCTTTTTTATGAAGACCCTCTTGCAGCTGTTTCTGAAATAAATTTAAGCAATTCACAATTTCAGATTGATTGGCAAAGGGACTACGAAATTATAAATATGGTACAATCTTTTCTATTAATTGAGCCGAAAGATAATTACAATATAAAGCTTTCCGGATCTAATCTTGATTTTTATTTTTACTATGATGATTTTGCATGTGATTTTCTTCAAGTATTTTTCCATATTTCAAATAATGATGATATTATTTCATTTAATCTTCAGAAAGCAAATTTTATTTTTTACTTAAAAGAAGAAGATATTTATGAAAAGCAGCTGGAATCAAAAATCAAGACATCAGGGAATGTAGATATAAACTTTGAATGGTTAGATCTTCAGCTTACATTAGATTCGCTGGCTACAGATAATTTTTCGATTTCCAATCAAACCTTCCAGGTAGTATATAGAGATGATAAAATAAACATTACAAAGATAAAAGATAAAGCCCCAATCGATATAAACCTTATCTGTGAGTTGGATGAAATGAAATTCTGGGTAGATTTTAAGACTCAGGATTTTATATTATCAGATGAACTAACTTTTAAAAATAATCATGATATTTTAAATGAATGGATTTCCGCAAGCATTACAAGCACAGGAAATATTTATTTTGATTTAAAACAGAATCTACTTGATTATAATGTTAATTTAAGTGCATCAATTTCCAATAAATTTATTTCTTCTAAGCTTTTTATTTCCACCATTTTATACGGGAACGAGGAAAAAGTTAATCTGGAACCATTATATATTTCTTCTGATTCCGGTACCGTGAAATTTGAAGGAGATATATTTTTTGAAAATTTCATTCCTCAGGGTTCTTTGAGTTTAATACAGGTTAAAAGTTTTTCCGGTGAAGAACTTAATGCAACATTTGAGATTTCCAGAAACAGCGGATATATGAGTGTCTATGGAAAAGAAATGACAGTAGGTACAATAGGATTTAATGAATTTCTTTTAAATATTTATCCAGCACAGGATAAATTACAATTCTTTCTCGATACGCAAATTGATGAATCATTCAGCAATAACAGGATACTAGCTAAAGGTGAATTTGAATATTTAACTGTAGATTTATCAATGGATATAGATATAAAAAATATTTCAGTGATTCATCTGTACAAAATATTTTCGCCTTATCAGCATGAAATAATTTATTATAATGAAGAATTACCCAATCTTTCAGTAAATTCAGAAATTAAAATTAATACAAATTTTGAAACTATAGAAATATCATCTACATATTTTAAGATTAAAGATTCCCGGAATCCGAATAATTATATTATAACATCTTTTTCCTGGTATGATGAAAAATTTGAAATTACAAATTTTCATGCAGTATGGGAGAAAAACACAGTATTCGGTTATCTTAACGCGGATTTTTCAAATAATGCTATATTAAATCGAGATCAAATTGATATAAAAACTCAATTTTATGTCAATTATTATCCATATGACTTTGAAATACAATATATAGCCGGTTATGGAATTAGTTTTAAAGGGCCTTATAATCTATCCGGCCATATTCAAGAAAATAATAATCGGTACATATTTACTATCCAATCAGATAAATTTTTAATACCTTTTGGAGATAATTATTTTTCTACAAGCCTTAATATTTCCGGTTATATTAATCGGAATGAAGAGATGTTTATAAGATCTTCTTCTGTTACTTTCTATAATCTGCCTTTTATTAAAACTAAAGATAATTTCCTGTCGCTTTCCTTTAGTCTTAATTCAGAAATTCTGAATATAGAAAATATAAAATATTCAGATAATATTTCAAAATTAAAAGGATATGGAAATTTCAATGTAAGGGGATTTACAGATTTTACGGGAAGTTTAAATATTTCAGATATGGAGAATAAAGAATCATATTTTGCGAGTCTCATAGTGAAAGAAACAGATATTGATATTTATATTGATTTCAAGGAAACTCCTGTAACAAGGTTCGGCAGCAATATTTTATCAGGTAATGCAACAGGTGTATTCAGAGTAACAAATACTTATGAAAATCTTCACTATGATATAAATATTGCTTTAAATAGCGGCAGGCTTTTAAGCGATCCTGTAACTCTGACTTTAGTGGGCGCATATAGTAACAAAATGTTAAACATAACTTATTTTAACGGCTATTATTTAAACCATCACCTATATAATACAAATGCCTGGTATAATTATAATACCGGGGATTTTTCATTTAGTTCTAAATACAATTCAGAATATTTTACAAATATAATTGAATCTGATATCTTATTTTCCGGTACTGTAACAGATAGAACCGATATGTATAATATTAATAATCCGGATAACATTTTATTATCGCGAAATATCAATGCTAATCTGTTATTTAAGGACAATCTTATAAATAATTCTCCTGCTTCCGATCTCAGTATTTCAATTTATACGGAAAATAGTAATTTATATTTTATAGAAGATGTTGATAGTTCCATCAAAGGCTTTATTTCCCACGACAGTAATTTTGAGCTTGAATTACAGTATCCTCTTCCTTTCACCTGTTTCGCGCATGGCCGGATAAGTGAAAATACAATTGATGCAGAAATTAACAATATTAATTTTGATATGAGATTACTGAATCCATTAATTGGAGAAGATGTTTTGCAGTTTGAAAATGGTAATGCTGCCGGATTTCTGTCTATTACAGGCCTGATAAACGATCCTGACTTTAATGGAAAACTTTTTACAGAGGATGTTGTAGTGTCATTTTACTTAACTCCCGATATTACAAATAACTTTTCTACAACCCTTGTTTTCCAGGAAAAAACTATGAAAATGAATCTTATCCAAACTAAAGCGGGAAATAGTACTATCTTTGCGGAAGGCAATTTTATTTTTAGTCACTGGGTCATTTTTGAATATGATCTTGATTTCTGGACAGATAATAATACAGGCCTGCATATAGTTCATGATTTTGGCTCGATTTTTATTGATGGTTACCTGATTGGAAGAATTAATGTAATTGGAGGTGAATACAGCATAGATATTGATGGCGAAATATTAATTTATCAAAGCAGAATTACTATGAGCGATGAAATACAGGATATAAATTATGATTATGATGATATTCCTTATCAAATTAATCTTGAAATAGAATCCGGAAGAAATGTTGATTTCTTATGGCCGACATTTGCTTTACCAATTTTCAGAACAAACGTTAAGTTAGGTTCTGCTTTGTTACTGAATTACAATGATATATTTCAGGAACTTAGTTTAACCGGAGATGTTGAATTAATTAGCGGAGATGTATTTTATTTCAGCAGGAATTTCTATATTAAGAGCGGTAAAATCAGTTTTAATGAGCATACACCACAAATCGATCCGAGGATTACTATAGAAGCAGAAATCCGCGAAAGAGACCAGAATAATGAGGAAGTTAAAATATATTTAATTGTAAATAATAAAAAATTAAGTGAATTTGAACCTGATTTCCGCTCTGAACCCGCAAAGAGTTATTTTGAAATAACAGCTTTATTAGGGGCTCCTATTCAACAGCAGTTTTCTGAAAATGCAGGATTATCCGCATTGCTTCTTTCTTCTGATATTGTAAGCCAATTCGGCATTATCAGGCCTATAGAAAAGAAGATTCGAGATACTTTTAATTTGGATTTGTTTTCAATCAGAACACAGATAATTCAGAGTGTATTATTCAGGCGGCTTATAGAGGAAGACAGGGAAAGTTTTTCCGGCGGGGAGGATCCATTTGGAGACTATTTAAACAATACTACAATTACAATTGGGAAATATCTTGGAGAAGACATATTTTTAGAAGCTTTAATCAATTTAAAAAGAGAGCAAAATCAAGAAATAAGCACTGAATTATACTTAAGCATTGAGTTCCCGACTCCTTTTTTTGATCTTGAATGGGAACTTTCACCAAAATTTAATAATAATAATAATGATTTATATCCCATAACAAACAGCATTACATTTTCCTGGGACATTACATATTAATATATTACATGCGCAACCATATTATTGGAAATAATTTTAATTCAATTCCATATTAAATCATGATTTTTTAAATATTCAGTGTATATTGATATAAAAGTTTAATTATTTCGATTTTTTTTAAAAAAAGGTATTTATTAATCTTTTACTTTAAGAGGATTTTTGATATAAATAGAACTTTAGTTTTTAATTATTTAAATAGTATTTTACATCTTTAAATATAGATATATAGATAAGTTGTTAATTTTAAAGGGGAATTTATGAAAAAATATATAATATTGTTAATATTATTGATTATATTACCTGGCTATGTATTTAGCCAGGATGACTGGTATATGGACAAACCGATAAATGATTTTATTTTTACCGGCCTTGAAAATATATCAGAAAATGACATATATCCTATAGTAAGGCCTTATATAGGCAGGCCTTTTACACTGGATTTATATTATGAACTGCAGGGGAGATTATATTCTCTTGATTTTTTTAAAAGTATAGAAGCAGAAGCATTAGAGCTGGACAGTTCGAGAAAGGAAGTAATTATTGAATGGATATTTATAGAAAAGCCTACAATATCAAAAATAGAGATTACAGGAAATAGAAAAGAAACAAGATTTTCTATTATGAATGAAATTCAGATAAAACGAGGTGATTTTGTCTCCGAATCCAGCCTTTTACTCGAAGAAATATCAATTAGAGAATATTATATTGCAAAAGGATTCCCCGATGCAATTGTAACTTCAGAAATAGAAGTTGATGAAGAATTGAATCTTGCAGTTGTCAGATTTATTATTGATGAAGGAGCTGAAACAAAAATAAGTGAAATTATCTTTTATGGAAATAATTTTGCTTCTGATAATTCTTTAAAGAGGAATATGGAAACAAAGGAACAATCTCTTTTCCGGCCTGGTGCATATCAGGAAAGTGTTGTCCAGCAGGATTTAAACAATATTATTACTTATTACAATAATCATGGATTTATTGATGCGGAAATTTTAGAAGTTGATAAAGAACTTATTGAAAATGTGGCTAAAGATAGAACTGATATTATTTTAAGTATTTATATAAGTGAAGGTGAACAATTTACATACGGCGGTATTACGTATCAGGGAAATTTAATATTTTCAGCAGAAGATATAGATGAATTAATACGCTTAGAAGTAGGTTCTATATTTGATTTAGAGAAAGTAAACGCTACATTCGAAAGAATAAATAACCTTTACTATGATAATGGTTATATATACAGTGAAATATCCGTAGTAGAGCAGCGGGATGAGGCAAACAGGAGCGTAGCTTTTCATTTAACCATTCTGGAATCTGAACGTGCACACATAGAAAGAATAATAATTACCGGAAATGAAAAAACAAGAAATGAGATTATAGAACGTGAACTGCTTTTTGAAGAAGGTGATATATTCAGTGTAGGTAAAATCCGGGACAGTATGTATGCTCTTTATAATCTTCAGTACTTTTCTTTAGTTGATATTAAACCAATACCTGGAAGCGCGCCGGGCCTGATGGAGTTGAATATTATTGTTGAAGAACAAAAAACAGCGGACTTCAAATTAGCGGCAACATTTACAGCCGGAGATTTTCCAATAGCAGGTACTATCGGATGGTCGGACAGGAATTTTCTTGGAACGGGCAGAACAATTGGCGTAGAGCTGGAAGGTTCTCAATACAAACAGGGTATTACATTCAGATTTAGTGACAGTTATCTTTTTACCAGAAACTGGGGTGGAGGGATAGAATTTTCTTTTTTCCATAACGTTTATGATAATATTAAACAGGATATTATGCCGCCGATATTTACAGACGAAGATGTACCGGACCCTTATACATCCCTGGATGAATATGAGGATGCTATTCGAAATGGCGATGTAATACCTCCTACATCTTTTATGGAATATGACACTTTAGACATATCTCTTGGCATATCTTCCGTATGGTTTATGAGAAGGCGCCCTGGTAAATTCAGTATTGCAACAGGTTTAAGTACAACAATGAGTTACATGTGGTATGAGAACGACATATACAGGCCGTATATGGAATCAATAAGAGAAAACCATGAAACATGGAAATTTATAAACAGCTGGAATACCACTTTTTCTCTGGACAAACGTGATTTAATTTATAATCCTTCAAAGGGCTACTATTTTTCACAATTAGTAGGGTTTACCGGAGGATTTCTCTTCGGCGCCAGAGATTATATTAAATTAAAAACAAGAGCGGATTTATTTTTAACTATGTTCTCGTTTCCAATGGGTGATGAGGATTGGAGATTTAAGTTTGTTCTGGCATTCCACTCAGCAATTACATTTTTATTGCCTCAATTTGGTAATAATATGAATATTACGCCAAGGGAGCTTGTCGGGCTTAATGGTATGAATGTTGCGAGAGGCTGGGATCCCGATTATGAATATAAAGCATTATGGGAAAACAGTCTCGAAATACGGCATCCATTAATGAAAGATGTTATCTGGTGGACATGGTTGTTTGATGTAGCCGGTGTATGGCCGGAAATAGAAAATATGGGTAGAATGACCATCGATGATTTCTATTTTTCCTTTGGTGCAGGGATGCGTATAAACATCGCTGCCCTGCCTATTAGATTGTATCTCTGTCAGACTTTTAAATGGGAAGACGGGCACCTTCAATGGAACAAAGGTGATTTTCAATGGGGCGATCTAGGCTTAAAATTTGTATTTTCATTTACACAGCCAGGTGGATTTTAAAAAATTAGGAGAATTTAATGAATATAAAAACAGAAATCAATCTTTCAAAAAAAGGAGTAATAATTTTAATACTATTATTACTGCCTTTAATAGCAATTTTCGCGCAACAGGACATTCCTAAAATAGGTGTCGTGGATACATCTGTGATTTTTACTACATATTTTACTAAATCCGAAGGAATAAGATCGATAATTGAAATACAGAATGATATAGAAGAAGAAAAAACAAGAACACGGAATGAGATAATAGAATTAGAAAACCGTAAACTTGAAGCAGAACAAAATAATAATACTATTGAAGCTATAAGATTATTAAATCTTATAGAAGAAAAAGAACAATACATAAATGATTACATTCAGATAAAAAGCAATACGATTGCATTATTAACGAACGAGGATAAGCTGCATAGCACTTTTTATTCCGAAATTGCGGATGCTATAAGGTATGTTGCATTTAAGGAAGGTTACACTATAATTCTGGAAAAACAGAATCCTATATTTTTATATTATTCTATAGAAATAGATATTACAGATGAGGTTCTTGAATATTTATTATCTCAGCAGCAGGATGAATAAAAATTCATTATCCTTTAGTAAGAATTAAATTATTAATTCACTCACATATATGCATTATCGTATAAGGATCTTATAATGTCCAGAGAAACACCTATGATGATTCAATACAGGAAGATAAAACAGCAGAATAAAGATACTGTTTTATTCTTTCGTATGGGTGATTTTTATGAAATGTTTGAGCACGATGCGGAAGAAATTTCCGGGCTCTTAAACATTACACTAACAAAGCGCAACAGCATACCTATGTGCGGCATTCCTTATCATGCTGCGCATACCTATATATCAAGGCTTCTTAAATTCGGCAAAAAAATAGCAATCTGCGAGCAGACTCATATCCCAAAATCAGGAAAAGGTATTGCAACGCGTGAGGTTGTAGAAATAATTACTCCTGGCACACTAACTAATGAAGATTATCTTGATAAAAACAGCAATAATTTTCTTGCTTCTATCGGAAAAGTCGATAACAGTATTTCTCTTTCTTATCTTGATTTATCAACATCCGAGTTTTTCACAACATCATTTGACTATGAGAACAGTAATGAAAAGATAAAAAAAGAATTGTTTAGAATCTCACCAAAAGAAGTTATTATTCAGGAATCGTTATTAGAGGAAAGTGAAAATATAAGCAGGCTGCTGCATGAAAATCAAAGTATTGTATTAAACAGATATCCGGACTGGAGCTTTGAATTAGAATTATGCAGGGAAGAACTCTTAAGGCAGTTTGGTGTAAATAATTTAAAATGTTTTGGATTAAAAGATAATTCACCGGAAATTATAACTGTCGGAGTAATTTTAGAGTATATAAGAACAACCTCAAAAACAATGCTTCCTCATATAAAAGACTTAACGCCCTATTCAGAAAATACTTATCTGAATCTCGATGAATCTACACAGAAAAACCTTGAATTAATAAAAAATATTCAAAACAATACAAGCCGATACACCTTGTTGGAAGTACTTGATTACTGCAAAACATCTATGGGAACAAGAAGGCTAAAGCAATGGATACTTAAACCATTAATTGACAAACAGGATATAGATAAACGCCTTCTATCTGTAAATTTCTTTTATCATAATCAATTATTACTCTCCAATTTAAGAGAGACTTTAAACAGAATTCTTGACCTTGAAAGACTATCCGCAAGAGTTGCTATGGACAAAGCGCATGCTAAGGACCTTCTTTCAATTAAAACATCTTTATCTAATGTATATTCTATATATAAACTTTTAAATGATTATAAAGAACTTAAAAATTATACAAAAATAATTTTTGAAAATGAAGTAAGAATAAATAATATAATAAACCTGATTGAATCATCTATTAAGGATGAACCTTCTATAAATCTGAATGAAGGCAATATTATAAGAAATGAATATAACGATGAACTGGATTCCTTTCTTTCTATAAGAGAAAATGCAAAAGAGCTCCTTCAAGAATTGCTTGAAGTAGAAAAGGAAAATACAGGTATATCCTCTTTAAAACTCAAATTTAACCGTATCATCGGATATTTTTTTGAAGTTACAAAAACAAATTTATCACTTGTTCCTGAGCGTTTTATCAGAAAACAGTCTCTTGTTTCCGGAGAAAGATATACTACAGATAAACTTTCCGATTTTGAATCAAAAATAAATAATTCATCAGAAAAAATAATGGAATTAGAAAAAAAACTTTTTATTGAAATCAGAAATAAAATAAAAGAGCGTATTTCTTTATTACTTGAAATATCTAAATTTATTTCTAAGATCGATGTTTTACAGTCATTTGCTTTTGCTGCAACTATACACGGATATAATAAACCGGATGTGAATAATGGTGACACATTGCAGATTATAGAGGGAAGACACCCTGTTGTAGAATCCAACCTCCCATATGGTTCATTTATACCGAATAATACTCAATTAGACAGCAATAATTTCTTTATCCTATTAACCGGGCCTAATATGGCCGGTAAATCCACATTCCTGCGTCAGACAGCATTAATTGTACTAATGGCTCAATTAGGTTCATTTGTGCCTGCGGAGGAAGCAAAAATTGGTATTGTAGACAAGATCTTCTGCAGGGTCGGAGCATCAGATAACCTTGCAAGAGGTGAATCCACATTTCTTGTAGAAATGAATGAAACAGCACATATTTTAAGAACTGCAACAAAAAAAAGCCTGATAATTATGGACGAGGTAGGAAGAGGTACAAGCACTAATGACGGGCTGTCCATCGCCTGGGCAGTATCTGAATATATTCTAAATTTTATCAAAAGCAAAACTTTATTCGCGACACACTATCATGAACTTACAAGAATAAAGAATAAAAGCCTTGCTAATTTTACTATGGATATACTTGAGAAGGATGATGAAGTTATCTTCTTAAAAAAAGTAAGAAATGGCGCTTCTGATAATTCCTATGGTATACATGTTGCGAAACTTGCAGGCCTGCCGGATATTGTTCTGGATAAAGCGAAAAAAATACTTGGCACATTACTTTTGAGCCCTAAAGGGATACAGCCTGTAAAACAACCTGAAACCTCCGAACCCCAAATATTACTATTTTCTAAAGAAGAGATTATTTCGAAAGAAATAAAAGGCCTTGATATTTTGAATACCACACCTCTAAAAGCATTAAACCTGTTGTCTAAGTGGCAGAAGGAATTGAAAGGATAGAGAAAAAAGCCTGTAGAAATAAATTAAATCTGAGGGCATTTTTTACTGCTATTCGTCTGTTATATCATCTTTAATCTTATATCTCTTTTTAAACCTTTCGATTCTGCCGGCAGTATCTACCAATTTTTGTTTTCCTGTAAAAAACGGATGACAGCTGGAGCAGATTTCAACTGAAATTTCTTTAGCAGTAGATCTTGTTCCTATCACACTTCCGCACACACATTTAATGGTTGTTTTTTCATATTTTGGATGTATTCCACTTTTCATTTTATTACCTCAAAAATTTTCATTCACCTGTATTCATTGATTTCAGGAACGCTGCATTATCCTTAGATTTCTTCATTTTGTCAATAAGAAGCTCAATAATTTCTATATCATCCATCGGATTAATTACTTTTCTAAGTATCCAGATCTTGTTTAATTCTTCTTCAGAAAGAAGTAATTCTTCTTTTCTTGTTCCTGATTTTTTAATATTAATAGCTGGATACAGCCTTCTGTCAGATATTCTTCTATCGAGATTAACCTCCATATTACCCGTACCTTTAAACTCCTCGAAAATTACTTCATCCATTCTACTGCCCGTTTCTATTAAAGCAGTTGCAACTATAGTAAGACTTCCACCGTTTTCTATATTCCTTGCAGCGCCGAAAAACCTCTTGGGCTTATGAAGCGCGTTGGAATCCACACCGCCGGAAAGTATTTTACCGGAAGTCGGAACTGTCTGGTTATATGCTCTTGCCAGCCTCGTAATTGAATCTAAAAGAATAACTACATCCTGCTTATGTTCTACAAGCCTTTTAGCCTTTTCTAAAACCATTTCTGCGACCTGAACATGCCTTGTTGCCTGTTCGTCGAATGTAGAAGAAATAACTTCACCTTTAACATTTCGCTTCATATCTGTTACTTCTTCCGGCCTTTCATCTATCAGCAAAACAAAAATATAAACTTCCGGATGGTTTTCTGTTATTGCATTCGCAATTCTCTGCAGGATGACTGTTTTTCCTGTTCTGGGGGGTGATACTATTAATCCCCTCTGGCCCTTTCCAATTGGACAGAACATATTTATTAAACGTGTAGATATTACATTTTGTTTGTATTCAAGATTAAGCTTATCTTGAGGGTAAAGAGGAGTTAAATTTTCAAATGGTATTCTTGTTTGAGCATATGTTGGATCATCCATATTTACAGATTCAACACGAAGCATCGCAAAAAATCTTTCACTTTCCTTTGGAGATCTTATCTGACCTGCAACAATATCACCTGTTTTTAAATTAAAAAGTCTTATCTGCGAAGGTGAAATATAGATATCATCCGGCCCCGGAAGATAGCTGTAATTTGGAGAACGCAGGAATCCATAGCCATCCGGAAGAATCTCAAGTGCGCCAAAAGCAAAAATTACTCCATTTTTATCTGTATGGCCTTTAAGAATAGAGAAAATCAATTCCTGTTTTCTCATAGCTATGAGTCTTTCCTGTGGTACCTCAAACTCTATACCAAGCTCTCTTAATTCCGGTATACTCATACTTGAAAGATCATTAATATTTATTCTGTCTGCTTCTTTTGAACCATCCATTTCTATAAAATCTTTTTTCTGCCTGGACCGATTATTTTTTGAATCGCCATTATCATCTTTTTTTGTAGATACACGCATTTTTTTCTTTCTCCCTGATTTTTTATTGGAAAAAGTTCCATTTGAACCGATGCCTCTACTGTTGTTAGTACTGCTGTTTACATTATTTTCTAAACTTTTGACTGAACCATTCTCACCTGAACCATTACCGCCGTAGATTTGGTCTGTTTCCTCTGTAGTAATACCCGGCAAGTCTTTTTGGTCATTGTTAGTTATTATGGAATTATCCCCACTATTTTTTGTAGAATTCCGTTTCTTTCGGATTATCGCCATTGTTATTCCTCATTAGAATTATTATATTATTTTAAACTGATTTGATTTATATTTGCACAAAAAGATATTTATAATTTGATTATCTTTCAATTATATTGCTAAGTATAGTACCTGTTCAATAAATTGTCAAGATATTTTTCGGAAAATGACTTATTATGACAGCATAATCCCCGGGGCTGTCTAAAAAGTCTTTTTTGATAATGTTTTACGGCATAATTGCCGTAAAAAAGTGGTATTCTTGATGATAATGCCCTATTTTATGGCAGTTTTGCCACAAATTTTTTTGCCTATGGACTTTTTAGACAGCCCCTGGATTCTTTATAGGTTTGCACGCTCTTCCTTAAGTTCATTTAAATTTTCCCGGAAAATATCTATTGTTTCCGCATTTTTTATCATTTCACACTTACCGTCAAAAACAACTCCGTCTTCTATTTTTAATTTTACAGTTTTTATATTACCGAATAATTGGGCCGATGACAGCAACTCTAATTTTTTCCTGGCAATAACATTACCATGGACAATTCCACCAATTACCAATGAATCCACAGTAATATCCGCATTAACAACTGCGCCGTCCTCTATATATAAAAAACCCTCTGATTCAATAGTACCTTCGAAATTTCCGTCTATTTTAAGGGAATTCTTGAATTTCATAGAACCTTTAAAAACTGTTTCTTTACCAAGAATTGTATATATTTTTTCTAAACCTTTTAAATCATTATTTTTAGACATTATTATTCCTATATCAGCACAGTATAAAGCTGTACGATTTCTTTACCCCGCACAAAAATCTTTGATTTTGGTTAGGGGTTATTTTGTTTTCATTACATATACTCCGTCCCAGTCTTCTGCGGGAGGTTCCCTAATATACTCTTCACATCGGTCAAAATATATTTTAGAAGGCCCGTCTTCCGGCTCCAATTCCAATGCATTTTTAAAATACTTTTTCGCTTCTTCAAACATCATAAGCTTATAACTTCTCCTTCCCTCTTCAAATAATTCCAGCACTTTCTTTTTATTTTCACTTATCATTTAATTTGCTCCGACATTATTCTGTAATAAATGCTTTTTAAATTTCATTTCAAGATCTTCTATTGTAAGGTCACCTTCTTTTAATTGATTTTCCTGGCTTTTTAATTCTTCTATTTCGTCTTCAAGTCCACCTAAAGTTGCAAGGATTTCCTGGCTTTCCTTTTTTAAAAGTTTAATTATAGCTTTAATGTCCATCTTGGAATTGTCATCCGATATTTTCTCAGCCTGTTCTAAAAGATTAGTTATAGGCTTTTTAATATGCCTTGTAAAAAATATTAGTGACTTATTTAAAGATTCGATTACAGCAATTCGTTTTTCTCTTCTTGATACCTGTTTTGCAAGCTCTTTTCCACGTAACACAGCTCTTATTCTCGCCAACACTTCAGAAAAATTAAAAGGTTTTGTAATGTAGTCTTCTATTCCAAGCTCAAATCCTTCTATTTTATCTTCTACTGCATCCATTGCAGAAAACATAATAATAGGTATATTCTTAAATTCTTTATACTCTATATCATTCTTTAATATCTTTGTAACTTCCCAACCTGTTAAACCCTGCATAATATTATCAAGTATAATGAGATCCGGCAAATACTCTTTAATTTTCTCTAAGGCTTCTTCTCCGCTTTCTGCCTGTTCTACTGTAAAACCAAGTTTACCTAACATTACAGAAAAGAATTCAAGATTGATAACTTCATCATCAACAATAAGAATTTTATCTTTACTTTTCATAGAAATCTCCTAAATATTATATCATATTCTGCTAAACTTAAGGTTCCTTGTCAATGGCCTTTTTAAAGAATAAGTGTTTAACAATCCCTATAATTAAACAGCATAATACTGCAATTAAAGAGGCAACAGCGAGCCAGTCACCGTATTTTGTATAAATAGTAACTTCTTCATTATAAATTGGTACATCTGTTATTAAATATCCTTCTGTAAAAGGATCTAGTATATCGATAATTCTGCCGTTCTGGTCTATACTGCATGTAATTCCGCCATTTGAACTTCTTACAAGCGCTCTTCTGTTCTCTACAGCCCTGAATACTGCCATCGACATGTGCTGCATTTGACAGACTACGGAATTTGACCATGAATCATTAGTCATATTTACAAAAACATCTGCACCATAATTTACAAAGTTCCTGTTTAAATATCCAAAGGTATCTTCAAAACAAATCGGTGTAGAAAACTTTATACCTTTGTCCTCAAAAACAACATACTCATCACCTTTTGTATAGTAATGTATATCTACTGTCTGAAGATATTCATAAAGCCAGTTTAATATACCCCTGAATGGGAAATGTTCACTAAAGGGTACAAGGTGCAATTTTCTGTAGATATCAACTATTTCACCATCCCGGTAAAGAATAGTTGCATTAAAATCTACTCTTATTTCTTTTCCGCTGGAATCTCTCCTTTTTTCTGCGTCATTATTACCAAATAAAAAAGATACAGTTTGATTATCAAGATATTCTCTTAATTCCTTTACTAATTGCCATTTATCAGAATAATTTTCTATAATAAACAGATTGTTGACATTAGGCTTATATCTTGTATACCAGTCTATACTTGGAACAAATGAGGTTTCCGACCAGACAATAATGTCAGGATTTTCTTCTAATGCCTGATTACTCAGTCTCATATTTACGTTTAATGAGTTTCTATACGCTGTTATCCCGCCTTCCCATGGGTCAGAATTTTGCTGAATTAATGCTACACGCCATTTATCATATTTTTCTGTATCTACGGTTAAAACAAGTCCTGCGATTATTATTAAAATAAATACTGCGGAAGATGCAATAATTGTAATTTTATATTTTAATAAATTCTTACGTATTTCTTTTAGACCGTCCTTTAAAGCCGTCCCCAAAAAAGCAGACGGAAAAATTACAATTAATACAACTCCCCATATTCCGGTAATGCTTGAAATGAAAATTAGAGGCTGGAATAAATATTGAGTATAACCGATTACACCGTATGCGTAACCCAGAAAACCGAGTGTTCTTAAGTATTCATAACCTACCCATGCAACTGCCTGTATAATAAATCCGTATTTAGGGAATAAGGTATTTATTAGTTTTAAAACAGGGAATAATAAAATAAAATAAAACGCATAGATTGGAGGAATTGTAAAAATTGCCAGAGGGTGCCATGCAATTAGCCAGTAATTGAAAATAGAATATGACATTAATCCGAAAAACATCCCGTAAAAAAACACTTTTACCCAGGATGTACGGTTTATAACATAAAAAACAGGCAAAATAGCAATATAAGCAAGCGGAAAAAATCCCCATTTAAAAAGGAAATTTGGAAACGCAAGTGCAAAAAGAACAGACGCAATTAAAATAAAAGACAACTCGATGAGTATCTCTTTGATCCTGCTTTTTCTCTCTATTGGATTGTTTGATAATGAGATCTTATGCTTTCGGTGAACTCGCAATTATTCCCTCTTGGGCCAGGCAATTTTCTTAAGTTCCTGTCCAGGCCTAAATGCCGTAACACCATGGTTTTCTACAGTAATTTTTTCTCCGGTTTTTGGATTCCTGGCATCTTTCCTGCCTTTTCTCAATCTGATTTCAAAAGTACCAAACCCGCGGAGCTCAACAATTCTATCTTCGACCAGGCCTTTTTTTATCTCTTCAAACAGCAAATCTATGATTTCATGTATATTCTTTTTCTTAACATCTATATCTTCATAGATATTTTCTATTATTTCTGCTTTTGTTAATTTATCATTTGCCATTTAAAGGCTCCACCGTTTTAACCAATTTTATTGAGCATTTTATATAATCTTGATTTTTTTCTCGCTGTACTATTTTGTTTATATACGCCTTTTTGATATGCACGGTCTAATAAACTTGTTAATTTACTGTAATTTTCAGTTGCTTCTTCTTTCTTGCTCTCTGCAACATAATTAACAAATACTTTTGTAAGATTTCGAACTTTTGTCTTCATAATTTTATTTCTTAAATTTCTTTTTTCACTCTGTCTGTGCCTCTTCTGAGCTGAACTATTCCCCGCCAATTTTAGCTCCTCCTTAGTAATTTGTTATTTATTTATAATCATTATCATCACTATAATGATGTAAATATTTATTATATAAAAAAAATATAAGTAAAATAATTATAATAACTACCTGTCTTTATATATTTTCGTAGCTTAATATACCTATCAATCTAATATTTGTCAATCGCAAATTTTATACTTCTTAATTATATTGATTTAGTTTACATTATTTTATAAAATTGATCTAATATTTCAGTTTTATCAGCTAAGGAGACTTTTATTGAATATAATTCTTTTTCTTTTTGCATTCCTTTTTAATATTTTAAGATGGGATATCTTACTTAGAGCAAAAAAAATAATTAATTATAAGGGTGTTTATAAATTCTTGAACACCCATTCTAAAAAAATGGCTTCTGAAACTTTCAAACTCCTTAGATATTTTACATGCATTTCTTTTAAAACTGATATTCCGGATTATATAAATCTTCCTGAAAATTTCGTTATTATATGCAATCATCAGAGTCTTGTAGATATTCCTTTTATTTTTTTTACACTTCCGGATCATGTAATTAAATTCGTGGCAAAAAAAAGCCTGAGTAAATATATTCCATTAATTTCAATCTGCTTAAGAACAGGAAAGCATGCTATAATTAATCAAAAAAGAGGATTTCAGAAAACCAAACTAGAATTATTAAAATTATCTAAACTTGCGCGGACTGATAATATTTGCCCGCTTATATTCCCGGAGGGTACTAGATCTAAAACAGGCAAACTTGGTAAATTCCATAGCGCTGCGTTTCGAATACTATGTAAGCATTCAAAATTACCTATATTGAGTATTGCACTGGATGGCGGACATTATTTATCCCATTTATATAATGTTTTTAATATTTCATCAAATATCGAATTAAAATTAAAAATATTATCTGTGTATAATCATCCAAAAGATAAAACAGAAACGGACAGCCTCTTGGAAAAGATTAGAGAAGAAATTGAATCACAGCTTTCAATCTGGAAAAATAATGATTCATGAATCATACACAGCCTGTAAAAAATACAGAGGATTTATATTTAACGCGGATAACACAATTTTTGATTATGATAGAGCAGAAAAAGAAGCTCTTTATGAAACATTCTTAACCTTAAACATATTTATTCCATTTGAAAAAATACACCACAATTTTAAAAGAATAAATAATTATCTATGGGGTAATATATTAAAACATAAGCTTTCTATGGATACTTTTAAAGTAGAGCTCTTCAGATTATTATTAACAAAACTTGAAATTGAGTGTAATCCTTATGAATTATCAGATTTCTATCTGAACTGTCTTTCACATAAAGCATATCTTCTTCCGAATACAGTGCAGGTTCTTGAGCACCTCTCTAAGAAAGCCATGCTTTGTTTAATTACAAATGGTTTCGAGTATGTTCAGAAAAGCAGAATAGCAAGGGCAAATATAGAAGTTTTTTTTAATGAAATTTTTATTTCTGAGGTTTTGGGAATAATAAAACCGAATCCTGCAATATTCAAAATAGCATCAGAAAAATTATTTATACAACCTTACGATATATTGTGTGTAGGAAATAATCCATCCACAGATATCCGTGGAGGATTTTATGCTGGAATGGACACATGCTGGTTCTCTCCTGAGTTAAAAACATACCCGTTAAAAGAACCAGAGCCAACAATTGTAATAAGTAATTTTACGGACTTAATATCATTTACCACAGAATTGTCTTAATTTCTCACAAACCAATTTTTACTTGAGTCATTATATTTAATATTATTTATCGATACTTCTAAAATCCTGCCGGAAATGCAGCTTAAGCGTACTTTTTCCTTTAATACATTAATTTCTAATATTTTAGCCTCTTCTCCATCTACAGAAACAACTGTACCTTCTGAAGGAAGTTTATTTTTTGTATCTAAATAGACCGGATACTCATATGAAAGGCAGCATAATAATCTGCCGCAAGGTCCTGATATTTTTAATGAATTTAAGGACAAATTCTGTTTTTTTGCCATTTTTATAGATACAGCATTTAATTTATCTGTCAAATTATGACAGCAGTAGCCTCTTCCGCAGACCCCAATTCCGTCCAGAACACGAGATTCATCTCTAACACCAATCTGTCGGAGCTCTATTCTAGTACGAAATATAGACACAAGATCCTTTACAAGCTCTCTGAAATCAACTCTTGCTTCGGCAGTAAAAAAGAATAGTAATTTTGATTCACCCAATAAATGATGCGCAGAAACAAGCTTCATTTCAAGTTTATGATCTTTAATCTTATCTTTACAGATTTTAAATGCATCCCTGTCCTTTTCTCTATTACTGCTATATTGTTTTTGATCCGATTCATCAGCAACCCTGTCAATTTTTACAATATCACTGGAGCCTATTTCCAATAAATTAGTTACAATGCCAAGTATTTTTCCTAAATCCTTTCCATACTTTGTCGGAACAATAACATAATCATTCTTAACTACTTTTACGTTTTCATCTGTATAGCAGTATTCTGTTGCACTCGAATGTATAATTTTTACTTTATAAATATCATTATTTTTGATTATCTCATTATTATTGCTATTGCTATTGTTATT
>SDBV01000621.1_pt1 | contig 51417 bp, 79 predicted proteins | sample 2277081 | NCBI WGS metagenome assembly SDBV01 (sample SAMN10402039, study PRJNA504765) | marine sediment metagenome | isolation source: marine sediment core GS10_PC15, 223 cmbsf | place: Arctic Ocean: Southern Knipovich Ridge | collected 2010
AGTTTAACCTATCCCGTGCGGTGACCAGTCCAGCAGCAGGCACCAAAGCATACATTGGTGCCTAATCAACAGTTACCATTAGACGACTACCTTAACACGATGTTAAGCAAACCAGCCACTAACAGACTTGACCTAAGTAACAGATAGGAGTACTCTAGAGACAGTGGCAATATCGCCGCAGACCATATAGGAACATATTCCCATGCAGGCTACAACTTTCCCAGAGTATCTGAAACGCTGTAAGAATGCAGCAAAACAAAAAGAAGATGCAATCATGAAAGAAAATCAGGCTCTTTCGGAGTTAGTTTCGTATTTGGTAAACACTAAAATGGATTGATGTTTACAGGTTAAATGGGACGCCATAGAAGAAGAGAGTAAATACCACTAGATTGCATTAGGTAACGGACGATTACTTGCCCGTTACTTTGTGCAATCTTGCACATAACCGGAGAACTATCATGCTTAATACAATCGTAAAGAACGACGAGCACATTGACTTGCACTCTAGCACTAACTTTCGTGCGCTTGGTACTGAGTGCGTCGATGCTATCCTGAAGGAAGCAAGCCCTAACGTTGCATTGCCCGACTATGCGGCCAAGATCACTTGGTTAGTCGGTCACTACAAAGACCAACGGAAGTCGCCGGATGCAACGCCAGTCCAGCCTGAGGAACAGCCCGCCCTTTCAGACTTTGAAAAGGACTGGACTACCCGTCTTAAGGCCATGCTTAAGGCCTCTAAGACAGCCGACAACAGGCAAATCACAGACATAGGCACTGTTGCGCTGGACGTGCAGAAGTACGTTACCAACCGCCGCACGTTCGCCAGCGCAGACAGCGACGGCAGTATCAAAGCCGACGCTATCAAGACGCACATCTATGATCTTGCCGGGTATCTGAAAGACGCAAGCAAGGTCAAGAGTGCGGCCTTTGAAATGCGCATTATTCGCGGCATACGTAACGGCCTGTTGGCCGCCGATGCTTACAATCCGCATACCAACAAGCGTAACGATCACGAAAACGGCTATCACCTCGACGCTAACGGTGTGCCAACCCTACCGTTCAACATCGTCGCACCCATTATCAAGACCGAGACACCGGACGGAACCAAGGTTAAAGGTCCGAATAGCGATAACAGGCGAGTGCCTGTCAATGCCAGCACGGTGCAAGCGCACTATTCCAAGTTTGCACCCGGAACAGTCAAGGCCCGTACTACCAAAGGCAAGGCCGGCGATGCTAATCCAACGAAAGCGTATGAGCATGACGTGGCAGCGGCCATTGCCCGCGTCATCCAGTCGATTGGTAACATGACACCGGCCAAAGCGTATGATCCGGAGAGCGAAACTATCGAGCAGCTTGAAGTGCTCAACAGGTATCTGGACCTGTTCTTCATCGCCCGGTGTGAATTCGACTCCGAAGGCGAGTACACCGGCACCAATCGAGCGCTTTCTTTCAAGTCCATCGACAAGCTCTAGGAGTTGCACCATGACATACAATGAAGCAATTAACCATGCCGACGAGTTATCCGATTTTCTACGCGGGTTTGAAATGGTATGGTACAAAAATTTGCACACTACCAGTGAACTAGGCTATAAGTTGCAGGGTACGCTTGAAGAGCTTAGCGACATTCTTCATTATCTAAACTACGACAAGCCTCTTTCTGAACTTTGTAAAGCAGACCTGTAGTCTCCCGCGACAACTCAATAGCCGGACAGAAATGTCCGGCTATTTTTTTGTCTGTGTTTTATTGGTGATTAATCAACAGTTGACTAATCAATTATAACTATATAATTTTATAGCTCGTTAGAGCTATCATCATTGGGGGTATGGGGCTGGTTAATGTAGTGTATGAATTATTATTAATGTAAGATACGAGCTATCATGGGGTTGGTACGCTGCAGTTAAGGTTATACTAGAGGTTTAGATATTTGACTTAAACTGCTGTATTTGCTATAATGTACATACTGGAAATCACCCTGTACTTTAACTAAGAAGAGAGCAAGACAATGAAAGAGACAATCACGTTGCCTGTCACAACACTTACATTGTCAGCAGAAGAGGTTAGTATAGCCTTAACTGAATATGTAAGGAAAAGAGGAAAGGCTGTTCCTGAGAAGTTTTTCTGGAAAACTTGGGAACGAAATAGTGGGTCTTCAACTTTTGGAACTGCTGCTGCAGAGATAACGTATTGAGTTGTAGTAAAGTACGTTAATTTTAACTGGAAAGAGAGGTAATTATGTCAGAGTATACACCCCCAATGGACGACAATAAGGACAACATAATAGTTAAATTTCTTGAAAATCATCTCTCTACCTTGTTAGAGAAGTATACGGAAGAAGATACAAAGGACAAGGAAATGACAGATAACTTAAGGGATTTGCAGTATGCCTTAAGTTGCTTCTTTAAGGAGATGCCGGACCCGTGGACAAAGGAAAGAGAAAATGACAAAACCCTTCAAGTTTGGGCGAGCGCCTCATACAAAACAAGTACGTGCAATGCGAGGCAAGAAGCCTAGTAATGACCCTCGATATCGTCATCGGGGTAGGGCATCTGCTGACGTATCCGCTCAACGCTTAATCCGTAAGCTTGCAAAGATCAGGCTTATGTCTCTTCGTAAGGGGAGAAGTCGTAGTAAATAGGCTGGAAGGAAAGGCAGATATGGATGTAATGAATGCCATATATATTCCAAAACCATTAATTTTTTATCTGTTCCAGCCGTTAACGGTAGAACAGGCTGGAGGACGACGGCCTAAAATAATTAAAAGCATCCATAATCCTACTTTGTACAAATACAAGGTTAATCGAGTAGAAGCCCCTAAGTTTTATTCCAACCTTATTACGGCTGGAATAATCAATTTCTTTATTCTTTAATAGGAGGAATACCACTATGAAAATCTTGAATAAAAGTGAAATATTTACTCAGGAAAACATTTCCAAAATTGAAAGCATGAGGAGTGTAAAGTACGTATGCGAAACATGCTTAAGGGGGGGAGATGGGGGTTGGATAAACCAAGCAGCAGCAATCTTTTGGGATAAGAACCCTAAGAATATCCCCGAAGGGGGGTCTGCTTGGTTTGGGTTGTTTTATAATTTTGAAAATATATTAATGATTACTAATGCTATTAGTGCTATAGGCATACCTATGGACGGTGTTATTGCCAATAATGAGGATATTATTTATTCAAGGTTTAGACACGACTATAGAATAAGCCCGGATGGTACTGTTATGATTGATGGGGGTCGCGACTATTTTCGTAGCGGCCCAACAAGAAAAGGTACAGTTATTTTAACAATAGTTGGGGGGGATTTAATAGTTAAAGAGGATAACAACTAGTGTCTGCTATCACGATTGATGACTGATACTCAAATTAAAATGTTTTCTGTGGGGGATTTAGTTAAAAGCGGAGTAGAAGTTGTATATAGAATTACAAAAATACAAGAGGGGGGATGTTGTGTATATGCTGTAGCATCTAATAATGATCTTGCCCCCTATGTTTATCCTTTTCATCTTTTTACATTGGTAAGAGCAGTGACATTAAAAGATAGGCTAACAGCTAAGCTTCTGGAAGGAGAAAAACATGTACATTAAAAGAGATGGAAAAGAAGAACATTGGGACGTACACTACTGTTGGCATGTATATTTCTCTAATGGTGAATACCTTGGAACACTTCTATTGTGGGGAGAGCCTAAACATCTAGGGTATAACTTTAGATACTCAAATAGAGGGTTTGCTACTCAAGCAGTACGTATGTTTACTAAGATGTACCAAGATCATAACAATTTTGGATTTGGTCCTCTTACTTGTCATATACATGAGAAACATATTGCTTCACGACGAGTAGTTGAAAAGAATAATTTTACTCTTGTAGAAATAGAAGAAGAAAAACACAAGGGATATGAGAGATATTGTACATACCAATATTTGACTTAAGCTGTTGTTTTTGCTATAATATAGATACTGGAAAGAGAGAATAGCATGAAATACCCTTCTTGGGTTTCTCCCACTGAAGAACCTATGTATGGTTTTATTGGGTGCTATAAACACGGGAGTAAGTATATTCCTTTTGTTGATTTATTCAACTCTGTTGGGCAGGCAAAGGCTAGAGGTTCGGGGCTAGTTATTTTTGTTTGTGAAGAAGAGAATGTTTTGTGTTATAAAGAAGGGTAAGACTAATGGCACATAGAACTAGAAAACAAACTCGCCTTCTCTGTTTCATAGGTTTCCATAGGGTGGGGAACAAGCGTAATCTACGGTGGGAACAGGTTGGTGCTATGTTCAAGGACCAAGAAGGAGCTATCATCGCTGGCGCTACTAAATGTCGGCCTATCTTTGAGCGTATGCCAAGGAGGTAAGCATGTCAGACCGTGTTGTTTTCTTCGGGGGGATTTTTATATGCCTTATTGTTTGGTATGGCATGATCCGCTTTACTATATGGGCATGTCAGCATTCGGGGATATCTCTCTGTCTATAGAAGGGGGGTAAGCATGTTCAAAAAGATAATAAGTTTTATTGTAAGTACTTTTTTGTGCATTGCTTTTGGTGCGGGCGTTGGCTATAGTGTAGGGCGTTTAGTTCTTTGGGCCTACCCCGAACTGCCCCCTTTTCAATAGGAAATAAGTATGTCCTCTATTGCACTTACTATTTTTTGTGGCCCTTCAGGTTTTGTCGTTGGGTATGCAGTGGGGAAACTTATTCTCTGGGCTTGTCAGCATTCGGGCATATTTTTCTGTCAGTAGAAGGACTGAAACAATGAGGTACATACTCATAGCTTTATTGCTTCTTAGCTCTCCTGTGTTGGCTCAAGAAATTATTACGTCTGTTCAAGGCTGCATGGATCGACAAGAGGCCATAAAAAATTTAAAAGAGGATTTTTCAGAGCACCGCATGGGGCTAGGGATAGACCCATCAGTAAATGTTGTTTTTGAAATCTTTGCCTCAAAAGAAGGCACATGGACTATAATTATAACTTTTCCTAATGGGCGCAGTTGTCAAATAGCTTCAGGGGAAGGGTGGACAGTAACGAAACGGGCATTAGGAACATAGTATGCTTAACATAGGAGATAAAGTTATCTGTATAAGTAAAAGGGGGATAACCAGACTAGTTATTGGGGAGTTCTACACAATAATAAAAACAGAAAGAAAAAACTCAGCTGAAAATGGGGTAACAGAACTCTTTGTTAAAGTAAAACCCGTTAACTCATCGCATTTTTCTCCTAGGAATTGGTTTTTTGCATCAAGGTTTAAACCAACAGAAATAAAAGATATCATTACACAGAGATTTTTGAATACGGCAGAGCGGTAACTGCCGTTCCCCAAGGGTGTTGAAGCCTCATAAGGGTCTTCCAGCTTATGTTGGCTCCACCCTTGGGTTTTTATAAAGGGTAGACATGTTTCGTAAAGGACAGAAGATTAAGTTTAAAAAGAATAGGGAAAATAAAATAGATTATCCCCGTCTTTATAAACGAAATATGTTTATAATTAGGAGTGTGTATAGTACATACGGCAATATTTTTGTTACTCTTCAAGACGTACAGGGAGTATTTATTGCAGAGAGGTTTGTGTTAATGCCTTTAAAAATAAAAGACATACTAACAGAAAGACTACTTCATGTTTAAGCAAGGGGATAGGGTCTTATGTATTAAGCCTCGTTCTAGCGTTACTTCAAGCAGGAATTGGGATTTATCTACTACTACAATATATATTGTAGCAGAAGATAAGGGGTTCGACACTGTACGGCTTTTAAATGCGCCTATGTCGGGAGGATATATAGCAGATAGATTTATTTTTGCTGACATAAAACAAAAAATCACACACAGGTTTTTAGATGTTTTATAAAGGGGGCAGGGTCTTATGTATTAAACCACATTTTCCGAATGGGTTATCTGATTGGGAGCTACCACCAAATAAAACGTATACAGTAGAAAATTCTCAGTATAATATTTATTCATCTCTGTCTCTTATAGATGCACCTATGAACGGGGGATATACTCCGAGTAGATTTGTACATGCTAATCTGAAAACACTACTCACATACAGGTTGTTATCATGCGAAGAATAGTTGATGCTCTCTGTATAGGGACAGTATATATTCTTTGCTTTGGGGGTATTGTTCTTATAGCTTTTCATTTAGTACTTTTAATGCTTTCAACAATTTGACTTAAGCCTCTGTTTTTGCTATAATACTGACACTGGAGAGAGACATGAAGGATATACTTGCAGGAATAGGAGCAGGAGTACTGCTTGTATATATTATTCTTTATATAATAATTCCTATAACGGGGGTAATGTTTTAATCATAAAACACGGTCCCCGTCGTCTAGCGGATAGGACACCGCATCGCTAGGTGCGGAACGGTGGTTCAAATCCATCCGGGGACACCAGTTGAGACAGCAGTTCATTACTGTAATATCGATTAGAAGGGTATGCATAGACCCTAGTCGGTTGTAGAGGATCATACTCTCTCTGTCTCAATACTATTCCGTAGCAATACGGGATAGGGGAGCAGCCATTTCTGAGAAACAGAGATGGGGGCCACTGCTCCCCTTACTACCGGGCATTTTGCTCTAATTTTAACCCAATAAATGAAAGGTTTGGGTACCCACATGAAGACTTCTTTGCTTAACGACACCTCCCACATGGGCAGTCGTGTCAAGCGTTCAAAGCTTGGCATGTATGACGTGTTCTCCATCTCACAGAGTGGAGACAAGTTCATGCATACCGGCCAGCGCACCCGTCCTCCGAGTGGGGGCAAGGTGAATATCAAGCTGGACGTCGACGGCACAACGCGGTACAACACCGATTACTCCGAATTTCCCACCCTGTTCCGCAATCCTGCCGGAAAGGATGTCATCGGTTTCCAGTCCGTTCGTCTGACGGGCCAGTGTGGCCGTGGGGAAGATGGAGCAATCATCGGCTATGCCGATACGCTGGTCTACCATCTCGGCAAGGCTACCGTTTCCGTATAACTGGCGTCACGGCAAGGTGTTATATACATGACGAAGACAAAGTAATATCTTGCCGGCGTGCTGTAAGGGGGGAGAGGGTTCTCTCCCCCTTCTTTTGGAGGGTAAAATGAATTTAGTAACTAAGAAGAATTTAGCAGCGTTAAACGAAAAGCATAAGCAGAGACTTATCAACTTTGAACAGGATAAAGAAGAAAAAGATTTTCCTAAAGGTACTTTTGATAAAGAGTATGCAGATGTGTATGCTTCTGTTGGAGTATTTGCTTTTTGTATATTCTTACAAGAACATGCTAAAAACCATATAAAAGCAATGAATGCTTTTACACAATTTTTATCAGATACAAATTGCAAAGACCTTCCTTATATTTCTATATCTGGTTCTTCTAAGGATATACGGGTATACCCTAATGTTGTTATACCTTTTGAACATCAAGGACAAGAAACACATAAAAAAATAAGTGTGTTTGTTTATCCAGAAATATATGAACAACAGTTTATCACTATTAAAAAAGAACAGGCCCACAAGGAGAAAAGTAAAAAGTGGGAAACACTTAAAGCAGCTACAAAAACACTGGAAAGCAATACTCAAATGCCTGTTGGGAAACTCTTAACTACGCTGTTACCAAAAAAGAAAAGCCATGAAATAAGGGATTTAGCAGATAAGATATCCAGCGAGCTATCACCAAACGTTTTTAAAATCCTTTCTTCCCCCCAAGATATAGCAGAAGCCTATGAACAAGGCCCCCCTTCTTGTATGTCTTCCAAATCTAGTTCAGCAGACTCTTGGAAGGCACAGTGGACTAAAGAAAAAATACATCCTGTAATGTTATATGGATATAATCCAGATACTGCTTTAGCAGTATTAATGAAAGGAAAAATAGTTAAAGCTCGGGCATTTTGTGTTATAAAAAATAAAGTATTAAAATTAGGCAGAGTATATACTTCTGGGGGCTCACACATAACACAAACCCTTAAAAATGAAATAGAAGAAGCAGGGTATACTCTTAAAGCTATGTCGGAAGCACATGAAACAACACAAGACTATGAGGTTCCGGGACTTTGGAGTGCTTTAAGAAGAGACTATTTGCTTCCAACCCCCTATTCAGACAACTTAAAGGGGGGAGCAGGAGTATACTTTAATATAGCTCGTAAATGTTTTGTTATTACCCCTAAGAAAAAGACAGACGCCGTGCTAAGTTTAGCTGGAACTAATGGTTTTATAACAGCAAAATCAATACTTTCAACCTTACGTTGCTCTGTATGTGGGGATAAAATAAAAGAAAGTACTAGAACTGCAGAAAATGGCACAATTTTTTGTTCAGTAAGCTGTTTAAAAAGTGCAGGGTATATTCATGCATTAGATAAAGATGGTGTATTTCATATTCGTCCACAACAGGAGTGTATTATTGATGCTATGCCGGGGGCAGATACGTGGTATACAACAGAATATGTTCTTAAAAAATTAAATGCTGTGCTTTATATGAGTATGCTAGGAGTAATACCAAATTCTTCTCAATTAACTACTCACACAGCATATACTTGTTTATATAAAGATGTTAACTATGCTATTTCTGGATTTCTCTATAAACAATTAAAAAATAAAACTGGAAAATGGCAATATAGAGGGCGTACACGTGAAATAATTCCCAATAACCCCCCCAAACAACTTAGGTTATCTTGGTAAGGAGCGAAGCCATGACAAAAACTACCCCTCATTCTTTTGGAAGAAACTCTCTTCTTGTTTCTAGCAGACCAAGCCTTCTTGTGCCTGTTAAATCAGGGGCAAAAGGACTTGATTCTTTGTTATTTAACTTACTTACAAAAGCAACACCCAGACACAGTGAGAAACTGTTATATCCCCTTCTTCCCGGAGGAAAAAGAACAATAGACACAGCAGGAAATGTTATATACAACATTGGTAAAAATAAACAACATAAAACAATGTTTTCTTCTCATCTAGACACCATACACAGAACTCCATTTGATGTGGGTTTACTGGTAGATCAAAAAGGGATGGTGTATGGAATAAATAAAGAAACTAAAGCTCCTTCTATTCTTGGAGCAGATGATAAGCTGGGAGTATGGATAATGTGTAAACTCATAGAAGCAAAAGTGCCCGGACTATATATATTTCATGTGGGAGAAGAGCATGGGGGAGTTGGTTCAAACCACATAGTAAAAAATACACCAGATGTAGTTAAACATATACAGAGATGTATTGCTTTTGACAGAAGAGATTATTTTTCTGTTATTACTTCACAAAGAGGGGGGGTATGCTGCAGTAATAAGTTTGCACAAGCATTATGCGATCAATTAAACACTCTTAAAGGAAGCCTTAAACAAAATAAGGGAACTTTAATTAAGTTAGATATTGGAGGAATATTTACAGACAGTGCTAATTATATTTCTTTAATTCAAGAATGCACCAATATAAGTGTGGGATATTTCAGCGAACACTCTCCTATGGAACATTTCAACATGCACTGGTTACAGAAAACACTCTTGCCCATACTTTTAAAAATAAAATGGCAAGAACTTCCCACAGTTAAAAACGTAACCCCTGCTCGAAGTGGGTGGTTTAGAGGAACTGCGATTTCTTATTCTGACTCTGCAGCAGCATGGAGAAACGTTACTGAAAATACCCCCCCATGGAATATTCCTACGTGGGCACCGGGGGACATGTTAATAGACAACGTTGAACCTTTTGCTTTATCCTGTGCCATCTGGAAATATATTATGGAAAAGGGTGTGGTTAAAGCCTCTGCACAATTAGCAGAACAATTTTTAGTAGCTGACTTTATGTATGCAGAACTTCAAGCTTCTTACGAAGAACTTAAAGAGCTGGTAGAAGATGAGCAATATTTCTCTTCAGAGGACACAACTGAACTAGAAGAAGAACTACAAGCAGCAAAAAAAGAAATAAAAATTCTTACTGGCATTTTAAATGCTAAAAATAAAAGGGCAAACTGATGCAAAAACAATATGAAACAGTCAATGCTTTGCCAGTTGAAGAGGGGGTACAAAGCAGAGGCGATTGTCCTTTTTGTGGGGGTAACAATACTTTTACATGGACTAAAGCTACAGGAATGCTAAAGTGGAAATGCTTTAGAGCTTCCTGTACAGCATATGGAACAAGTCAAAAAGGGCACACAGTTGACAGCGTAACTAACATATTTAAAAATCAAGAAGAGCTTTCTCAAAAATCCTTTTCTTGGTCTACCCCCTCTCATTGGACAAAGATACTTCCTCAAGAAGAGGCGTATTTACGTAATTTTCATATCTTTTCTATGTTGGATTTACAGTTTGTTAGACATGATCCAAAACAAAACAGACTATGCTTTATTACTGACTCTAAGCAGGGAGCTGTTGGTAAGTATATAAATATTTCTACGTTTGGAAGAATAAATAAAAACAGGGCAAAGTGGTACAATTATGGGGATGTGTCTGAAGGAATATTAGCACACCTTAACTACAACAGAATAGTTATTGTGGAGGATTGTATTTCTGCTTTTGCTGTATCCAAAATTGCTTCCGCTATCACGCTGCTAGGAACAAACCTAACAGAGAAGCATATAAAAAGAATAAAAAGATACTCTCACGCCATAGTTGCATTTGATCCTGATGCAAGACAGAAAGCTCTTAACATAACACGGGCACTTAGGCCTTATGTTACTTCTTATATATCTTTTCTTAAAGATGATCCTAAATATTTAAATACAGAAGAGTTAAAAGGTTATTTACTTAAGTAAGGAATAAACAAATGAGAAAATTAAAAAGTGGAACTCCAATACTTGTACGTGGGTGGCATGAAGGAACGGCTGCTTGTAATCGATCAAATAGGAAAATGTGTATTGGGTACGGGTATGATCAGATGTCTTATAAAGACGGTATGTGGTTTAAAGCTAAATATCTCAGACATAATATTGTACCTGCGGAAAGTCGGCCAACTGTACAAATTAGACTTACATCTGGAAATCACTGGAATTTATGTGAAAAACAAGTAAAAGAGTGTAGAATAGACATAAAATATTTAGTACAGGAAAGATTAATCAATGTATAAAACAGGAGAGACGGTCCTTGTACAAGGATGGCATGGGGGGGGTTGGGATTGTTCTCCAAAAATGAAATTACCTGATAGGGTTAAATATATAGATGGAGAATGGAATAAAGCAAGAATATTGCGTCTTAAATCCCCCAGTTCTTGTAATTGGATTGAAATTAGAATTCAAGGAATAGCTTGGTGGTTAAATGTAAAACAAATAAAAAAATATAAGTCTTCTATACAGGAATTAGTACAAGAAAGACTAACTAGTGGACATTAATTTAGAACAAAGAATAATAAAAGCACTGCTTTCCTATTCTTTTTACGAACGGGTTAAAAATATATTAACAAAAGACCTATTTAGTGGTGTACATGCTCTTATTGTTTCCCTTATAAAAGAAACACAGGAAACACATAAGACAAATTTAAGTTTAGAAGATATAAAAGCATTATATTTTGAATTACACCCCCCTACAACAGCTAATAGAACACTTTTACTTGGTGTTTTTGATGCTATTGACATGGAAAAAGAAATAAATGACAATATCCTTATTGAGTTGCTTAAGAAACTTCATATACGTCTCTTGGCACACAAGATCGGCTCGTCCGCTGCTGATGTTATTAACGATACTTCTGTTGGACTGGAAGCATTCCGACAAATGGAAGAGTGGTTGGCTAATAGAGAGGTTGTTGAAGAGACTATTTTTGAAGAGGTTTCCTCGGACATTAAAGATTTATTAGACAAAGCCTCCCCCGAAAATCACTATTCTTTTCGTCTACCAAGCCTGCAGGATGCGGTTGGCGGGGTGGCACCGGGACACAATATTATCGTGTTTGGAAGGCCAGAGGTAGGAAAATCTTCTTTTATAGCAGACTGTGTAGTGGGTTTTCTTGAACAAGGATTGAAAGTTGTTTATTTTGCGAACGAAGAACCCGGTTGGAAGATTATGCTTAATCATGTACGTACTTGTATGGAAATGTCTGACAAAGAGTTACAGGTGCAGAAAGATTTTTCAAAATGGGAAGCACTCCGTAAAAATCTGGTTATGTATGATGAGACCGGAGTATCCATGGAAAGTGTATCACAACTTTGTAACAGGGAAAACCCACATATCCTTATCCTCGATCAATCCGACAAGTTTACGTTGGAGAATAGCTCTCGATCTTCCATATCTAGAACAGAACGGTTGGCCGAACTCTATGTCGCCTCTAGAGGTATTGCAAAAGGTGGACGAGTGGTGTTTAATGTATCGCAAGCTTCTGCTGAAGCGCATGATCACAGAGAGGTTACTTATGACATGTTAGACTATTCAAAAACAGGAAAAGCAGCAGAGGCTGATCTTATTATAGGAATAGGAAAAGATGCAGGAATAACTGAAACTTTTCAGAGATATCTTACACTAAGTAAAAATAAAATAAGTGGTAATCATGCGTTTATTACTGCTTTATTTGTACCTCTAACAAATACTTGGAGCGTATAATGATTAAAATAGGAGATAAAATTGTATATAAAAACATAAGGTCATGCTATAAATATTGTATAATCAGAAAACCTGCTGCAGATGAAATCTTCTCTAGTAATAGAGTTTGGATTACTCGTGTGTTTAATGACGGGAGAAGAGAACGAGGAGGGTGGCTACTTAAAAATGAATGTATTCTTATAGGGCTGTCTCTTAAAGAAACAATAACAAAAAGAATGTTAGATGTTAGTAACTGACGTAGAAACAACATTTATTTTACAAAATAAGAAGTCCAACCCTTCTCCCTATATACCAGAAAACTATCTAGTATCTGTTGGGCTGGTAGGAGACGCAGAAGAATATTTATGTGTACAACATAATGACCAGCCAACAGACAGAGGATGGTTTAAGACAGTACAAGAAGCATTAGACAACACAGAGTTGGTAGTAGGGCATAATCTTAAATTTGACTTAGCTTGGATGTTTGAAGTAGGATTAGTTTATACTGGTCCTATTTGGGATACAATGCTTGTAGAATACATCTTATTAAGGGGAATTAAGCAACCTCTTAGTCTTACTCCTTGTTGTGAGAGACATGGAATAGAAGGTAAATTAGATATTACACAAGAATACCTAAATAAAGGAATAGGGTTTGAAGCAATGCCTTGGGAGACAGTAGTTAAACCCTATGGAATACGGGATTGTGTAGCTACAAAACAACTTTGTTTAGCACAGAAGGCAATTTTAAATGTTTAAAGTAGGGGATAAAGTAATATATAAAATAGCTAGATTATATGACAACGGAAAGTATATAGTTACAGATACATTTGAAGTACATGGAAAACCTGCTCTGCGTATAAAAAATATTAGTACAAGAGTAGAAAAATTAATGTATGCACATGAATTTTTCTTAATTCCTGCTTCTATTAAAGATAAAATAACAGAAAGAATGTTAGATGTTTAAAGTTGGGGACTTGGTACGGACTTTTGAAGGAAAAATAAGTACAATAACTCGTATATGTGACTGCCCTATATGTCTTAAAGAAAAGCAATCAATATACATTAAAGAAAAAAACTATAGAGAATATTGGGCAGAGGAGTTATCTTTAGCAACTATAAAAGATAAAATAACAGAAAGAATGTTAAATGTTTAAAGTTGGAGACAGTGTTTATTTTTTGCATGAGGGACACAAAATAAATTCTACTATTTTAAAAATGTGTAACCTGCGTTGTTGTGTTCCACAAACAAGGTCCTCTAATGTTACAGTATCTTCTAATATAGGAGTACAAGATAAATACATATATGACTTAACCCACAACGACATAAAAAATATAATAACAGAAAGAATGTTAAATGAGTCTGCTCCCAACAATAAAACTAACAAATGAATATTGTAAAGTTCTTGTAGATGTAGAACGAGCAGGAATTGCAATTGATACAGAAGAATTAGAAAGATTATATGATGAATACACTAGGAGACAATCTTCACTATCTCTACAAATTAACCGTCTTTCAGAAAGAGTCTGGGGGAGTAGCACACTTAACCTTAACTCCCCCGAACACCTTTCCATGCTATTATATTCCCGTAAAATCAATAACAAACAAGACTGGAAGAAAGTATTCAACCTTGGTTATGAATTTCGTGGTGCGACAAAGAAGAAAAAGAACGTTAAAATCTATTCTAACACAACGTTTGCTAAATATGTAAATCTATACACAGATATTCAATATAAAGAAAACAAAAAGGTTGCAGGATTTAAGATTACCCCAACAAATCGTGATGTTACAACCTTAGGTTTTAAAACAGATAAAGACCATTTAAAGAAATTAGCAGAAAAGACAACAGGTGATGCCAAAGAATTCCTCGAAGCAGTGGTTGAACATAACGCCATTACTCACTACATCACCAATTTCATCTATGGAATACGCAGAAATGTCGGAAGAGACGGAATACTTCATAGCCAGTTTAATCAAGCAGTTACTACTACGGGAAGGCTCTCAAGCTCGCGTCCTAATTACCAAAACCAACCGCGAGGAGGAACCTTTCCTATTAGAAGGGTCGTTGTTAGTAGATGGGCCGGAGGAAAAATCCTCAAAGGAGACTTCAGCCAGTTAGAGTTTAGAGAGGCAGCGGAGCTATCACAGTGTGCTGTCGCAATAAAGGATATTAAAGATGGATTGGATGTACATACTCATACTGCAAAGGTTCTTACCGATGCAGGTCAAAGAACTAATCGTCAGGATGCAAAGCCACATACCTTCAAGCCCCTCTACGGGGGAACTTCTGGAAGTAATGCAGAACGAATTTACTACAAATCGTTCCTCGATAGGTATTCAAGAATTAGTAAGTGGCACGATGATCTTCTCACTGAAGTCCTTACCAGAAAAACATTGGTACTTCCTAGCGGAAGAGAATATCGTTTTCAAGGCACTAGAAGATTGCCTTCAGGGTATGTTACCAACTCGACCCAAATTAAGAACTATCCTGTACAAGGGTTTGCAACAGCAGATATTGTCCCATTGGCCGGAATTGAGGTGTGGAACAGACTTAAAGAAATGAAATCTCGCATTATTCTTTTTGTACACGATGAGATTGTTATAGATTGCCACCCAGATGAGATCAAACAATGCATTATTATTCTCAATGAGGGGATGGCAAGTATACCAAGATTAGCTAAAGAGTGGTGGAATTACGAGTTAACTGTTCCTCTTGCACACGAACTTTCTATAGGAAACAATTGGTTGGATATGGAAAATGTTTAGAGTTGGGGATATTGTAAAGGAAAAAGCACACTCACCTTTATATAAAGTTACAAATATAAAAAAAGACAGTGTTGAAATATATAGCATCGCTAACAAACAAGATTATGGATGGTATACTCCAAGAATGTTTACTATTTTTAAGAGTGCTGGAATAAAAAGTATTGTGCAACAAAGATTAACAGAAGGAAAAGAAGATGCCTAAGTATTTTTATGGAATACATAACCGTCCTAAAGTTGGAGAAAGGGTTAAAATACGTATGGCTTCAGCAACGTATAAAAATTTCTATCTAAAACCAGACTTAAAAGCAAGATATATTATTGTATGGTATAGATACATGGAAAGTATAATTCTTGTGAGAGAGGAATTTAGATATCTTATGCCAAAAAAACCAATAACAATGCATTCAACACTGTATGCATTTAAAAGTAAAGTACGAAAAGAAAATAGAAAAAGATATGGATATAATAAAACTGTATTTATCACTCTTTCTTATAAATGTATACTACCCTGTAAAAGAATAAAAATTGATAAAGCCTATATTTCTTTTAGATTACAGCGGGGCTTTTAGCATATACCCCCCGGTTGGTAGTAATAGTATACACTATTTTTAGGGGTTTGTCAAGTGTTTATTTTAATAGGGGAAGTATTATGAATTGGGAAGAAAGATTTGAACAAATTCGTGAGGTAGAAAGAGAAAGGTGTTGTATTATAATAGATGAAATTGGAGATTATGCAACCGTAGCAGCGTATATAAATGCAATTAACAAAAAGAAAAATGAAACCAAAGAAAAATCACCCGTGGAAAAAGTCTTATAAACTATTACCAGATGACCCTAACTTTGAACCTTGTCTATGGTATTCGCCAGAAGAACAGGATGAAATATTGTTTGGTGAAGAGGATTATATTGTAGTTGAACAGTTAATTCCAAAGGAGGAAGAAAATGATTAATCAACATACTATTCTTGCAGCAGTTGATTACGGTATTAACATTACTGTTAAGGAAGCACTTCCTTTTCTTGAAAAAGCTGTTCAGGAGGGTTTAGTTGAAAGGGTTATGATTTTACAGTTAACAGAAAAAGGCAAGGATGTGTTAATTGCTTTAGAAAAAGAGATTGAGGTAGGATTATGAGAGTACTTGTTTGTGGAGGAAGAGACTATACGGATAGGGGGTTTCTTTATACCGTGTTAGATAATATTCATACCAGCACTCCTATCTCTTGTGTAATTGAAGGGGGTGCTATGGGGGCTGACTCTCTTGCAAAGCTATGGGCAATAAACAATCAAGTTTCTGTTGAAACCTATGAGGCTCAATGGAAACAATATGGTAGGGCTGCAGGACCAATACGAAATAGACAAATGTTGAATGAGGGAAAACCAGATATTGTTATAGCTTTTGCTGGAGGGAAAGGAACAAGAAATATGGTTAAGCAAGCAAAAGAAAGATTTGTTCCTGTTAGAACTGTATATGAAACAATACAACCCTAGGAAAAACCATGACTAAATTAAAAGTAGGGGATAGGTGTTATTATCTTGAAAGAGGTAATTCTAATACTGGTTTTGTATATGTTATTGCAGAAATACTTGGAGAAAAGGTTGCACTACTAAATGATAAGACTGGCATAGCATACTATGGAATGCATCCTATGAATAGCTTTATTCGTATTGATTCTCTTACTATAAAAGAAATGCTTACTGAAAGACTTATAAAAAAGACTTGACATAAGGGAGAAAATGTAGTATACTATATATATGCTAGAGATTAAGCCTAGCGTTTATTTGGTGAAACGGAAATCGAGAAAAGTCTAACCAGCACTTCTGACTAGCAAGGAGATATTACAGTAGCCACAGATATCTTACTATGGTGGTGAGGCGCAACTATCTGGACGGCGTGGGCATTGGCCCCTTAAACCGTAGCTAGTTTTCATCAATTCTATAAATAATAACAATAAGAAAGAAGAATATGTCTAACGATCTTACAACCTTATTCAAGGTTAATCTTCCAGATACTTTAAATGAACTGTCTGCAGCAGAAATAAACACTGCTATTGGTATGGACCAAGGAGACTTTGGTTTACCTACCCTTAGAGTGAATTACAACGATGTAGATGATGACGACAACGCTCTCCCCCGTGGACAGTGGACTGTCTATGATGACAATGGACCTGTGTTTTCACCAACAGTAGTTCTAAGAGTACTGTTTATGAGTAAGCAGTATTCTCACTATGATGCGGATAAAATGGAGCTGATAAACAAATCTATTCATTTCAAGCGTTGGGGTGAAGAGATTATTGATATGCGTGGTGGTACAAAGTGTGGTAAAGTTTCACGTAAGAAGTTAGAGGAACTCTCTGAAGCAGAACAGAAGATGCAAAAATCTATAAAGTTATCTTTGGTGCTTTGGGGAGTTGTGTCTATGGTTGGTGTAGATCGCAAAGGGGAGCCTGCTAGTATTGAAAATCTCCCGTGTGTATTCTACGCTAAAGGCTCTAACTATATGCCTATGTCAACGTTCTTGGATAACTTGGACAATGACCGGGTAGCTATTCCGTCAGTACAGATTGCCCTTAGTTTAGATCGTCAGAAAAACGGTAGTGTTGTGTATTGGGAAGCTGTACCAAAACTCAGTGATGTTAATATAATTATTACTGCTGATGATGTGGTATTGATGAAAAACTTCTCTGAGACTATACGAGCAGAAAACACTGAAATTGAAGAAAAGTGGAAAAAGGCTCGTACTAAGCAGGGGGTTGGGCAAAGGGCGCTAGAGATTGATCCTGACATGGACGATCCCCTCCCCGATCTAGCTGATGTCTCTTCAGACATTACCCTGTCTTAGAAACCTCGGAGGGGGTGTTCTGTCGAATCTCTCGGGGTTGATTTGATTTAGCTACAAATCAAATTTCTACTGAGCATCCCCTCTCTTTTCTTGGAAATATAATGGCTGTTTGTCCTAAATGTAACAAAACCGTAGGCGTATTTGTTGTTGTGCCTGTGGAGGTAGAAATACCGTTACTTATGGATTATAGAAATTGCGAAAAATGGAAATATGAAATTTGTGTTCACTCTTCTGATATAGCAGAATGTTCAAGGTGTGGATATAAAGATAACATAAAAAGATTTTATACATGACTGTACAATATATACATATTAAACACGAAGATTATAAGTTTCTTGAAGAGCAGATGAAAAAGTTTAATGAAACTACACATACTACAGAGGGGGGGTTTTATCATAAGTCTATAAGACTTCAGATTGATGGTGGGCTTATAATGGAGTTTCATGGCCCCTTAGTTGGTGGATATGGGCACAATATGATTAATGACAAACCTTTTAACCTATTAAAAAAATGAATATAATACTTGACCAAGTAAAAATATATCTTACTCAATCAGCTAGAGGGGAAGCTGAAATGAGTGAGGAGATTATCGAAGAGTTTGGAATAGCTTGTAAGGATATGTTGCGGGCTAGATTTTCTAAACAAGATAGAAAATATACGATGCGTATGAGTAGCATTGGTCGCCCTCTCTGTCAGCAGCAAAGAGAGAAGAAAGGTACAGAGAGAGCACCAGACGATTATAATACCCCTATGAATTTTCTTATTGGGGACATGATTGAAGCATCTGCCGTAGCTATCATGCGAGGGGCGGGCGTGAACATTGATGGTCTGCATACCCCTGTATCAGTAAACCTGAAAGGCCAAAAGATAGATGGAACGCTTGATGTTACAATTGATGGAGTAGTGTGGGATATTAAATCCTGTAGTGATTATGCTTTTAAGTATAAGTTCAATCATCCTTATGCATTTGAGAAGATCAACGAGGATGATGCATTTGGATATATTCCTCAAGGCTACCTGTACGCTAATGGGGCCGGTAAGCCCTTTGGTGGGTGGATTGCTATAAGTAAGTATAACGGAGAGTGGACTGTAGCAGAGACGCCTATAGCAGATAGGGGGTATTCTAAAGCAGCAATTAAACAAGTAGAAAATAATATTACAGCATTAGAAAATGGAGATGCACCTACTCGTTGTTTTACTCCTATTAAAGATGCGTGGAGAGGTAAAGAAACAGATAATACAGTGCTAGGTATTAATTGTGTGTACTGTTCTTATAAACATGACTGTTGGGATAATCTAGTGTATGCTGCTAATCCTAAAAGTCAAGCCGCTAATCCATCTAAGAAATGGTACGTGGGCACGCCTAAGTAGAGGAATAATAAATGTTTTTTAATTTGAATAACTTTACCACAGAAGAGTGGAATCTGTACGAAAGTCTACCTCAAGAGCTTGCTGAAGAGGTAATTAATCTTAACGATGTAGAAGATACACTTTACGAACTTGGTTTCCCCACTGCTTTGATTAAGGAACACATAGATTTTCTTGTGCACTATCAAGAAGACTATGAGGATGATTATGCAAACTAAGTCTGCAAAAGCTAAGGGGAGACGATTACAGAATTGGGTTAAAGCCCTGCTTATTGGTATTGGTAATATTACTAATACTGATGTGCGTGTTGCAATAATGGGGGAGAGTGGTGCAGACGTACAGTGGCTGACAAAGGTTGCCCAAGAGCATTACCCTTTTAGCGTTGAATGTAAAAATCAAGAGGGTTTTAAAAATGTATACAAGTATATGGATCAAGCCAAGACACACAATAAAAAATTAGAACCTTTAGTAGTTATAAAAAGTAATAATCAAAAGCCTTTGGTTATATTAGATGCGGAGTTCTTTTTTTATAGATGGCAAAAACAATAGAACTACCAGAAGGATCAGCTTGTATTCTTATTACTCAAGAAGAAGAGGGTACAGCCTTTCAAGTAATAGATAATGAGGTTGTTTCTTCTGAGTTTAATACTTTTAACATAGCACAAGGATTAGCATATATAGCTGTGACTGATCCTGAAGAGGTAATTGCTTCTTACTATTCAAGCATAAAGGCTATTAAAAACAATAATACGGAGAGTAAAGTATTAGACTTTGAGACGGGTGAAGAAATTGAAGCTCCTGCTTGGAGTAAGAAAATAGAAGGTGAAGGTTAGTATATAATATATGACTACGCATTTAGTAATTGGTGACTCTCATGCTACACCAGAGGTAAGCAATGAGAGGTATGAGTGGTTGGGTCGTTTTATAGTAGAAAATCAACCTGACGTAATTATTAACATGGGAGATTGGTTTGACTTCCCTAGTCTCTGTTCCTACGATAAAGGAAAAGCGTCGTTTGAAGGCCGACGCTATCAAGAGGATATTAGATCGGGCGTCGAGGCTCAAGAACGGTTCAATGCGCCTATCGACCAATATAATCGTAGCCGTTCAAACGGTAAACGAGCTAAGTACATTCCGCGTAAGCTCTCCCTCATTGGCAACCATGAGATTCGTATTGAAAGGGCTGTTGAAGAGGATGCCGTCCTTAAGGGCACAATCAGCTTGGACGATCTACAATTTAGACAGCATGGGTGGGAGGTACACAGGTTTCTTAATCCTGTAAATGTCGATGGAATATTTTATAGTCATTATTTTAGTTCTGGGCGTATGGGCTTTCCTATTGCTGGGGAGTATATTGCTGCTAACTGCCTCAAGAAAAAGTTTGTATCAACAACCTGTGCTCATTCTCACATACTTGACTTCGCTGTTCGTACCTCTATTTCCGGTAATTTACTTCAAGGTCTTGTAGCAGGATGCTGGTTTGAGCATAATATGGACTGGACTACCCCTGAAGTAAATTCAATGTACTGGCGAGGTATATGTATCTGCCACGATGTAGTAGACGGCAGATATGATTTGGAGATTATTTCATTAGATAAAATTAAAAAAGAATATGCTTAATGAAGTGTTGTTTCTGTGCCTAGTAATAGTTCTGGTACTGCTTTAGATAAACAGATAGGAGGTTCTCATTATAAGGGAACCTCTTATCAATCCATAACATACTGTATGATTAATAATCTTGGTCCTTGTGAAAGTAGTGTAGTTAAGTATGTTACACGCCATAAAAAGGCAGGAGGTAGAAAGGATATTGAAAAAGCTATTCATTATTTAGAGATTTTATTGGAGTATGAGTATAAAGAATGATATACCTGTTTGTATTAGCTGTAGTAGGATTTATACAAAATCTCTCATTTACTCTTGTAAGCAGATCACGTAATTCTGGTGATCCAAAATATCATAGGCGGGCTGCATATGTTTCTAATGGTATTTGGTTTATAGCACAGGTTCTTCTTGTAAATATTGTTTGGGAAGCTATAGATACAGGAGAGTGGTGGTTTATAGCTGCTGCATGGGTTGTATACACAGTTAGTACTTCTGAAGGTTCTGTGTGTATGATGAAGTACCTATTAAAAAATGAAAAAGGAAAGCGCAGAGTAGGAGCTAGATGACGTTTAGTAGCAGTAAAAATCCTATGTTTAAGAATGTATTTAGTGAAACTATTTTTGAACATAAGTATGAACATGAAGGTGCAGCAACTTGGGCTGATCTTGCTTCTCTTGTTGTAGAAGATGTATGTGAAGATTGGTTAACAAAAGATGAAAAAGGAGAACTAATACAACTAATTACTAATCTTAAATTTATACCTGGAGGAAGGTATTTATATTATGCTGGACGTGATAATAAGTTTTTCAATAATTGCTACCTCCTACGTTCTCTTGAGGACAGTAGGGAAGATTGGGCTAACCTTTCAAGAAAGAGCGAGTTGTGCCTTTCAACAGGCGGCGGGATTGGGAATGATTACAGTAGGTATCGGCATGCTGGTAGTATCATTCATAAAACTGGGGGGGTAGCTTCTGGTCCTTTAGCTAAGATGCAGATGATCAATGAGCTAGGTCGTTGTATTATGCAGGGTGGTTCCAGACGCTCAGCTATTTATGCTTCTTTAAACTGGCAACATCAAGATATTCCTGAATTTTTAAAAATAAAAAACTGGCATAATATGCCAGTTGCAGGAACAGATAAAACAGTTGCTGATTTAAAAAGGTATAATTTTAATTATCAAGCTCCCTTGGATATGACTAATGTAAGTGTTAATTATGATACACAGTGGCTTCTTGATTTGTGGGAAGGAAGTGACGGCGGAATCGTATTCAATGAAAATGTTAAACAAGCTATCACAACTGGAGAACCCGGTTTCTCCTTTAACTTCTTTGACAAAGAAAATGAAACACTTAGAAATGCGTGTACAGAAGTTACATCAGAGGACGACAGTGATGTATGTAACCTTGGGAGTATTAATCTTGCTGTTATTGATACTATTAGTGAATTTAAAACTACTATTGAACTAGCCACAAAGTTTTTAATCTGTGGCTCACGGAAAGCAAAACTACCCTATGAAAAGATTTATCACGTACGCGAAAAGAATAGGCGGTTGGGTCTTGGGCTTATGGGTTTTCACGAATGGCTTATCCAACGAGGAAGCCACTATGAAGTCACTCCAGAACTACATAGATGGCTTCACGCTTACAAAGCTGTCTCAGACTACACTTCTAGAGCTTTCGCTGACCAGCTCTCTGTTAGCAGACCTGTCGCTAATCGTGCAATCGCTCCCACAGGCACAATTGGAATCCTTGCAGGTACAACTACGGGGATTGAACCTATTTTTGCAGTCGCTTATAAGAGAAGATACCTTAAGGGCACAAGATGGCATTACCAGTACGTCATCGATGCAACAGCAGACAGACTTATTCAAGAGGGAGTAAATCCAGATGACATCGAATCAGCAATCGACCTCACCACAAACCCCGAAAGAAGAATTAAGTTCCAGGCGGATGTCCAAGACTATGTTGATATGGGTATCTCTTCTACTATTAATCTCCCTGCCAATATTGGGGACGATGTTAGTACTTTTTCTAATCTCATTACTAAGTACTGCCACCGTCTTAGGGGTCTTACTTTTTACCCTGATGGTTCTAGGGGTGGCCAACCCTTGGTTAGCATCCCTTATGCTGACACAGTTAAGAAGTTGGGTAAAGAGTATGAAGAAGCAGTAGAGATACACGATATCTGTGAACTAAGTGATCGAGGCGGGACGTGTTCCTCATGAAACAGGTTATAAAAGCCTCTGTAAGCCCTTCAGAGAAACATGGAACTATCGTAAGGTTCGAGGTCTACTATAATAAAGATGGCTCTCTGGAGGCTTCCTATGCAGACGTAGACCCTTCTGAGCTTAAAACCATAGTTAACATTACAGACCATGAAAAAGAAGTGTTTGAGATGTGTAGGCGTGTGTGTAAACAGCTTTATAAGGAATTAGAAAGCTTATGATTTTATGGGGATACCACAACGGCCTATGTGATCCAGTAAAGAACATAGGTATTTGTCGTCAGTTTGGTACTGCTAGAGATGTAGATGATTACTTAGAATTATTTATAGCTTCTCTTGAAATAAAGTTCTTTAAGAATTGGCAGATGTATGTTACAAACGACAATGTGCCTTTTGAAGAGATGGATCATCATGTTCTGTTTAATGAGCCATATGGCTTATCTATAGACAAAGATAAATTTAACAGAGTAGATATTGAAGAGGTAGCACGAAGAGTAAATGCTGTTTTTATGTTAGTAGAAAAGAAACGCTCTGCACGAAAGGCTAAGGTTGAAAAGAAATATGTTTGATTTAATTAACTATCTTACACATGTAAGAGAATGGTCTATACAAACTTTTGGTCCTTACATCAATAAAGAAAGGATTATTCAACACATAAAAAAAGAGCTTGTCGAAACTCAACAAGCTAAAACACCTTCTGATGAATTAGAAGAATGGATTGATGTTGTTATCCTTGGATTTGATGGTGCATGGAGATCAGGGCATTCTGCTGAAGATGTTGTTGCAATGTTAGTATATAAACAAGCAGTAAATGAAAGGCGACAATGGCCTGATTGGAGAACAGCTCCAAAAGATCAAGTTATTGAACATATAAAAGGGGGTGATGCAACATAATACCGGATTATCCCGGCGCACCCATAAGAAGAAACCCCCAAGCTACGGCTTGGGGGTTTTTTTATTTCTTAAATTTTGTATGCTCTCGTATATTCTAAGTCCTAGCCATACTACACTGAGTAGTGCAGCTATATCCGGTAACCATGACATAAAGGTAGCAACAGCAACTGCTACAGCACCACCATCCCCACTATGTTTTAGTATTTCTGTAGTCTGCTGAATACTCATTTGTGCCGCCACCCTTTTGTTACATGGCAGAATTCATGTTCTATGACACTAGTTCCACCACAAGGATCAGGATAAGCATATTCATTCCAACCTTCTTTTGGAAGATATATTTTCCAAGTATTTCCCGGTATAGCAAGTGCCCTGCAAGCTGCTAAATTTGTATACTGTTTACAGACTTCTGCAAGTCTATTTTCGTCTACAAAATATACAACAGCGTCTCCACCAACTGTGCAACCAGATAGAAACAAAAAAGCCAATAAAAATACTTTATTCATGCAAATCTAGCTAATGTGTTTGCATAGATTGCATCTAAGTTTGCTTCAGTAAGTGCTGTCCCTTGCCAAATAGCGAGTTCAGCAGAGCGGGTGCCAGAGATGAAATTTTGATTATTAAAACCCCCCGCCCCTATCTGCATTTCATTACTGCCACTTGTACTAGGAGAAGAATAAGTTGCATCAAATTTGTCTGAAGACGAGACTTGTGCAATGGCCCCATCGAGATAGAAAAACGACCCTCCCGCGCCGGTTGGCTCGTCAAGGGACACGGCTACAAAATGCCAACTATCATTTGAAATAGCAGACCCGACATCAGCGGTAACATCTAAAACTGTAGCGTTACCAGCATCATCAAATATTGCTATAGTTATTCTATCGCCTGCTGAGTGCTCAAAATCCATACCAGTTCCACCAGAATTTAGTGTTCCAACATGGCTTCTAATATTTGAGTCTGAGACTTTATAAAACCAGTGAATAATAGTGAAGACTGCATTATTTTTGTGGAGCGTTTCCATCCATGCTTCGGGGGTAGTATCGTATTCAAAAAAGTCTCCCCCGTCATAAGACATATACTCAGCAGAGGTTAAGTTGCCTGCTACACCATTAAAGGTTGGGTCATCACTTCCTGCACCAGCGGCAGTGCCAAAAGTAAAATCATAACCGTTACCGGATAGATCAAGCCATGATGTACCAGATGTATAAGAATCCAAAGTTCCTGCATCTAAACAAATTTTTAAGTTTGCTGTTAAACTAAGGTTAGTAATAACATCCATAAGGCTAGTCTGCCCAATAAGAAATGAATTCATTAAATTGGCACCACTCATGCTGGGTCTCCAATTAAATAGATTTTTGCTCCTGCAGCTCCGGTACCAGCGGTATCAATATCAATAGTCATTTCTGCATCATCAGCAAGAGCAGTATCTGAAATTACAACAGCCGCATCAGCCGTAGTAGATGTTGTTTCACTAGCATCTATTGTTAATTTAGTTGATAAAATAGTACTGCCAGTTTCATTAATATCAAACGTTGGTATTCCACTACTTGATGTTGTAGTTAAACTAGCACGGACTGCAGTAAGAGTCAATGCAAAAGGCATACGAAAAGTAACTTTAGCTGTTCCCGTAGTAAGAACTTGTGCTTCTCCAGTAACAGCAATCATAAATACAGTTTTAGCACTGTTTGCTGCTGCCGTAGCTGAAGTTGCTGCATTTGTTTCAGAAGTAGCAGCGTTAGTCTCAGAAGTTGCTGCATTTGTTTCAGAAGTAGCAGCGTTAGTCTCAGAAGTTGCTGCATTTGTTTCAGAAACTAAGGCTGCTGCTGCTGCAGCTTCTGTTGCAATTGTTACTGCTCCCCCCCAATTATCATCTCCATATTTTTTAGTGGCTGCGTCTTGATTACCTGTAGGATCAGTAAGATTAATAATTTTGTTACTGTTCATATCATGGTTATCAGATGCAGTATTATTTGAACCACTAACGCCATTAGTACCTAGAACATTATCAAATTCATCTCGTAATGCTGTAAAATTAGCATTTAAAGTTGTAACATCATACTTGGCTCCAGCACCTAATGTGGTTACTGTTGGACGATCTGCCATTATTTTACCCCCGGTATGTATTTTCTAACTGTGGCACCCAAGAATGTTTGTACTGCACTTTTTAAAACATCCTGAGCGACACTATCAAGAGGAATACCTAGTCCTCTCATGTACTGTTTTGTTCTTTGTATTTCTTGCATGTATTCAGCAACAATCTCTATTCCAGCATTCCCACTTTTAGGAGCATCCAACCATTTACGTACCATGTTTTTTCTGTACTTTTTAAGTGCTTGTCCTATCTTAACAGAGCGTCCCTCTGTTTCAAATGCTTCTACAATAGCTCCGGGGGTTATGCCCAGATAAAGCTGAGTTCTACGAGAAGGGTTATCCTCTACTGGAACTAGTCTTCCACTGGAAGTATCAAACAAACGCCTTTCAAATCGAGGATCAAATTGTGGATCAAGCACTTCCCTGTTAGACACATCAAATGCTCTGGACAAAGCACCAAGAGAAGAAACACCTTTACCCCATTCTCTTAATACAAACAGCCCAGCATTTCCTAATGTTCTATCCCCCCTTAAAGCATCCATAATAAAGGAATCATCTGAGCCTGTAAAGAAACTAGAGAAAGCCTCATGGAAATCTGAACCCTGCCCCATAGCACCAACAACATCAACCCATGCAGGGATATTCAAAAGTTCAATAGAACCTGTTTTCTCTACTGCATTATACAGATCAACCATTGTAGCTATGGATACAACTGCTTCTGTCCAATCTGCTTCTTCTATACTGTCTGAAACAAACTTACCAAGTGCTACACGATTGGATATATTCCATTCACTAGCTGTCCACTGTTTTGTAGCTGCAGCAATAAGTCCATTTTTAAAGAACTTATTATAGAATTCTGCAGACATGCCCGACTCTACAGCAAATTCAGGAGTAAGGTCTTGCATAAATCCTGCTAGTTCTTCTGATCCTTCTCTAGCAAGGTGTGTAAATAAGTCTCGTTTAGAAGGACGATCATCTATAAGCCTATTAATAACATCAGCACCAGCAAAAGTATCTGCCATAAAGGGTACAGCACTTGCTCCATAAAGAGTAAAGAGACTTAAAGCTGCTCCTATCTTTTCACTACGCCGTAACTGTGAAGTTTCAAACACATTAAGAAACTTAGGAAGAACTTGTTTGAACTGAAACAATACAGAGAAGCCTCCAGACAAGCCGGGCAGTTCTCCAGCTTTACCCATATTCAAAGCAAGTGTTTTAGCCTTTCCAACTACAAGACGAAGAAACTCTTCGCTGTCAATATCCGTCTGTTTTAAAACTGTTTTTCCATCTATACCTAGTAACTGCCCCTTTTTAATAAGAGACATAAATTCTCTACGTACTGTAAGGAAAGCAAATCCTCTATTGAGTGCTTCACCAGCACGGAAAGGCATCATACCAAAGTTAAAGAACTTCTTACTCTGCCCTACAAGAGCTTTAAAGGGAGAAGTAAATCCATTTCCTGTATGTTCAAAGAAGTTGTTAATGTCATTAGTGGTTAAGTCATCGAAGTAACCGCTTCTTTCCATGGCAGACAGAGAGTCCCCCACTTTACCCTTTGGAGCTTTACCTCGCACACTTTTAACGAAGCCAGCACCAGTGGCTTCGATTAAATCTTTCATTCCCATGATAGCAAACTGGGGTTTAGCGCCTAACGTAACTGCCATCTGGCTTGACTGCACAAAGACCTGTGCAATAGCAAACGTACCAAGACGTGAAATAGCTGCTACACTCCTTGGGATAGCCACAAGCTGTTGAGCACCGGGCAGAGCGTTGATAATCCTAGCAAGAGCTGGGTTCTTAAGCAGTGCCTTGCTTTCAGCCTCAGCTAAGAAGTTATCAAATTTCTGTTCCCCCGCTGTCTTGTTTCGTATAACCTTTACAAGCCATTTACGGAAGTTGTCTGCCTCACTTCTACGCAGAGCATAGGCAGTCTCATCCATACCAGCAGGGCGACGGTAAGAGTCTGGAGAGAACCAAGGACGACTTCCTTCTCCTACGTTAATAATGTTCTTAAAACGCTCTTTGTATACATTAGCTGCATGTTCTCGCCATAATGTCTTACCAGCTCTTGAAGCCATGACATTAAGGTACTCAGCTATAGCTTCTCCTGTAGGCTTTAGCTCTCCTTTTTGTGCATCCTTAAATGCAAGAGTAGCCTCACTAATCTTTTCATTAAGTTCTTTAATGCGTGTTTTATCTGTAGTGGCTGCTTTCAGTCTTTCAAGACGAACAATCTCTAGATCATCCTTAGCAGACTTAGGCCCAGCCAGTCCTCTCTCTGAACGCTCTCCTGCAAAACGAGTGCGAAGAGAAGAGCCATCCAGATTTTCAAGCACCTTACGAACACCAGCATCTGTAAACCCATTCTCTTTAAGAGTAGCATGTAGTATTTTTCTAGAAGCAGGATCAAGTGCATCCATAAGATCAATAGTTTCTTTACCTATGCCTATGCTTCCAATGTTACCCTGCTCATCAAAATGAGAGATGAACACCATTTGATTTTCTTCAGCTAGGGTTGCTCTCTGTGCTTTAAACTCAAGAGCCTGCTTCTGTGTATTGAAGGCAGCTACTCTACCAATAGTTCCAGCTTTACCGTCTGCAATATGCACAGCGTACCTAGCCTTATCGTAGATACGGGGGCTATATCCCTTTGTATAAGGCAGAACACTTTTAAGCTCTTTAAGCTCCCCCTTCTTTACTTTAAAGCCTGACTCTGGAACACTGCCTGTACGTCTTAGGGGCCTAACAAAGACAAAGCCAGCCTTAACATCTGCTGCTGTAAGGTCTTTACCAGCTTCAGTGGCAGACACTCTATGTGCCTCTCCCCTGAAAGCTTTAACTCCCCTTGTCTTTAACCCTTGTACAAGCACATCATCGTATGTATGGTGAGCTATATCCATAATTGTACGTACAGCATAGTACGCATCTATCTCTGAAGGAGCTAAGGCCCTAGCCATTAACTCTTCTTCAGAGAAGATTCTTTCTGCGGCAGCCCCCTCTTCAACAGCATCAAAGATTCTACGTTTACCCATTTTAGAAGTTCTCTGCAAAGCTTTGCTCTGCATCTTCTGGAAAGCCCTAAGAGTACTGGCAGAGATATTAAACACATCCAAAAGATCAGCAGCAACAGCACCAAAAAGCTTTTCAGGCTCTGAAAGCTTAAGGAAGTTTTTCATGGCTGTGATGCCAAGAATTCCTCCTTCGTCTATGGCTAGATTATCTGGACGGAACTGAAATTCTCCACGGTTAAAGGATACAAGGAATTCATCTACAACAGCATCCTGTCTTCGTGTAAGAAAGCCCATAGTCCTAAGCATAAGGGCTTCACTGGTAAGCAGAGCATCTTGTAGAGCATTTCCTGTAGGAGAATCTCTTTCAACACGAAGAACTTTAAGCTTTCCCTTATCCTCACCAACCTGCTTTTCCAAGTCTTTAATGGTGGTGTTAATAGCTTTTACAGTCTTTGTACGAGCTTTTTTAGTTCTTTCTGTCTTAGCAGGGTTCTTCTTATGCTTGCTCTTTAGTGCTTTTACAGAAGCACGGAGTGCTTTAATCTTACTCTGTTTTTCTACAAACTTTTTTCTAGTCTTGGTAATCTGTCCTTTTACAATACCGGGCTTACGAATAGGAATTTCCTTGTTGACTACCCTAGCAAGAATAGCCATATCCAGATTCTTAGGCTCTACTCCCATTATCTGAGCAGCCCTATTCTTAGCATTCAGTGCTAAGGTAGTGGTGGTTAGTTCTTCTGCTGTACCAACTCCTTGTACAACCTTCTGTGCAAGCCTTCCATAGTCTGTAACAACAGCCCGTATGTTTGCTTTAACATTGTTAGCCATATGAGAGCCTTTATAGGAATCAAACTGTAGTATTTTCCTAATGGCTCCTGTTTTAAGCGTCTTAGCTCCTGTAGTTCCAGCAAACTCTTCTCTAGCTCTGGTAAGTGCTCTTTTAGCTCCTGCCTTTCTAAACAGAAGGCCAAAACCTCTTACAATCAGATCACCAGCAGCAAAGCCTCCTGCGCGTATAGCAAACTCTGCAGCTAGGTCTGTCTCTACACCAATCTCTCTGTTAATGGCTGTCTGTACAGCAGTTCCCCCCACACCTACAACAGTGGCTCTAGCTAGGATGCGAGTAGCCGTAACTCCAAGGGAGGCACCTTTACCTGCAAACATCAAAGGTGCTAATGGGGGGAAGGCTACTGCAGTAGCAAGAATAGCAGCATCTACTCCAAGTTCTTTAGCCCCCCAAGCAGCAAATCTCCATCCCCAATTCTCTCCATACTTACTACGCATAGCAGTACGGAATTGAGTAAGGTCATTACCAGAAACAACATCATCAAACAATCTCCCCCAATCAATGTCTATTGACTCAGGAAGTTCTGTTTCCAGAGGACTGATAAAAGTAAGGAAGTCTTGCCATGTACTGTTAGGAGTATCTTTTGGAGCGCCTGCCATAACATCAACCAAGAATGTTCTTGGTGAGGTTAGAAGCTTATTATAGTCTCCCGTTTCATCAATGATAAGAGCCTGAATACTCTCACTTTCCTGACTATTAAGAATAATGTCAGTCTCTTCTCCAAACGTAAGCTTATCAATACGAGAGGCTAATTTGTTTACTGTTTCAGCATAAGCCTCTCCACGACTCTGTACTTTCTCTTCCTCTATAAGACTTCGTACTTTATCTGTTCTTTCAGCAACATCAGCAAAGTCAGCAAACACAACAGAGCCAACCTTGTCTCCAAGCTCTGCTTCCTGCTTAGCTTGTACAAGGCTAGTCACACCATCTCTGGAAGACCCTACTTCCTGTAGTACGTGCTCTTCTGTACCAGAGACAGGGGTTGCAAACTCTATAAAGTCTTGTTCTTCTACCTGATCAACAACATCAAACTCAAGCCCTTCAGGCTCTTCATCATCTATTAGAAGAGACTGAGGTTCTTGTTCATTATCTAAGTCGTCAATATCTTCACGTATTTGTGGCGTGTCAGTAACACCAATAGACTTGGCTAAGTCAGCCTGTCTCTTTAGTGCTTCCTGAATGATGGCTTCACGTTCTTCAGGAGGAAGAGGTTTTCTTTTAGGAGGCATTACTTTCTCTTTGCCCGTATTTCTGCATCTCTTTTACGCTGTTCTGACATCCTTTCAGGAATATTTTCAAAGAACCTGTTAAACTTTTTACCAGTAGCTCTGTACTGTTCTCTAAGTCTATCCATATAGCTTGTAGTTTCTCCTATAGAAGTACCAGCGTCTTTAGTTTTTTTCTTGATAGCGTCTAGGGTAACAAGTATTTTTCTCACTGCTCTGTCAATTGTCCCCTTATCTTTATTTGACATCTTTTCTTTTTGTATTTTTTGGAAGTATTCAAGAAGAGTTTGTAGGTTTTCTGTATTAGGTATGTGGTTAGCATTATCAGCAATAATCTCTTTAAGAGAGTTAAGATTATTTTGAATAGCAGAAGCACTTTCGTCTGTAAGACCACCTTCTTCTTTTACTGCAGGTATTTTTTTTGTATTAAGCTCAATAGTACTACTAAATCCCAATGACTTTATAACAGCATCACGAAGCTCTTTAATTAAAGGCACCATATTTAAAGGAATAGCATTATTAGGAGTTTTTAACTGTGTCCCCAATGCTACTGTTGCTGCAGCTACTTTCGCCAAAAGATCAATACGCTCATTCATAATCTCTAGTAGTATAAACTTATCCCCCGTACCTCCAGCAAGAGTCTTCTCTTCTAAGATTGCCTTTCTCAAAGATAGCTTAACATTAATTTCATTTGTTGCCCTTGTCATATCTGTAACGTTACTTACAGCAGCAGCCTCTGCCCACTTAGTAACACCAAGAATTGTTTCATCAAACAAAGTTCTAGTTTCTTTTACATCCAACCCAAGACCAGCAAATAGACCAGAGCCTCCCTGTGCTGCAGTTGCAGCATCTTCTTGAAAGTCATCTCGCATAGCAGTGAGCAAAGCAACAACATCTGAAGACTTTATAATTCCATCTCGAAGTAGCTTTGCAAACATAGGATTTTGAATACGCGTTAAAGCTGTACCAATAGCAGCACGTACTTTCTCTTGTTCATCCTGTAACATCTGCTGTGTAACTTCAGCAGTTAGCTGCCCTTCCATTCGAGCAAAGTCTAATCTTTCAGCACCACCATTAGCTATTTCTGAAAGATCATTAACTCCGTCTACAAATGCAAGATAAGCTCCCGGCCCTAGATGCCCTCCTTGTTCTGCTATCTGTTGAGCTATACGTCCTCCAATAGCAGCAGTTCTTTGGGAATTAACGTCTAAAGCAATACTTGCTTCGATAACTCTTTCTGAAATAAGTCCATCTGGGGTTTCTGCAAAGAAATTGGAAACAGGCTCTGAACGTAGAGTGTTACCTTCAACATCTGTGGTGACAATTTGATCCCCAACCTTTTTTTGCTTAAGCCCTAATCCCTGCCCAATAAGAGTAGCTGCTGTAGAACCAGCACCAATACCATGCCGTTTAATATATGCATTAGTTTCTGCACGTTTAGCTCTAGCCAGCTCTACAGGATTACCTGTACGTTGAATTATTTCCAGTCGTCCATTAGCAGAAGCAATATCCTCTCCTTGCTGTCTTATTCTAGCTTCCTTAAGAAAGACACCAGCAAGATTTGCAACTCCTTGAGCAACAGCACCAGCTACACTCAGTACTGTCGGTACAGAGATATTAGTAGAGGGTTTAGGAAGGGGTCTAAGAGTAGCTTGTGGGCTACTTTGCTCTATTCCAAATGCTTTAGCCATATTTAAAGTCCAATGTTTGTAAAGCCGCCAGCAGGACTAGCAGTAGAAGATAAAGAATTAAAGAATTGTTGTCCAGCAGGAGTATTAGCAGCAGTAGCAATACTACCTATACCTTGAACTACTCCTGAAATTCCTTGAGTAATAGCAGCAGCCTGAGCAGTTTCAGAAGATAGCTCTATTTGTCGGCTAGTAATTTCATCAGATTGCGCTTGTAATGCTTCTCCCTGATTAATAAAGTTAATTACTCCTGCAGCGCCAGTTTTAACAGCTTGCACAGCACCAGCAACAGAAGAAGTAGCTCCAGCTCCCTGCCCCACTGCAGTATTTCTGATTTGTGCTGCTCTAATACGGGCATTTTTACGAGCAAGAGCTTTATTTCTACGATCTTCCAGTTCTCTTTGTCTTTTTGAAGCAGCTAATTTTTCTTGTTCCAGACCAGCAGCCCTTTGAGCTGCTTTCTTTCTATCTTTTGCTCCTTTAATAGCAAGACCAATACCTACAACAGCAGCAACAATCTGGATAGCAATAAGTGCATGGGGCATTATATATCCTCGTACATATGAGCATATACAGTATACCCATGTGTCTTTCCTGCTAGTATAGCTTTCCCCTTTGACATTACCTTTACTAACTTATTGTTTTTTGTATAATACAAAAGACGATCAAAACCATATTTTTTTATTAGCCCCTTAGCAAGAATAGTACAGTCAAACAAAAACTCTTTTCTATCTTTTAAATCAAGAAGTATAGGATGAAACATGATAGCTCTAGGGGTTATATCAAATCTTGCTGTGCCTACAAACCTATCTTCTATTGAGAAAGAATAATACTTTGATACTCCTTCAAGCTCCGTGCCCGGTAAAAATTCATGTGCTTGTTCTACAAAGATCATACATCCCTCTTTCCATAGAACTGTGTAGACCAACCAATAACATGAAAATCTTTATCCCCATCATTTTCAAGAGTAAGCTGTAACACAGTTCCTCGTCCTCTGGCCCTATGCTTAAACCATGTGTGGTCATGTCCATCAAGTCCAGACCCTGCTAAAGCATAGCTGTATCTATCCGGTATATATATTTGTTTCTGTCCACCGTACTTATTAGAAGTAGTGTTTACAGCATATTCCCAAGCAGTTCTTAAGAAACAGCCTCCCGGATTAGTGTCTACATCAGATACTAATACGCCTGTCTCTACCTTCTTAAATACAAACCAGATGTACGTAGCTGCTTTTGTCCTAGAAGGATCACCTAATGTATTAATACCTCCAACAATTTTAGAAGCATATGAAATCTTGTAAGTACTATTAGTTGTCCAGTCTGTTAAATTACTAGTTTCAAATGTACCAAAAGCATGTTCCAGCGTTACAGTAGGAGTAGAAAATGATCTACGAAGAATTACAAACATTACTGTATCTTTTGCTTGAGCATCGTCAAAAGAAAACACAGTAGCTGCTGAACCATCTACAACAGTGTTTCCAGCATTATCCTGTACAACTTCATCTGCATTAGGTAGATCAGGAGCAATAAAAGGAGCAGCTATATATGGTTTTTCATCTTCTGCTCCGTCATCAAGTGTGTATTCAAAAAAAGCACTATGTATGTGTTTAATCTTTCTTTCTTGTAGTTCTTCTTCTGCAGAAGGAATAGCAGTTGATACCACAAGAACATTTTTTGAATACCCAAGTTGATTATTTGTATTGAAACTAATATCCCAAGATATTCTTTCTTTGTTAAAGAAATAAAAAATTTGGCGCTCACTAGGATTGTACAAAGCTCTAGCAGCCGCTTTACTCGTTAAGGGGATTGCAGAGTAAAGAGAGTCTACACTATGTTCACTGACATTGACAAAATCAATGTCACCAGCATCTGAAAGCTCGTTACTAATAGTGGAGCGCCAAATAGAGTCTCTACCAAAAATATAAAACTCTTGTGCAGCCTTAGTCATACTAAAGCCCGAAGGTACTTCATCTGTAAGTACCAGATGATTAGAGAAATTAGTAGCCTTAAAGATTTTATCAGCTCCTGTAATCTGATTAACTCCATTTGTATGCCCTACAAATAAAGAGTTACTTACAGTAAGAAGCTGTTTTGTTAATCCTGCTCCTTGTATATCAATAGTTCCCCCATCATCATCTACAAGGTCAGGATCACTGGCATCAAACGGATCAGCATACTGATGATATTTTTCAATATCTGCATCATTTGTAATTACTTGAGAGAAATAATGTCTGTTAGGCTTTCTCGGATCGCCTGCTAACCACACTCTACCAGCATAAAATTCAACAGTAGTAGGAAAAGTATCTGATGTTCCCGGTGTCTGGTTTTTGTTATACTGTTTAATAAAGATAGTTGTATACGCAGTAGTATCTGCCCATGCAACAGCACCAGCAGGAACAGGAGCATCTAACTCAAACCAGAACTGTTCCCAATTAGACCCTGCTCCGGGTTGGTTAACGGCAGCAGCAGAGGTATGTGCTTCTATGCATTCATACCATTTACTACCATCTTTACGTCTTGTGTTAGCAGCAGTTGCATTGGGGTCACGTACTAAAACATCTATAGATACAAGAGTTAAAGATACATTATCTGCATCTACTTTAAGATATCCGGGGTTAGTGTGTAATCCTGCAAAGAAAAGCTTATTGCCAGAAGGAGCAAAAGATAGAGGAAAACGTCTTTGTGCCTCTGAAACAGGATTAAGCGGAGACAGTTTTTGAAAAGGGTTAGCAGGATTAGTTAATGCAGCAAGAGTATTTTTATACACCCAAATCTGATTTTTAATATCCACAACAATTCTATCAAGAAGATCACCATTAGGTGCAGAGATACGCACCCTGTATGCATTTATACTTTCTTGATTTGTTTCTGTAGAAATATTAAAAGTATCTAATGTAGCTAAAGTAACGCCAGAACTAATTTCCCCAATAAAGTCAACTCCCCTACGCCTACGAAGAGAGCCGTTAGATTGTAGCTCAACATTAACACTCCCATCCATAAACTCAGAAGGCAGAACATTTAGTACAGAGGACTGAGTATTAAGTCCTCCTGTAAAGCCGTCTAAATGAAGTTGAAACTTTTGGGTAGTCACTTATTTTTTCCACCAACCTACGGGAGCATTTTTACGTTTAAGGGGAAGCATAGGAGCCTCTTCCTCTATTACAACACTAATAGGTACTGGCATATCTTTTGGCGCATCAGGTATCTTTTCTGCTTTTGTGCTGATACTTGTATTATGTCTCTGCACATCAGAAAGATATTCATATAGGGCGGCTTCAGCAAACTTACGATCTGTAAACTTACCTGCCTTTCTTACACCATTGTTAGAAACAATCTCAAATAAATGAGTTTCATCATCGTGTTTAACATGCCAACCACTAGAGTTAACAAATTCTGCAAGGTCTACAGATTGCATTTTATTTCCTTTAAGGAGTTAATCGTTTCCACACATCGGAAGTCATCCCACGTGTTCTACGAGGAACAATATTTTGTCGTATATCATCAGGAGGATCAATAAATCTAGCTTCTTTGTCTAGTCTTGCAAGAAGCTGCTTATGTGATCTCATTACTCGGTTGCCTTCCTGAGAGTCTCCCTTTAGCTCTGAGAGAGCCATAGAGTTGCATAGAAGGGTTAATGCAGGGTAAGCCCTAGCAGGAAGATCAAACGTATCAGCGTCTGAGGCTTTCCTACTTGTGGGGAATACCCAACCAATAACACGAACCTTTGAACCGTCTAATGAACCACTATCGTTTGCATCAAACACAAGTGTTTCATCATCATAGCTTGTAAAGAACTGAGGAATTCTATCTGTATATGTATGGGTCTTGTTAATATCAGATATATTAGAATCAGCAGTATTTCTTATAATAGTAAAATATTGAAAATCATCTGGTCTTTTATAATACACGGGCTGAAAAACTGTGTTAGTAGTATCTTCATAATATAGTGTATTAAGGTTAATACTATAACACCCAGAAGGAAGAGTTAATTCATTAGTGTTACCAGTAGTACTTAACTGAGATATATATGTTCTAAAATGTCGCCAACGGCCAGCAGTAGCCATACTTTCAAAGGCTCTGTTAGCAATGTTAACACACATTCCTGACTCTTCAGTTTCTCCTACAGCAGACACACCCTCAGAGTCAATAGCCGCAAGCATATCCTGTGTAATTTCTAAAAGAGTTAGTTTGATCATGTCCTTGAAATCTCAATAGTAATACTAATGTCACCAACAGTAGTACCAGCACCATCTGAAGCAATTTGAATATAATCACCAGCAACTACTGTATTAAGAGCAGTAGGAACAGTACTATCTATGTCTGCAAGAGCAGAACCAGAGGCTGTAATTGTTAGAGTAGGAGCAGTAATCGTAGTAGTACCGATTTTTGGAGTTAGGTCTGTATCAGCATCAAATGTGCCATCAATAATGGTCCATATTTTAGTAATGGTTCCAGCATACGGTACTACTACATAAACAGATGTAGCATTAGCTGCATCCCTATGTTCAACGTTTAGCACATACTTCTCAGCAGTCCATGCCCCACTAGTAGCACCATCTGCTACGTAGATTTCTCCACTATTAGCAGACGCTACTCCTTTTGGTTCGTGCAGGTCTGCACCAGTTAAATTAGCATGAACTGACATTTACTTATCCTTAACGATTCTGTTGCACCCAGATGTAGTCCACTGTAGCAATAGTTTGCGCGGAAGCTGTATTGCCGATAGCGATACAAGGCGTAACAGCGACAGTCTCTGTAATAGCTGCAGCTACAGCCCCACCCGCGACAGCCGTACCGTCGATATAACCAGTAACCGCACCCGCTGCTGAAACCTCTACACGAAGGATAATATAGGCGTTGTTGACTGGCGCAGTACCACTGAAATTCGCAGCAGTATCTGCTGTATTTTTCACACCACCAAGATGAAATTCCTGTGTAGTTGAATCACCAGTGAACACAAGCCCACACGCATCTGCCGCTGCACTGATAGGCGTATCACTGCCATCGGTAAAGCTGATAGGATCATTTTTGGTTGAAGCAATAGCATCAGTAAAGCCGACAAAAATGTACGTCTCTACAATGTCGTCAACCTTGAGCCGGACTTCCATAGCCAAGCCGCCTTGGTTAGCCTTCCAACCGAGATTAGCTCCCGTGAACATGGAGTTAACGGCAGTACCTGCACCAGCACTAGTAGCCGATTTCATGGTAACTTCCCCGTTAAGCGAGTTAGCTACAGTAGTAGCCTTAACAGGGGTAGTACCGTTACCGATACCAACTAACCAGTTGTCAACTGGCCCATCATCTGTATCAAGCCACGTACCATGGAAATCTTCTATAAGAGTAAACTTGGTATCAATTTGCAGAGTATTTATTTCAGCAGCATCAGCATTAACACCATCAAGAATATTAAGTTCTGCAGCAGTAGAAGTAACAGTAACACCATCAAGTTTTAGAGTATCAAAATTAGGATCGTTGAGGGCTTTAGCAAGATTATCCATATTACGAATATCACTTGCACCCCCGCCTGTTCCTGGATTATAATTACCGTGTCCGGCCATATTATTTCCTTTCTAAGAAAGGGGGAGTTGCCTCCCCCTAACTGTTAAACGTGGCCTTGACTTTCATACGAAAGATGAATAGTCACATCCGTATCACCAGCAGTACCATCTTCGCCAACAATATCGAAGGTAAGAATATCACCACGCAAGAAGTGTGATGCATTCGTTACAATCGAATTGGTCAGATACGCAACGGTATTAACTGCCTGTGCCACATTATCGTCTGCAGCAGCAGCATTAGTGTTCGTACCAAATCCAAAGTCAGCACAATCAGCGTCAGACTGATCCTCGTTACGCACTGCAACACGCCAACCATTAGTACCATCGGTAGCAACAGTTCTAGCATATGTAGTACAGCCGAGAATTCGACCATTGGCTCTAGCAACGTAGGTACCAATTTCACCACTAGCAGAAGTAGTGAAACCGGGAACCTCCCAATTATCAACATTCTTCATACGATTAATGTCGCTAGGGGTATTCGGCCAACTGATAGCAGTTGGAATCTGCGTTGCGGTTACAATATACTCACCGGCACCAGCACCTATAGCGGAACCGGCAGGAGTTCTTACTTGTGTCATTTTTATCTCCTTTAATCAGTAAGAATAACAACAAGCGACTCGGGACGGAACATCTTAATACCATACCGCATCGTGACGTGATGTACGTCAGAACGAGTGTTTTCATCATACCAAGAGTTCATATCCGGCATAGCCCGCATGGCACCAACAAAGGCATCTTCACCAAGGAACATATTGGCATAGCCAGCAGTAACACTAACTGCCCCTGAACCAATGCCTGTGGCTGTAATAGTCTCAGCAATTGCATTATCGAGAAACAGAGATTCAAAAAGATCAAATCCTGCAAAACGACCAACAAAGTTTTGACCATTCATGCCCTGACGTATATGAGCATTACTGCCATATACATCTTGCTGGATGACATTACTAATCTGCTGCAACTCGTAAGTAACAGTAGGATCAACAAATGCCGCACGACCGCCACGCATATTCTTTGCCTTATCCAAAGCCAGCTTGGCTTTCTGGAAATCAGCAAGGGCCATCGCTTCGCTAGTACCAGTAGCACAATACCTGTGATCTACCGAATTAATGGTATTAGGATCACTGGCAGTCTGCCCACCAGAAGCTTGCGGAATGTTAGCAATATCAGACTCTTTCTGCTCCGTAAGAGCGCGAGTAAGCTTGCTAACAAAGTTAGATTCCGCCTGGGACACATAAAATGCATCATGGCGAAACTTCTCAGGAATTTTAAAACCAGACTGGTAGTACTTATTGATCGTAAGAGTAAAGTTACCAGTAGTCGGATCATCCAGAGTAATCTGAGCACCCTCAGTATAGTTGCGTACCGTCATCTCAGAGAGAGTCGGGATATTCAACGTATCACCATCTGGAAATTCCGTGATCCACCGAACCTGCCGGTCGAGGTTAAGTTCCTCTTGCAGCACGTCCTTAATCTCATTAGCCCAAATATTTGTGCGGACTAATGTGCTATTATTAACAGTATCAAGAGCCATCGCTCAAGCCTTTCTGTTAGGTTCCAAACCACGAATCACCGTGTTTAGTATAAGCATCCTCCATACGCTGCCTGAACGAGGGCGAACGATAAAGCTTTTCATCCTCTTTACGTACCTTCTTACAGTACGAATAGGTGAACTCTTCACCGCTTGCGATTATGGTGTCTGCAGACTCTCCACCAAGACCGGGGGTATTGCTTCCACCTTCTCTTGGGGCACGGCTAACTACGAATTCCAAAGCAGCATTGGGATTAGAATACCCGAGTTTATCAACTGTCTCTTTAAATACAGGGTTTCCATCAATGGCTTTGTTGACTGCACGCAGGCCAGCATCTCTGCTGCCATAGTGCTTTGTCAAAAGATCAAGTGTACTCTGTGTATTCTGCTCTGCAATAGCTTTCTCTTGAGCAGCAGTAATACGCTGATCAACCAACTCGTTTATTTCCTTTGGATCAACGGGAGTAACTGCGGGAGTTCCCTGAGCATCTTCCCCTTCTTCTACAGGAGGTTTACGAATTTCTTCTAGAACCGCTTCGATAGAAGTTTGATTGTCTTTCAATTCATCAAGCTTATCTTCTAGGTCGTGAATATGAATATCTGCATTAGCATAAGCTTTAGCCAATGCTTCATTGTCATTGTATTTCTTGCCGTCTCCTACTAATCGGGTGAGGTAGGTTTCAGGTGTTTCTACAGTCTCTGCGAGTTCTGTCAACTCACTCATTTTATTAAATCCTTTAATGTTGTATATATGTGTTCTATTTCTTCTAGCTTACCATCATAATAACGATAAGTGTCTAAGGATACTTTTGTTTCCCAAGTACTTGTTAAAGCAGAATCCCATTCTTTTTCTAAAACATAAAAGAGGTAATCCATTAACTCTTTGCTAGTTTTAGCTTGTCCAATAATTTGTTTAACCAACTCCGGCTGTCGGTTGCTGTACCGCATTAGCCCCGCTGTCAGGTGGTCCTCCGGCTTCTTCTTCGGGCTGTTCAAGTCCTGCTTCTTCTCTGAGCTGTTCGGCCTCTGCCTGAGCAATAGCCTGTCCAGCAACGTCCTCTTTAACACCAGCAAACTCCTCTATAATTTCTGAATCTTCAAGGTCAAGTTTACGCTCCCAAAACTTAGCAAGTTTAAGTCCGCTCACATGCATTCTAACTTTGGGGTCTTGCATTGGGCCAGCTTGGAAATTCTGTAATTCAACAGTTTCTCTATTCCTTCTACTCCAATGCCTAGCACCAGTGGCAACAAAGTTACCTCTGGCAGTCACATCTTCAAGAGCTAATTGTCGTATCTCTTTCAAACCTTCGTCATCATCGAATATTTGAATGTAGTCGTCGCCATCAAAATTCAACAACATAAGTTCAAAAATCTCTTTAAGGAGCATTTCCAACATACGTTCAAAGAGCCTAGCCTTATCTACAAAAAGCCTAGTGGCATTCTGATCAAGCTTGTCTACTTCAAACGCTGTCTTCTCTCCGGGAGTTCTGATGCCACGACTTTCCGGGGGTGCCCCAGCAAAGTCCTCCATCATCTTATGGTAAATAGCAATCTGTGTATCTGCCTGTAATACAGTTGTATCAGGAGTCATTGTATCTACATCAGAGTCAAGACCCATACGATACACAGCACCGGGAGCATAGCCCTCTTCTGGCTCAGAAACATCGTCTCCTTTAATCTTAATTACAGGATGTGCAATAATATCAAAAATATCTGCCTTGAGGTTTTCAAGGTGATCAATCCTATATTGCATCCCAACTAGATTATCCAACGGTCCCTGTGCCCAGAGGTTATCATTACGAATACGCCAACCTGCATGATGTAGTCCATCAAAGCCAGAAGGAGATTTAGAAGGTTCATTTCGTATTACATGAACCTTATCTACTACATATACAACACGATTCTTTTGTGCTTCGTTGGTAGAAGGATTAAATACATTCCCTCTGTAAATAAGTACCTCTACCATATCCTGTTTAAAGTATTCGGAGAATGAACCGAAGCCATCCATTTCGATTCCCCGTTCTTTAATTACTTCAACCCAATCATCTATAAAGCTATCTGATCTGGAAGCAATAGCCTTAGCAATTACATCTGGTTTAAACCCAGCATCAGGAAAAGTATCTATAAGAGTATTAAGATCAGCTATATGTACAAGAGTTCTTTGTAGTTTAGGAGACTCTCTGAAACTAACTGCCCTTGGATTAAATACAATATCCAAAGGAGAAACTCTTCGGACTACTGGTCCTTTATATATAACTTCTCCAGCACTTCCCCTCTCTATTACATAGTCAACTTCAGGAATACAGTTTCCATAGTTAACATAGTCAGCAATAAGCTGTCTACCAACTGTTTCTCTAAACTTCTTCTGTTCAAGTTTTGTGCGTATCCACTTTTCAATAGTTGATGCAAGAAAGTGATCTTGTTCAGTATCTCCATTGAAAACAAAGAATTCTGGAGAATTAAAGACTGCTTCAAAGTACTGACTTTGCAGATTATCACTTAGCTGTGTAAGCTTAGGTTGGTGAGTTCTATTTTTGTGAGGTAGAATATTAGCGGTAGTAGTATCTATATCAACAGAAAATATAAACTTACGTGCCTCTTCCCCCTGAGAAAGAGCAGTTCTTCGTTGGGTATTATAGGTAGTCCACATCTCGCTGATGCGGACAGCAATCTCACTGATATCCTGTACAGTGAGAATAACACCACTCTCAGCCATCTTCAGCCTCTAGTATAGCAGCATCAATCATATTATCAGTATTTAACCACTTAACCATAAGATCAAGACGTTCTTTTTCAAGTTCTGCTTCGTCCAAATCCCCTACCTCAAAAGCTTCTATTAATTCCATCCCTTCAGCAACTAGATCATTTGCTGCACGAATAGAAAGTATTAATGCTAAAAGAGAACTCATTATTTTATTCTCATTTCCATAAAAATAAACCGATCAAGGGCCATGTTAACTTGTACTAATGCCTCTTTATAATCAGCAACTCTCTCTGTACAGAAAGGTTTAACTACTACGCGTACTTTCTGTATTGTCTTTGCATCTTGTACTTTAATTACACCTAGCCGTATATAAGGAACTAAGGCTCTTGATACACGATCAAAAGAAGCACAAGCATTACTAAGTTGCGTAGGTACAGAAACTGTAGCACAGCCTGCAAGAACTAAAAAGATTAACATATACTTCATACTGCGACTCCCCCATATCTAGGATGATATTGAATTACGTTTTTGTGTGTCATAATTTTCCGTCTAAGTGGTGTTTTCATAATATCATTACACATAGCCCAAGAGTCTTTAAGGTCATCATGTAACGGATTAATTGAGACAAGCTCATCTTCAAGCATCTGAGCATACCCCCCTCTGTAATGATACACAGCCCCCCCTTGATAAAGAGGTTCAAGAATACCATTAACTCTTGCATCTTTGCTCATAGTATTAGGAGGAACATACACATCTACAGGAACCCTAATTCCCTTAGTTACCATTCTGTCTGCTAAATCTGTAGCGACAAGCTTAAAACCAGATACAGCTTCAATACGTAGTGCTGAAAACTGGTAAGTCCTCCACATATTTTCAATTCCCTGCTCTATTCGGGATATCTTATCAGTTTGAAATCTGTCTACATCTATCAGATATCTAGTACCGTCTTCAGTAATAGCTCCAACAATAACTACACTGTAATCACTGCCCGTACTGGCAGTAGAATAACTAGTAGCAGCCATATCTACAGCACAGAATAGCCTACAAGGCATGCCGTCTACAGTCCAAAGCCCCGCAACATACTCCAAAAGCTGTTTATCATAGTACCTAAAGAGTTCTCTGGAAATAGGAGAAGTAGAACGGTCGTTGGGATCATTATAATACTGTGCGAAAAATTGTACAATTTGGTTATTGGCTTCATAAACAGCTCGTTTTCTTGCGAGAATTCTGTCATTAAACCCGAACCAACTTCCATCTTTTCTTTGCTGTCTGGGAAACAGATATTCCCCATCTTTTTCCACATCAGCCATCATTACAGTAAACAGAGGAATCTCTTCTCTTGGCTCACCCTCTTCAGTACTCTCATAGTATATCATATCCATCATAATCTGATAAGCGTCTTTAGGATTATACCGTGTACCAACTGCAAGAATACTGGAATCAGCAGACATAATAGAAGCAGCCTGTGCTACCCATGCATTAACTTCTTTACGCCCTATCTCAGTGTTGTTCTCAGGCACCACCATATCATCCAACAGAAGATGCTTACAATGCTTACCTGTAATAGTCTTATCCTTTCCTGCAGTCATAACCGTAGAGTCCACCACCCCTTCTTCTGCTCTCTTAGGATGGTCTATGATTATAAAAGTCTTATTCCAAGCTTCTCTTTTACCTTCTTCTGGATGAATTAATTCAGGAAAGTACTTATGAACTACTTTAGAATCCAAAATTTGTTTTATAAATCTTAACTGCTCTTCTGCTTTTTCGGCTGTAGCAGAAGCATAAATAAGGGTTGTAGCAGGATCACGACAGATACACCAACAAGTATAAAAAGCTGAGTAGCGAGACTTACCATGATCTCGGGGCCATAAGAGAAGTCTGTTCTCGTCCTCATGCTCTTGTATCCACCGACACAAATCTATATGACAATGTGCCAACATTTGATATGGTGCAACAAGACGAATAAACGCTTCAAAGTTACTTAAAACAAATGTCCGTAGTTCTTTCTGTGTTGCAGAAAGTCCGTTACTAGAGTATAGGGCGTCGGCGTCAATCATTTTTAAAATTAATTACTCTGTCAACTTCATCATCAACTTCTTCTTGTACATGAGCAGCAATCTTAGCCTGTCGTGTAATCTCTTTATTACTAGGTCTGCCAGCAACAGAAGGCTTATATCGACCTTCGGCTAACCACTTAGCAGCAGCAGTCCCCTTCTCTGTCTCTGCCTGTTTGCATAATGACATGATGGCTAGACTTCTAATTTTAACTTCCATTTCATCAAGCCACTCAGGAAGGATATCATTTCTAAATACGGGCCAATCCTTCTTCCAACGTTGCCACTCTTTCCAAGAACCAACAAGGATTATTGCACCAGCATACTCTGTAAGGTCAAGAGTCTCTATAAATGTTTTACGCCATTTATCAAGGTCTTCTTTACCACCAAGATGAAACTGTTTAAATAGCTTTCTAGTAGGTTTAGGAAAAGGCATTAAAAGGACACTGCCTTTCTTTTTCTACGCTTTGAAGGAGCCTGCCTCGACCTATCAAAATCTGCTTCCTTCTCTTTAAGACGCCTTAAAGCAGAAGTGCGAGTTTCTGTAAGACGGGGCTTCCTTTTAGGAGTAGGCGTCTTTTTACGCTTCTTCGCTTTCTCTTTTTTTGTATGGCTAGGCATTATTTTATAAACCCACAAGGAACTTTATTAATACACCTATATATTGGCGTATTATACTGATCAACTAATCCTGTATATTGATCACTGTCTTCTTCTATTACTTGTATACTTGCACCATGCGTTATATTAGCATCAGCTTCATCAGACCAATAGTTTTTAACTGCATACATTATGCAGTAGTCCAAATTAAAAGACCACGAAACTTCTCAGGCCCAACTTGGTAAATGTCAAACACACGAATTTTTGCAGTGTTTACAACAGCCTCAATAGCTACTTCCATAGCTGCAGCAACATCATCAAAACTGTCAGGGGCTACCTTTACTGTAGTAGCAACAAAATTAGCCATTATCTTTTCCTCTTAGCGTGCTGGTTTCTAGCTCTGTTTTTACTTCTACTAACAACCCGCTTATTCTTGTCAGAGTGATTCTTAGGATTAAAGTCTTTATGGTCTATGTCCTTACCATCCCCTTTATGGACACGACCACTACGAGTAGCTTTACGCCTGTCCTTATTACGGGCAGCACGCCTCTTCTTCTGTGCAGGACGGCTATTAAACTTCCTCTGTCTAATAGAGTCTTTAGTAGCCCCCTTTTTGAATTGCCCCCGTTTAGGCACTAGGAAGTTTATCTTTCATAACAGTCATAACCATACCAACAGCAGCAAGTCCAAGAGTAACGATCATCTCAGACAGCTCTGGAGAAACAACAAATCCAGCAGCAGAAGCAAAACTAATAAGCCCAACCCAAGTAGAACGTTCCTTGAATCTATCTACTAACCATTTAATCATTTCTTTTTCCTTTTATCCCAAGTAGTCATATACGGACGATCATCGAAATGGATAAAATCATCATACCCACCGATTCCTGTAAACCCCACATATTTACCCAAATAGGCAAAAATATTATGTGCAAGTTTCTTTGGAAGTTTAACATCAAATGCACAAGACTCTTCATCTTTTGAAGAAATATGCTGACTATAAAATGCACCACCAACAGCCTCATTATGGTTAGGACAACGAGCAGCAGAAGTAAGCACAAGAGGCCCTTTTACCATATCTCTAAGTAATTCCAGTTTCTTTAAAGCTCTCTCAGAGATATTACAGATTGGCTTTTCATACATACAATAAGCATTATTACAGCCTTTACACTGAAGTTCTTTTCTTGAAAAATGCTTAGTCCATTCCATCCGTATCTAATCCCCTATCCAGCCCTTTATTTAAGTTATTATCAAGGTTTCTTGTTAACGGAAAAGCTACTACTCCACTATTAAAGCCGTGTGTAGGAATAAAACTAATTGTAGCAGGAGTAAACCCAATACCCTTTGCTATAATATTTTTAATAGCCATTAGGTTGCCCTAGTTCTACTAGTTGGATTAGTGGCATCATCCAAAGTAAACGTCATTGCTGTGGTACTGCCATCAAGCTTCTTAGCTGTAATAGTAGTAGTTGCAATAGCAAACTCTGAAAGAGCAGACCAAAGCATATAAAACATCTGAGCTACTGTAGCAGTACTTCCATCTGTAGCATAGCCTTCAGTCATTACCCTAGCTAAAAGACCGTCTGCAATTTCATTAACTGCATCAGTACTAAGACCATCTGCATCAAGTGCATTAGTAGCTACATTTAATACATTAGAGTCAACTTCATTAGCAATAGTAAATACAAATTTATCTGTAACGGTTTTAATAGCATCAATCAACAAGTTTAGCCTACCGCCGTTTTCAAGATCATTGATAATCGCACCAAGGGTACTAGCGACAGTGAAACTTGATGCACTAGTATTCAGAATTTCGACAATACTCAGAGCACCCGTTCTGGTTAGGCTATTCAGTCCCCCTGTATTGTCAGTGATGTGCGAGATGCCGCGCCAAATAATACTGGCGTTGACATTCACATCGGCATTGATTACTAGGTGCCCAGAGGCAAAGTCCATACTGGCAGTATGCGATGCACCAGCCGATTTTAGTTCTATCCCCCCGCTATAACGCCGGAATTCAAGATCACCTGAAGCGCCAGTGAAAGTTAGAACTGGTGTACCGTTGCCAGCCACCCCCGAGTAGCAATCAGCGAATACATTGTCACTGGAAGAATCAATCTTAAAATTGCCCTGCAAATCACAGAATGTGGCGAGACAATGCAAGGTCGTGACTTCCGCCGTTGGCGCGTCATCGATAACGCAGCGGCCAAGAGCAATCCGCTCCGCCCCACCTTGCGTTCCGACCACCGTCAGATTTATGAACTCACTGCGGTCCACATCCGTGGCGCTGGCCGCCGCGCCAAGGTTGATGGTGTTGGAATCGGCGTCGCCGTGGCCGACGAACAACCAGTCCTCATGTGTCGCGCCGAGCATGAACGAGCTTCCGCCTTCGAGGTAATACGTCTTCGAACCAAGCGCGTCGGCAAGGGTTCGCGCTGCCCCGAGCGTCGATACGGGGTTATCTTCCGTTCCGTCCGTGCCAAGCACTGTATTGGTGTTGCCTGCCGCATCGTCGCACCAAACACCGAGCCCCTGCGGCCCCATGTAGGCCAAGCGCTCGACAATCGGCTGCATGTCGGCGGTATCTTGTACGATAATACCAACACCGCTTTCAATATTATCAACTGTTGATTTCACAACAATTATATCAGCCGCAATGTTGGTCCCGGCGGCATCCGTAATTACAGCTTTAGCCAAATCTCCTGTCGTTTGTGCCGTACCCGATCCGGTCGGCCCCGCCTTCACCATATTAGCATCAGCTAAACCATTTGCATCTACTACTAATGTACGACCTGCTGTGGCTGGTCGAAGTGTACGCCCAATAGAAAACGAACCAATCCACGAATTAAGCGTTCCAGCATCAACAGTTACACCTTCAATCCGAACTTGATACAGTGAACCATTAGCATAGAACCCAGCATCATTAGTATTACTAAGATCAAGATGAGCTAAATGATTACCATTTACAGTTCCAACATTGAGACTGACTGTTATACCTGTTGGTGTCCCCTCTGTACCAGCTTTATGAACGTAAACATCACCAGCCACAAAATTAGTAATTGTTACCGATGCAGCAGGATCATCAGAACTAAAAGTATTGAATGGAATATCAATCGTTTCAGTTAGATCAAAGTCACCATAAAAAGGAACTGCCATTTAAATTGGCCCCCCTAATGGGTTACGAACACCGCTCGCTGAACCACCCGCCGGCTCGGTCCAATCATCGATTATCAACTGGACTAGCGGCAGTGATGTATCGGTCAGGGTGAAATTAGTGGTATCGCCGGGATCGAGAATGTCGGCGTAATTAACCGTTCGGTTGGCAAGCTGAAACGAAACTGACGGAGCCAGCGCGCCGATGTCCTGGTTAGCATCAACATTGTAAAGGGTGAGGTTGGCCGAACCACCGCCGGTCGACATGGAAAATGCAATAATATATTCATCGCCAAAATTAAGCGTCTGTAACTCATCAAAAATAAATCGGATTATTTTTTCCGCATTATCTGGTGCTGCATTATGATCGCCATCGATAAGAACTTGGGTTAAAAACGTCGGGCTTGCCGCATTTTTATAGAGTGTCATCGCCACCGTATCGGCGGCGCTCGGCGCATCGCCACGTAGTTCTATACCAGAGATTTTGAACGTCGAGCCCCAGCCCGCGGGCAGGCTGAATCTCAATCCCCGTTCGACAGTCGGGCTCCAGTTCGAATCGTTGACAACGAGCGCCGGGAACCCATATGTCCGCGTTGCCGAGCGAAACCCCATTATCACAACACCGCCGCCCGTGGCTTCTTTTACCCACCCGCCGCCTGCCTCATTTAACAATCCGTAAGGAAGCGCAGGCCGGACAGAAAGAAAAACCGCATTACGGACTACAATGCGCATGAAATTGCTGCCATCGACCGTGCCGGATGAATATTCAATAACAGTCGATATAAATTCGCCCATCGCGACAGCCAGTGAATTCGTAAGCGCGATCCAGTTCATCTGGGTCACGTCCACACCCGCGAATGTTTTCAGCGTCGGGCTACCGCCGCCCTTGTCCGTGCCGTCCGGCAAACCCGAGCCATCGACCCCTTCGATACTGACTGCATAGGTCGGTGGTGTTCCGGCTCCACCACTAGACGAAGCAAACCCAACGTGGGTGATGGTATCTGCCGCCGGACATTGGAACACCATCGCGATCTCGTCAGTCGACTCGTTCAGGTTAAAGCCGCTGCCACTGATAGAATTCCCCTGCCAGCTTGCCCCAATTCGTAAAAAACTGGTTTCAGACACGGCAGGTGGCGCTCCCAGCGGCAAAGTCAAAGGTTACAGATTTGTCGGCGATGTCGGCTTTAAGATTACGGTCGGTTGAAAGCGCAGCGGCGGCAGCAAACAAGACTGGATCGATTGGACCTTCCTCCAAAAGCAGCAGTTCAGCCTTCAACGCCTTCAGCGACGTGAACTCCCGAACGTGCTTGAAATTCGGCGGCGCAAGTGGAGGCGTACCTTGGGTATAAAGCACATCGATCATGCCATCGCCACGATGAGTTATGCGGTCAATACGATATTCAATCACTATTATTTAAACCCTAATTTTCTTTTTAAAGCACTGGCTCTAGGAGAATTCCCCTTATGTTTATTTTCCAGCTTAGCCAACTCAATCATCATCTGTGTTTCACGTCTACCTGTATTTATAATTGAATCAAGGTCTTCATCCAACACTACATACCTAGTAACTACATTTCTTCGTTTCAGTATCAGATATGTTATTAAAACAGAAGAAAAAGATACTAAACCTACTATCCCTAATATATTTATGTCCACTGAATTAAATCTTAACTAATAATACAGAAATAACTATAATTATAATAGTTAAATAAAATATTAAGTCCATTGAATCAAATCAACATATACAGTAGCACCAGACTCATTAGTTAAACTAGCACGCATGAGAGGAAACAAAGTCACTCTCCGTGCTCCATCTCCAGTAAACGTATAAACAGTAACCCAATCCATATCTGTAGAAGTACGACCTTCAATTTTAATTGTACCAGTCCCCCCATTATATTCTACCTGTGCAAGTCCATAATCAATATCACTAGGATTATGAATAGTAAACACTTCTCCAATAGTATTTACTGTTACAGCTACAAGAAGTTTATGTATTCGCATTTAAGTATTGCTTCCCACAGGGCTAAGAAAATACACTAAACAACCATCTTTCATTAAACCTTCATATGTACTGCCATATATACTTCTTACAATTAACACAGCATCAATATCAAGCTGTTTTCCTGTCTGTTCAAAAGCATATGCTACAGCTTCTTCCCCTTTATACAGCATATGAATAAGTATCTCTTGTTCTGCTTCCAGTACTTTTAACTGCTCTTCTACAGTTATACATTTTGTTTCTTGTGCAGTATTTTCAGAAATTAAAACAGGAGAAATTGATTCTAAAGCACTAACCGGAGCATAGGACAATATTCCCAATAGAGTTAAAATTATAAATGTTCTCATTTGAATATATGTCCTATGCTAAGCAACGAGCCTGTACCCTGAAGATTTCTTTATCCTTTAATATCTTATACTACTATTATACACCTAAATATCAACTTTGTCAAGTCTTTTTTTCATTATTTTTAAAATAAATTTATTTTATTTAATTTTTCCTAGTTTTCTGCCATATTTTAACTTATTTTTATTTTATTTTTATTTTGTTGCATTTTTTACTTGACAAAAGCTTAATTCATGTGTATAATAGAACAGAAGCTTTTGAAAAAGGGTAAATACACCCCCATAGTATACGGGTCTACTGACTAAAGTACGGGCCAACTGGCTAGTATGTTGATTATAGTTTCAGCCAGCAGCTAATTTATTGCAGAAGTTAGTATTTTATTAGCTGGAACTGATAATTTATTACAGATCATAGTTGACTGCCTCTCCCCCCTCTCTAGGGGTACCCCCCCAACCCCCCTTGTAC
>SDBV01000623.1_pt1 | contig 51377 bp, 41 predicted proteins | sample 2277081 | NCBI WGS metagenome assembly SDBV01 (sample SAMN10402039, study PRJNA504765) | marine sediment metagenome | isolation source: marine sediment core GS10_PC15, 223 cmbsf | place: Arctic Ocean: Southern Knipovich Ridge | collected 2010
ATAAAAAATTAAAAGTATTGTATTGTATATATGGACGGCTATTATTTGTAATTTATAAATATGCTATAAAACACGAATAATATCATAAAGAGGAGATAAAAATGACAAATCCTGAACAGCAAATAAGAGTACCACAGCAAAAGCGGAGTATAGAAAAAAAGACAAAAATAATCGGTGCAGGCATAGAACTATTTTCAAAAAAGGGGTTCCACAATACAAGCTCTACGGATATTGCAAACGAGGCAAATGTCTCCATCGGTACTTTCTATGCCTACTTTAAGGACAAGAAAGAAGTCTTCCAGGAATTTATGAACAACCACTTTGAAGAGCTTGTAGAGAAGATATATAATTATGCAGCAGAGATTATTCCGACTATAAAGAGTAAACGGAAATTCCTAAGAGCCATACTCGACAAGTTCTACGATGTGCATAAGAATGTAAAGTTTCGGGATGCAGAGATTATGGCCATGAAATATATAGATCCTGACATGAAAATATGTGCAGAAAAAAATGAACAAGATTCAATTGCGAGAACTATAAATTTACTTAACCATTTTAAAAGTGAGCTAAAACTAAGAAACATAGAATTAGGAAGCACGTTCCTTAATATAACTGTTCAACAGGTAATTCACTATTTTGTTTTTTCTAAAAATGATGTACCCAAGGAAAAAGTACTGGATGAGCTCGAAGACATGTTATATAAATATTTGTTTACCTAGATAGTTACTTTTTAAAAAGTTCTTTTAGAACCACCAGACAGAATAAAAACAGTAAAAAGCATTACGCTTATTGCAATTATACGAAAAACCTAAATGTCAGGAAATACTTCCGCATCTTCCGAATTTATACTTAATATTCACCTGGATGCATTATCTCTTTATTTAATTTGTGATTCATAGAGTAAGCAGGATTTTCAGTATCTGGTTTACCTACAATTTTCGCTGGAACTCCAACAGCTGTTGAATGTGCAGGTACATCTGTAAGCACTACACTTCCAGCTCCTATTTTTACTCCATCACCAATAATAATTTTTCCAAGTAATTTAGCACCAGCACCAATTAATACACCATTGCCAATCTGGGGATGCCTGATTACTCCTGCCATACCGGTTCCGCCTAAAGTGACTGAATGCAGCATAGAAACATTATTTCCTACAATAGCAGTTTCACCAATTACAATACTGGTTGCATGGTCTATCATTACACCATGACCTATTTTAGCACCAGGATGTATATCAACCCCAAATACTTCAGAAATTCTACTCTGAAGAATTAAAGCAAGAGAGCGCCTGCCCCTTTTCCATAACCAATGAATTATTCTATAACTTTGAAGTGCATGAAATCCTTTAAAATATAATACCGGCTGTGAATATAATTTACTGGCCGGATCTCTCTCCTTAACTGCAGTAATATCTTTTCTAATATATTCTCTAATAATTTTGTCACTATCAAGGACTTTCATAAAAAGTTCCATTAAGCAGGTTGCCTGGAGATTATCATTTTGAAGCTTACCAGCTAATAGATAACTTAATGCATTTTCTAGTGATTCGTGATTAAGTATTGTGTTAAAAAAGAAGCTGGCCAATATTGGTTCTTTTTTAGCCTCAGCTTCAGCTTCCCTTCGAATATTTTTCCAAATCTGATCACCATTTTTATCCATAAAAAAATCCTTATTAAAATATTATATCAATCTAAATTAAATACAGCTCTGCCTTTATCAGTGAAATACACTAATCTTTTATAACCCGCATTTTTAATCTCTGCAACAGCTCTGTTAAAATTTCCTGTTATTTGCTCCGGTCTATGCGAATCTGATGTGACAGCAATAGGTATATTTAATTTAAAACATTTTTTTAATATCCATGTTGATGGATATAATGCATCTACCTTATTCCTGGTAATCCCCCCGGTATTTACCTCTAATGCACAATCCGAATGTGAGATAACTTTTAAAGTTTTATCAACAAGAAGCCTATACCATTCATCAGATTCTGAAAAAAAACAATTGTTCTTATTATTCATTTTAATAAGATCAAAATGTCCAATAATATCCGGAGGAGCTGTCTCGGCCATTTCCATTATCCTCATGTAATAAGCTGTAACAGCTTCTTTTGCATTCCCTTTAAAAGAATAATTTATACCACTGTTTGTTTCATCAAACGGCCCGTCTACAGTCCAGTTAAATCCTTCCTTCATTTTACCAAGAACATGTACTGAGCTTATTGTATAATCGAGACCTGCGTTTTTTATTATACTGCTTTTACAGGACATAACGCCGGGAATATAATCAACCTCAAGACCTAAAAGTATTTCAAATTTTCCTCTGTAATTTGCTTTTAATGATTGGACTGTATCTATATATTGGGCAAGCTTTTCCGGCTTCATAGTCCAGTCCGTTTTAAAAGGAACAGGAGCATGAGAAGAAAAGCCAAGTATCTTTACATTTTTCTCTATTGCCTTTTTTATATATTCTTCCGGTTCACCTTTGCCATCACAAAACGATGAATGAACATGATAATCGAATTGTATAGTATTCATTTTATAAAATTATCATAAAATCATTTTTTATTAAAGTATCATGATAGAAAGGGTGCGATTTCAAGAACAGGTTTTTTTAGGACGCAGATTAACACAGATTACCTCAGATTTTAAATATTTTTCTTTTAATTACAACTGAATATCCAAAATTAATAAGCAATCCAATCTGTATTCTTCTTCCATCTGCGTTAATCTGAGTAAATCTGAGTCAAATAATCATTTAGGTTAATAGATATTGCCTGTTTTTAAATTCCCACCCGATAGAAAGGAAAGAAACTGTAATTGATATACCAATTGATATAATTAATCCTTTCACAGATAGTTTTTCCTGTTTATAACTTTAATTCTTGCATTCTATCATTGGTTCTAATATAATTTTATTAAATAAGAGAATGTGAAATGCAAAAAATACTGCAAACGATTAATGAATTGATATCCTGCTAAATAAAGAATTAAAAATATATTATTTCTACAGGAATGAATAACATGGAACAAGACGAAAGCAAGACAAAAGCCCAATTGATAACAGAACTTCAACAAGCCCGAAAACGGATAGCTGATATTGAAGCTGCTAAAGCGGATCTGTATCTGGCAGAGGAGGAACTCCGCAAAAACAAGATCTTATTGGAATCATGCTTTGATAGTTCCCGGGACCTGCTCATCATCTCATTGGACTGTGAATATCGATATCTGTATTTCAATAAAACCCACAGAGAAGTAATGTTCAATGTTTATAGCGCAAAGCCACGGATTGGGGCTTGTATCCTGGACATTATGAAAGATAAGAATGATATAAAAAAGTTAAAGGCCCATTACGATCGGGCCATAGTCGGAGAGCGTCATATTGCCATCGAAGAATATGGTGAAGGCCAAGCACGTTATTTTTATGAAATTCAATATAATCCGATTTATGATAATAAATATGAAATATTCGGGATTACAGTTTTTGCAAAGAACATTACTAAGCAGAAGCTGGCAGAAGAGAAATTACGCAATGCAGAAGCAAACTTAAAAAACATTTTTACTATTTCACCGGGCCTCATTTGTGTTGCAGACGCTAATACCGGTTATTTTACAGAGTGCAATCCAGCTGTGACCCTGATATTAGGTTTCTCTGTTAAGGAATTTGAGTCAAAGCCATTCATGGAATTTATTCACCCAGATGATAAACAAAGTACTGTCGACGAAATGACAGAACAGTTAAGGGGCAGCCCGGTAGCTAATTTTGAGAATCGCTACCGATGCAAAGATGGATCTTATAAATGGCTGGCGTGGCAAGCGACAGCTGCAGACAAGAATGGAAAAGTGTATGCGGTTGCAACAGACATTACCAGTCGTAAGCGAGCTGATGAGAACCTACTAAAGCAAAAGCATAATATTGGGGAACGGGTAAAGGAGTTAAGCTGTCTCTACGGAATCTCCAGACTTGTTGAGAAGCCGGACATAACCCTGAATAAGATAATTCAAGGTACGGTCAATCTCATTCCGCCATCCTGGCAATATCCTGAAATCACCTGTGCAAGGATTGTTATTGACGGACAGAAATTTGAAACTCTCCATTTCAGGGAAACTTCCTGGAAGCAATCCTCGGAAATAAAAACAGACAAAAAACAATCCGGTATTCTAGAAGTTTTTTACATGGAAGAAGAACCGGAAATCGACGAAGGGCCGTTTCTAAAGGAGGAAAGAAATCTGATAAATGCTATTGCCGGGAGATTGGGAAAAATCATCGAGAGAATTAATATAGAGGATGAACTTAGAACTAGTAAAGAAAGATTAAGCAGATTTATGGACTCCGCTACCGATGGGTTTATTCTGTTAGATTCTAAATTGAATTATATTGATATAAATAGAGCGGCTTTGAAGATAATTGGTTTAGAATTAAAAGATTTTATAGGTATGAATATGTTGGATATGGTTCCAAAACTTAAAGAAACAGGACGATATGATGAATATGTAAAAGTAATAAAAACAGGCAAATCGTTTTATATTTCTGATTTTACTCCTCATCTCAAATTTGGCAATAAGCATTTAGAGCTAAAGGCATTTAAGGTAGGCGAAGGCCTTGGAGTAATATTTGCAGACATCACCGAGCGCAAAACAATGGAACAGCTCCTTCAGCATTCCGAAAAGATGGAAGCCATAGGCCATCTTGCCGGTGGAATTGCTCATGACTTTAACAATATCTTGAGTGGTATTTTCGGATATGCGGAAATGATTCTTATCAAAGTTCCTAAAAATAGCTTTACAGCTAAAAATATTAAGAAATTATTAAAGGCAGGAGAAAGAGCAAAACATATGGTAAACCAAATACTTTCATTCAGCAGGCAGAGTGATGAAATTAAAGCCGCTGTCTTTCTCGGACCGATTATTAAGGAAGCTGCTCAATTACTACGTGCAAGCCTGCCTTCATCAATAAAAATTGTAAGTAAACTTGCACAGGATACAAAACCAGTTCTGGCCGATCCTACAAAAATTCATGAAATCATTATGAATCTATGCACCAATGCCTCATACGCTATGAAAGATAAAGGCATTCTTGAAATCAATTTTTCAGATAAACATCTTAAATCGGAGATTGAAGGCCGAATTGGGATTATTAATCCGGGATTTTACTCCGTGATTACTATAAAAGATAATGGCTGTGGTATGAATAAGGAAATACTTTCTCATATCTTTGAGCCATTATTCACGACAAAACCAATCGGCCATGGAACAGGGATGGGCCTTTCTGTAGCCTTTGGTATTATCCAAAGCCATAAGGGAAATTTATTAGTTGATAGTGAACATGATGTTGGCACTAAATTTGAAATCTATCTGCCAAAAACAGATGAACAAATAATTGAAGAAGATGATAAAGATATTATAATTAAAGGCGGGACAGAGAGTATCCTATTTGTTGATGATGAAGAGAGCTTGAATGATGTAGTTCAAAATATACTTAGTGATTTAGGATACAAAGTAACAGCATTTACAAGCAGTATAAAGGCGTTGGATGCCTTTAAAAAAGCTCCGGAATCTTTCGATCTTGTAATAACAGACCAGACTATGCCTATAATTAACGGGCTTGAACTATCAAAAAAATTGCTTCAGACTAGACAGAATATTCCTATTATTCTTTGTTCTGGTTACAGTAAATTGATTAATAAGGATAAAGTATTCAAAGCCGGGATTAAAGGTTTTCTTAAAAAACCGATCCGCAAAAAAGATCTCACCAATAAAATCCGATACATTCTCGATACAGAGCATCAGGGTGTTGCAACTTCATAATGAAGAACCCCGCGGAGCAGAGCTCCGAGGTATCTTCGTTCTGTAGAGCGGCCTGACCACTAAACCGCCATGGAATGCTGGCTGCATTCTTTGCACCACTTATTGGGAAATTTACTAAAAAATTGATTCCTCATAAAACAAAGGACGGACGAGTTTTAAGTACGGATAATATTGAATGTCAAAAGATTAGCAAAATAGATATTAATCCATGCAATGGCCCCGGATGGGACAACCATAAAACTATTATAATATGGGACGCTCCATTAGAAAATGCTTAAGGCAACAATTATTTATGTAGTCTTTTCCTGGCTACAAATAGAATCCAGGAGTTTATAGCAGCTCTTAAACATGAAAATTCGAACATCATGTTTGATGGCGAAAATAGTAATTAATATTTTTTTATACAAGAAATTATTTTAAAAACTCTCTAATGAAACCTGCAACCTCTGCGCTTCTCTCATAAACAATACCATGATTGCCAGCAGGAATAATTATAAACTTACTTTGAGGAATATATTCTGATATAATCTCCTTTGACACATCCACATCTACAGTTTCATCTTCTTCACCATGTATAGCCAGAACTGGACAATCAACATTTAATGCATCTGAACTGGCATTATATCCATTTAGAGAATTAACAACCTGACGATACCAGTCTATATTTTTAACACTTACGAATGTAGATAAATTTGGATATGCAATTGATGCGGTTACAACACTGTCTCTTTCTAATAATTTTTCTAAAATAAAATAAAACTTATAATCCGGCAATCCATCGATCATCCGTGCAACAATTCTCATCCGCCTTCTATCTCTGGAAGTTATTCCTCCAGGCAATGTAGCCATTAAAATTATTTTTGCAATATTTACATTTTTATCTGAAGCATAATATTTAATAGCTATAATTCCGCCAAAAGAAGTTCCTGCCAGAATAATATCATCAAAGTTCATTTCATAAAAAAAATCATTTAATATTAATACAAAGTCTTCCATATTGCCTGTATATAAATCTGAAGTATCCGGAAAATCATAGGAAATTAATTCATATTCATCTGCTAATTCATTTAACTGAAGAAACAACCGGCCGTCTATACTTAAACCGTGAAGAAATACTATAACCGGTGCATCATCAATTTTAGATGGATAATAATAATATCTATGTACAATATCCAGGTTGGAAGATACTTTCTTTTCATAAGACCAGCCTAATAAATCAAATCCTTCATGTTTTTCATCCATGGTCTTAATAGCTTCCAATTTTTGCATGTATTCCTCTTCCGGAACATTACTTGTTAATGCCTTAATGCAGGAATTAAAAAGCAAGAATGGTATACATATTGTGCAAATTAGAAAACTTACCTTGTTTATTTTTATGCAATAAATAGTTATTACTCCTTTTTATAAAAGTATAATATAAAATACTAAACATTTCCAAAAAGGTAAATAGCTTGACATATTCACACTATAATACTGTAAATTCGTGTCAAATTTAAAATTGCTGTCAATATAGAGAAATATCTTTAATATTTATTAAAAAAAGTGTAAAATATTAATAGAAAAGGAGTTTTTATTTTTGAAAAAAGTAAATCCGCATTCGGAATATCCTCCGGAAAAAGGCAGATACTTAAGGGGAAATGATTTTTCTCCGGTTGCTGTAGCTGTCATTTTAAACCGTGATGAAGATAAGATACCACCGGAAATAGAAGAACTTGTTAAAGTTGGATTAGAAAGCGGTGCAGCTCTTTCCGGTACCGTACAAACTCCTAATATCGGATTTGAGAAAATTATTTGTAATATTATTGCAAACACAAACATTCGTTATATTATCTTGAGCGGCCCCGGATCTGAAGGGCACAGCACTGGTGATGCATTAAAAGCTTTATTAAAAAATGGAGTTGATGAAAAGAAACGTATTATTGGTACAGAAGCAAAACATCCACTGCTTTATAATATTCCGATTGAATTTATTACCCGCTTTATAAAACAGGTTACGTTAATTGATTTACAATTCAGGGCAACACCTGAGCTAATTCGTAAAGCAGTATGGTCATGTTTTCAGGAAAAACCAGTAGATTTCGAAGGTTATGAGCTTTATGATATTGGTGCTTATTCCGAACCACCATTAAATGGAAAAATAAATAATAGAATAAATGAACCATGGAAAATTCCGGATAATGAAAATGAGCGTGAGGCTTTAAAGAAAATGCAGGAATTGATAAAAAAAATAAAAAATAAGAAAAATAAATACAAATTTTGAACAAGCAAAGATGGATGTACTTCCATTCTTAAAAAATAAAAATCAAATTGATAATTTAAATCTTTGGTCTAAGGAATTTTTTAGGGATTTTTTAATTACAAAGATTAAAGTAATTGATAAAGAATAAAATAGAGAGAAAGGATTTATAAGAACGTAATACCCCTATTACTATATCTTATCACAAAGATTTTCTATCCGAGTATCACTTTTTTTATTATTTTTTCTTTAACCAGTTGGCTTACATATATTTCACCATCTAAAATTATCTTAATGGCGCTTATTATTGTTTCAGATGCTGCTGTTTTTGAAACATAGCCCCTGGCTCCTGCACGCAGAACCCTTCCTGCATAAATAGACTCATCATGTATAGATATTGCAAGAATTGGTATCTTAGGATAAAAGGCAATTATATCTTTAATCAATTCAAGACCATTTTCATTATTAAGAGATAAATCCATAGTTATCAGATCTGGATTTAATAATTTGATACCCCTTAATGCCGAAGAACCTTCTCCTGCTTCTCCACACACAATAAGCCCGGTATCTAAATTTATAATACTCTTTAATCCATAACGTATAATCGGATGATCGTCTACTATAAATATAGTGCTTTTATCATTTTCGTTCATAGTAAAACATCATCCAAACCAGTTTTATATTAGTATTTGCTTTTAAACATAAAAAGTTCATTATTTCTTTTCAATTATAGATACCACTCATTTAAACTATTTAAATATGATTAATATTCATTTATTCTGCTTTCTTTAAACCCCCATCAGTTTCCATCTGAATTAATTCTTCCATAGAAAATATCTTGTCTATATCAAGAAGAAGAAGGAATCTGTCATTATGTTTGCCCACTCCCATTATAAATTGTCTATCAACTTTTGTACCGATTTTAGGAGCAGGTTCTATCTGTTCGGGTTCCAACTCAATTACTTCTTCTACAGAATCCGAAAGTGCTCCTAATATAACAAGCTTATTATCAATTTCTACTTCCATGACAATAATGCAGCTGTTTATAGTCCGCTCTGTTTTAGGAAGGCCAAATTTCATATGCAGGTCTATTACGGGTACTACACTTCCCCGAAGATTTATTACACCACGCATAAATTCATAAGTGCAGGGGATTTTGGTAATATCATTTATTTCCAGTATTTCTCTAATCTGAGAAACATTTATAGCATATTCCTCTTCATTTAGTGAAAATGTAAGATATTGGGCTGATTGTACTATTGTATCTATCATATTGTTGCTCCTTTTTATTGCTAAGCCGTAATATCCTGATGCTCTGCTATCTAAGGATATAAGGCAACAGAATATTGTACCCATTAGGGTGCAGCCTTTCATATCTAAGGATATCTCGCAGGCAAAGCTTGCGAGATATCCTTAATTTTTAATATTCTTCAAAGTTTTCATCAAGAGAATCTTTATGCTGTGAATCTTCCATGTTTATTGTCTTATCTGCATTTGTTTTTATTTCTGGTTTTTCTTTAACATTAACAGCGGAAGAGCCGGTTTTATTTATATGTCCTACGATATGTTTTTTCTTTTTCGAAAGCTTTGTAGGCCCTGCTCCTATTAATGCCCTTTCCCTGATATTACTGCTTCCATTACCATTACTTTTTGTTTTAAAGAATTCTATGGCAGCCTGAAGTTGTTCTGCCTGGCTGGAAAGTTCTTCTGACGTAGATGCCACTTCTTCGGATGCAGATGCATTTTGCTGAACAACCTGATCGAGCTGCAAAATAGCCCTGTTTATCTGTTCAACACCATTATTCTGCTCCCTGCTTGCTGCACTAATCTCCTGAACAAGTTCTGCTGTTTTCTTAATATCCGGAACAAGTTTTAGAAGCATCTGACCTGCCTTCTCGGCTACATCAACACTCGTAGAAGAAAGTTCACTTATCTCACCAGCAGCTGTCTGGCTTCTCTCTGCCAATTTCCGTACCTCAGAGGCCACCACGGCAAAACCCTTGCCATGCTCGCCTGCACGTGCTGCTTCTATAGCTGCATTTAAAGCAAGAAGATTGGTCTGGCGGGCGATCTCTTCTATAATCGATATCTTAGTAGCGATTTCTTTCATAGCTCCAACAGCGCTCGATACAGCAGTACCGCTTTCACTGGCATCCTGGGCAGCCTTTGTGGAAATCTTTTCTGTTTCCATTGCATTATCAGCATTCTGCCTTATGTTAGATCCCATTTCTTCCATGGATGAAGATACCTCTTCTGTAGATGCTGCCTGCTCTGTGGAACCCTGGGACATCTGCTGAGCACTACTGCTTAGTTCCTGGCTTCCGGAAGAAACATTACCGGCAGCAGATTTTACATTCGTCATTATATCCACAAGATTTTCAGTCATACTCTTCATAGCTGCATATACACTTTGATCATCATACTTTTTATTATCAAAGCTTACAGTGAGATCTCCTCCGGCAATGGATGCCGCAATCTCTGCCATTTCACCGGGCTCACCACCGAGGGGCTTTGTTATACCTTGTGCAATAATAAATCCAAGGGCTATTGCAATTATAAAGCCTATTACAGTAAGTGCTATCATAATTATGAATGCCATAGATTGAGTATTATCAGCATTTTGAATTGCCTCAGACATAATCGCCTTGGTTAATTCCTCTGCTTTTATCAAGTCGAGATCACCTTTTTCGATTAATTCAACAATCAGCTCCATTTCGTGATTTGCTTCTAATTCACTTTTTATTGCTTCATCAATATCATCAAACAATATTAAGGTATGTTCAAGGAGTTCCTTATGCTCATCTACTATGCGTTCGGGTATGAAGTGTGAATATTCATTAAATTCTTCATCCAGCACCTGTAACCTATCCCTTAATACAGCAGTATCTTCGAGGGATCGGAGGCCGGCATACTTCTCAATTATTGCCTCCTGCTCCGCTATGATACCCTTTGTCTCCATAGAGGCCTCCAGTTGTGTGCTAATATTCTCAGTTCTTGTTATAGATTCCTTATAACTTTCAAGCTCATCATTCATTTGAATAGTAAGATTTTCAACCTCCAATAACTGTTCGTGAGCTTCAATTTCATCAGCAACATACGTTCTATGATATTCCATTAACAATACTGCATCTTCCTCGAATTCTTTATTATATTCCTTCAGTTCGTCCATTAATATTAAGATTTCACCTTCGGAATTCTCTTTAATAAAAGTTAAATTATTTTCCATATCATCCACGGCTTTTAAGTATTGTTCTTCAATCAAAATAAACTCTTCCTCGTCCTCTGCAACTAAGAACTGTTCAAGCAGCACCTCGCATTTCAAAGAAGCAATAATTGCTTCCAATACAGCTTCAGCTATGGGAAACTCCTCTTCAATGATAAAAGCTGCGGCATTTCCAACTGAATTTAAATTAATCAAACCAACTACACCAACTACTCCGGCAATTATTGCTACAACCATAAATCCTAAAAGCAGTTTTGTTCCAACCTTCATTTGCTTAGTTTTTGTCATATCTTCCTCCTAATAGTAAAAAAGCTTTGTACTAATCTTTAAATCTGAAAATTTCATTTAAATAATATTTATTAGCCCTCTTAATTAATAAGAATATTCAATTGAAACATTCCTGCCATAAGGTAAATACTATTAATAATGTAGGAATTAAGATTTTTATATTGTAGGATTATTCTTACTTTAAATTATAGATCCATTAAATTATTCTGTGTTACATAATGAATTATCTGAGCATTATTTTTCATATTCATCTTTTTTAATATTCTGGTTTTATAAGTACTTACTGTTTTTATACTTATACATAATTCTTTTGCAATGTCTTTATTTTTTTTTCCTGAAGCTATCATAATCATTATCTGATACTCACGATCAGATAATGATTTATATAGAGGATGTGTTTTTCCATTTTCCAATTCTTCTACCAATATTTCTGCTAATGAAACACTTACATATTTACCGCCATTTATCACTTTATGAACAGCCGCTAGTAATTCTACCGAAGCGCTTTGTTTTGTTAAATAGCCGGATGCGCCTGCTTTTAATGCACGAATTGCATATTGATCTTCTGAATAAATACTTAGAATAAGTACAGGAATTTGATTATTTTCATATTTAATTTGTTTAAGTACATCAAGGCCATTTAAGCCGGGCATAGAAATATCTAAAAGAACAAGATCATATTTTTCTTTTCGAATTTTATCAAGCACCTCATAACCATTACTTACTTCATCAGTTAAATATTTATTATGTGCTTCTGCTAATATCTGCGCCAGGCCTTTTCTTACAATAGGATGATCATCCGCAATAAGTACCTTTAACATAATCCATCTCCATATTATTAACATTTATTTTTTTATTTAATATTGAAATTGGCAATTACTTCTGTACCGCTTCCTTTATTTCTTATAAATAGTATTTCTCCGCCCAATGCAAGACACCGTTCACGCATTCCAATTATGCCAAAAGAATGTGGGCTTGAAAGCTCCTTTTCTGTTATTCCTATTCCATTATCTTTTACAACAAGGATTATCTTATTATCCTGCATCTTTAATACTACATTAACCTTTGTTGCATTTGAATGTCTCATTATATTTGTTAATGTTTCCTGTAATATTCTATAAGCTACAATGGAATATTCATTTTTTATTTTTATCTCTTCCGGAATCATTAAAACTTTACATTCCATTCCAGACCTTTTCCTAAACTCATTTATTTCCCATTCAATTGCGGCAGAAAGTGAAAGATCATCTAAAAGTCCCGGCCTTAGCTCTCTTGTTATTCTTTGAACTGATTGAATAGCAGAATTGATAATATCAAGTATAATCTCTTTTTTATCTATAATTGTTTTTGAACCTTTTGGCATTTTATGATATAACCAGTATATATCCATTTTAAGAGCTGTTAATAATTGGCCAAGTTCATCATGTATTTCACGAGCAATATTTATTCGCTCCTCTTCACGAATTGATAGAAGGTGAATTGCAAGATTTCTTAATTTTTTATGGGATTTTTTAAGTTCCTCCTGAGCCTGTTTGCGCTCGATGGTCCTTCCCAATCTCTCGGCAATAGCATTTAACAGATTTCTTTCCTCCTTAAGGAACGGCCCTTCATAGATTTCCGGTTTTTCTTCCATGTAAAAAATTTCCAGAATACCGGATTCTTCGTTGGATATTTTTATTAAAGCGGATTGCTTCCAGGATGTTTCTTTAAAAGGGAGCGTTTCAAATTTCTGTCCAATAATAAAAATTCTTGCGCAGGTGATTTCCGGATATTGCCAGGAAGGCGGAATGAGATCGACCGTACCTTGAATTATTTTATTCAAGGTTATATCCGGATTCTCAACGAGTCTGGAGATTCCATAAAGACAGTTTAGCTCCTTAACTCGTTCTCCAAGATCATGCTTTTGCTGCAGTAACTCCTCTTCTGCCTGCTTGCGCTTGGTGATGTCTGCTGCAAAAGAATACATTTTCCCATTTTTGTCTGCCTTCGTCGCTTGCCATGCCAACCATTTATAGGATCCATCTCTGCATCTGTAGCGATTCTCAAAACTCGCCACAGAACTACCTTTCAGCTGTTTTGCTATTTCGTCGACAGTTCTTTGTATATCGTCTGAGTGAACAAATTCCATAAAAGGCATTGATTTAAATTCCTCAACAGAGAAACCTAATATACTTGTCACAGCTGGATTACACTCTGTAATATAACCGGTTTTAGCATTCACAGCACAAATGAGGCCTGGTGAAATATTATAAATATTTTTTAAGTTTGCTTCTGCATTATGTGATTTTTCTTCTTGTTGATTCAAATTCCCTTTAACACCTTCAATCTCAGCTATCTGTTTTCTGGCTTGCTGAAGTTCCGTTATCAATTGGATTTTTGTCTTTCCTTCGTCTTGTTTCATGTTAGTCATACCTATAGAAATAACATGTTTTTAATTCTCTATGGACAGTAAGTTAAATATTGTCATGAAGAACATTACATTTTGCATTTCACATACCCTCTTTAATAAAATTATAGTAGAATCAATGTTGTAATACAAGAATTAAAGTTAAAAAGATGATGAAAACATATCAATTGACTCAATTTGTCTGTTAAGTGTTTCTTCCGGATTAAAGCTAAGATCCGCAGTTCGTAATTCTAATAATTCCTTACGTCCCCTTAATCTTGCTAAAGGTATTGGAGATGATTCCGGAGTCGTTAATAATGCCTGGCATGCTTTGCCTATTTCAGAGTTAATAATTAATGGTAGTAAAACTTATAATCTGCATTAATGTTTTTAGATGATTAATTTATAAATTCACTATTACTTAATTTTTTCCCCTTATTTTCTTATTTGGTTATTTTTTCGGTTTTTATTTTTTTTCCAAAAATACTTATAAATAATCCTTTAATTTTATTTTTTAAAACAGCAATATCATTAAATATAGTATACAAACACGGAACAAGAATAAGTGTTAGCGGAGTTGCAAATAACAGGCCATAACCTAAAGTTAATGCCATTGGCTGCATATACAAATCGGTTCCGCCAAATCCGTAAGCAAGTGGAAGAAGTCCGACTACTGTTGTAATAGTCGTTAGTATAATTGCACGTAATCGGTTGGCTGTGCCTTCTGCTACTAATTCCCGAATGTTAGCATCCGGTTTTTCTTTCTTTAATTCATTTAAATGATTTACCAGCACTAATGAATCATTAACAACAACACCCATCATACCAATTATTCCCATTATTCCAAGAAAACTTAAATGTTCACCATGTGCATTAAGAGCAAGAATAACGCCAATTATACCAAATGGAATTGCAGCTATTACAAGAAACGGCTGAGTATAAGATTTAAAGAGTAGTACCAAAAGAAAATAGATCCCGACAAAAGCTATAATAAAGGTAGTCATAAGGCTAACTAACGATGTTGAACTTTCTTCTGCTTCACCTCCGGTAATTATTTGCATACCAGGCCAATTTTTTTCCAAATTAAAACCTGATAAAATTATATCTGAAACCTCTATAGGAGTTATAATATCCTGATCTAAATCTGCTTCTATTGTAGTTGTTCGGACTCCCTGGTAATGATGAAATGCATTGGGACCTGGGCCTGATTCTAAGTATGCAACTTCACTTAGTTTTATAAGTCGTCCCTGATTATTAGGTATGGAAAGATCATAAAGATATGCGACATTTTTACGTGCATATTCCTGAAGCTGTACCCTAAAATTTACATCCTCATCTCCATCCCGGAAACTTGTAACTGTTTGGCCGTCAAAAGCGATCCTCACATTTTGAGCTATATCCTCTACTGTAAGTCCAAGTCTTGCAAGCGCATCATAATTTATTTTTATTTCTATTTGTTCTTTACCATCCTTATCATTTCGATCTACATCCTTTACGCCATTAATTGAATTTAATAAATCCGTTACTTCAGTTGTAAGCTCTTTCCTGGTAGTATTATCATTTCCTATTACCATAATAGAAACAGGTTTACCTACACCCGGGCCTCCTGTATCTATATTAAAAAAGAATTTTTCTATTCCGTCTATTTCATCTATCTTTTGTCTTAGCTCTTCTACAATCATATCTGCATCTCTGGTACGCTCCGAATATGGAGTCAGGTTTACTCCGATAAATGCATAGTTTTCACCTACTGCTTGCAGTCCCTGACCAATTCTATCAAGATACGTATCCAATTCTTCTTCCGGCAAATCTGTAAGTAATGCTTCTACTTCCCTAACCTTTTCCAGTGTTGCATCCAGGGAAGAACCCTGAGCAAGTTCAATGCTTATAATAAAACGCTCTGCACCCTTAGAAGGAAAAAGGATAAACTTCATATTTTCTGCAGCAAATGAAATTACAAGAATAAAAGCAACTATAAAAAGAACTACAAGAACATGCCGGACTACAAGAAAGTAATAAACAACTTTTTTATATCCCTTTTTTAAAAACTCGAAGAATCTTGCCATTAGTGCCCGACCAGCCGGTTTTTTTGACTTTTTCATTCCTTTTACAATATGGGCCGGTAAAGCCACTATCGATTCAAAAAGTGAGAAAAACAGAGCTAAACTTACTGTTAGGGGAATAACAATAACAAACTTACCCATCATACCGGTAATAGCAAACATTGGAGCAAATACGAGAAAGGTAGTTAAAACTGTAGTTAAAACAGGAAAAAATACTTCTTTTACACCATTTACAGCAGCTTGAAGAGGAGTATCACCCAATTCTCTTCTCCTGGTAATATTTTCAGAAACAATAATTCCATCATCAACAATAATTCCAATCATTAGAACCATAGCTGTTAAAGTGATACTATCTAAAAATCCATTAAAAGCAGGCAGCATAAAACACACACCCATAATAGATATAGGTATACCCATTGCAACCCAAAAAGCAATTCTAAAATTTAGGAATATAGAAAGAACAATCAAAACAAGTAATAATCCGATAAGCCCATTTGTAAGTGTAATCTGAAATCTTTTATTAACCAGGATAGAGCGGTCATCAGTAAGATGAATTGTGGCAGGGCCATATTCGAAAGTTTTTATAGGTTCTTCTTCTTCACCAAAGATGAATTGATTAATTTGTTCTAATAATCCTAATTCACTTTCACCTTCTAAAGATTCATCTGCATTTTCTACTTCTGTTTCGGATGTAACTTCATTAACTTCTATGCCAATTTCATCATCATTTAACAGACTTGCTTTCTTTTCAGATTCTTTCTGTAAAAGGTTTTTTATGGAATCTATTGTGCGAATTATATCAGCATTTTCTGTTTTATAGACTACTAATGAAATAGATTTTTCTCCATCTACACCTGCAAGAATACTTTCATCCTCAAAATCATCTGTTATTATTGCAAGGTCGTGTACCTTAATTAATGGCCCATTAAAAGTAGAACGTATAACAACGTCTCCTACCTCCATGGGATCTGTAAATTGGGCTAGCGTTACTACATTTTTTTCACTGGTATAGGATTCGAACGTTCCACCGGTAGATCTAATGTTTCGGCTTTGTATTGCTCCAATTATTTCCCTAAGCGGAATCTGGAATCTATCCATATACCTTGGTCCAACTTCTACTTTTATTTCTCTTGCACGATATCCTACTTTCTCTATCCTGGAGATACCAGAAAGTTCCAGAAGTTTATCTTCAAAATATTTTGCAATATCTCTAAGTTCATTATATGGAATATCCCCTGTAATACCTATATCAATTATCTGCATCATGGAAGTATCCAACTCTGTAATTAAAGGCGTGTCCGTTACTGCATCCGGAAAATCAGTAACTCTGCCGACACTATCACGTATATCCCTTTTTATTTTTTCGGTATCTTTTATATCCGGATCTAAAACAACTTGAATAGAAGATATGTTTTCTAACGAAACGGAGATGATTTTATCTATACCCACTACATTCTTTAATTCATCTTCTATTTTATTGGTAACATTTAGTTCTACATCTTCCGGCGAAGCTAATAGCTAATATTATGAGAAGTATTATAAAAAACTTTTTTTTCATATGCACACTCCTTAATAAAACATAAGTTTGAATAAAAAGTTATATGCGTAATTTTTTTACTTTTAATTATCAATTAGATCAAAGTTTATATATTTAATTGTCAAGAAAATTAAAAAATATTTATGGCCGTTTGATGAGGGGGGATTATAAACAACACGGAAAATGTGATTATAAATCCTCGTAGGAAACACTCCATGACAAACCGGCTAAGGTGAGCCATAAGAGGGCACATTGGTGGGGAGGGTAAAGAGGCAACATTGATGTAGACTGTAACAGCATAATAGACCGCTAAAAGCAGTACCATTAAATAACAAATATTATTAAAAAATTACGAACAAGTTATTTTGTTAATAGTTTTCTCTCGATTTTTAAACAATAATTAAGATAATATACTTATAAATGATACGTTACAATAAAATTTTCACCAATTTCAGAAAAATCTTTTTTTGTTTCTTTTGGTATTATTCCGTATCCTTCTGTCATTATTTCTTTTAACTCTTTTTTGGATTTAAAATCATCAAATTCCACCTTATTTGATCCATCTTTTTCTATATAATTATACCACCATTTCAGAAACCTTTTTCCACCAGGAATTAGATTAGGGAACATGGAAATGTAATTATCTTTAAATGGTTCGCATATTATTATTTTATGCTTTGCAAAGTTTAATGAATTTTCTATAACCTTTTTCTCATTGGAAAGGCCTATATGATGAATTGCATCACATAACACCACAATATCGCATTCCTGATACGCTTCCGGGTTTAATGCATCTCCAACCCAGACATCAATCCCCTTTTTCTGAGCATGCTTTATGAAACCTTCATTAATATCAAAACCCTTATATTTACAACCATTTTTTAAGTAACCGGGAATTAATGCCGGACCGCAAGCAGGTTCCAGCATACTGTAAGCTTTTCCAATTTCATTTGCAATACAATGATATTTTTCATCAAATTTCTTTCCTGGTATCATTTTTAATCCTGCTTTATATATGTTTGCCCACTTGTAAAACAGACTTTTTTTACCCACAGCACTTCCTTTTAGTATTTAGCTATTGAATTTCTTGAAACAATAGCATTTTTATCGTAATAAGTAAAGTTAAAATTCTCTCCAAGTCTTTTTAGTGAAAATTTAAAAATTATACAAAATCACAAATAGAACACAATATAAAGCTCAAAAGGATGCTTATAATTATCAAAAAACAAAGAAATAATGTTCGTTAAATATGAATTTAATGAAGTAAATTGCAAAATATAAAATTTTGACAAATATATCAAAATAAGTAATAATTTAGTTATATTATTGTTGTAAATTATATGTCGAATATTATTATCCGCTAAAGCATATGTTTTGCCAGACTATTTCTTCCGGATTGCATACCAAAGGATTATATACAGCTTTCAGATTAATTGATTTGCCTTACTCTGAAATTGAAATTGCCTTATTCAATATAATAGTAAATCGAATTGGTGAAGCACTTGAAAACATTTCATTATTTGAAGAATTAAAAAAACAGAATATCAATCTTCAAAAGGAAATAATCGAGCGTAAAAAGACAGAAAAAGAAAAAAAGATATTGCAGGTAAAGCTGGAACTGGCAAAACGCATGGAATCTATCGAATTATTGGTAGGTGGTGTTGCACATGATTTAAATAATATTCTATGTCCCCTGGTTGGTTATCCTCAATTAATCCGTATGAAGCTAAAAAACAATATACCAATAGATAGAGAAATAGAAATAATAGAAAAGGCGGCATTACGTGCCTCCAACGAAGTAAAAGACCTCGCTACTATTTCCAGGAAAAGCGCATATCCAAAAAAAAGTGTTAATTTAAATGCTGCAATCGAAGAATATTTTACTTCAGCAACTATGATAGAGTATGAGGAGAAATATCCGGATGTAAAAATAATTAAGAAATTAGATAAGGATATTAAAAATATTTCCGGTTCTATGCCACATTTAACAAAATTAATAATGAATCTTGTATGTAATGCTTATGAGTTTATGCCAGAAGGAGGAGAACTCACAATCACAACATCTTCTGTAAAAGTAGATAAAACAATTTATGGATATGAAGATATTTTGCCAGGTAACTATAGCCTTTTAAAAATAACTGATAACGGTTCAGGAATTTCAGAAAGTGATATAATACGTATATTTGAACCATACTATACAAAAAAAATACATAGCATGACCGGAAGCGGCCTTGGCCTCTGGGTTGTTTATGGAATAGTAAAGGAACATAATGCATTAATAGATGTTAATTCCGAAAATAGGAATGGATCAGTATTTAACATATATTTTCCAGCATTAGAACAAGAAGAAGAAGAAACAAAAGATAGCAGAAATATTAAAAGCATTAGGGGAACAGAAAAAATACTCGTTATAGATGACGAAATCGAACTAAGAACTTTTTTATCTGATGCATTAAAACAATTAAATTATGATGTCTATGTTGCAGAAAATGGAAGAGCAGCTGTTAAATTCCTCTCCGAACAAAGCGTGAATTTAATAATTCTGGACATGATAATGGAGAATGATTTTGATGGTTTAGATACATATCGTGAAATATTAAGAATTCATCCTGAACAAAAAGCAATTATCTCCAGCGGTTTTTCTGTAAATGAAAGAATAGAAGAAACTTTAAAACTGGGAGCAAGCCAGTTTTTAAAAAAGCCCTATACAATAATGGAACTCGGCGAAGCAATCCGAAACGGACTGGATAAATGAAGAATCCCGGAGCAGAGCTCCGAGGTATCTTCTTTCTGTAAGGCTGCCTGACCACATGCAAGCTTGTGGTCAGGTGGTCAGACACTAGTTCATAGCCTCCATCCCCGCAGTAGAACTGCGAGGTATTTCGGCTATCAGAATAAAAAAAGTTAGAATTGATTTATTCAGTTCCTATGAAAAGATCTTTTCAAATATCCATAAGTACGATTGGAAATCTCCTGAGTTATTATAGCTTGGTACAGGCAGGCCTGCATACATAAGCTGCCCGCCGGAAAAAACAGTGTCTTCCAACAGGTAATTTACCCTTCCTTCCATTATTACATTACATGATCTGTATATTTCATCAGCATTCTTTAGTTTATAATTTGTATTCTCATTAAGCCCTTTTAATTTAATCCATTTTATTGGCATGATTGCTTCTCTTAAAATGCTGCAATGAAATAAAATCAATTTGTCTTTATCCATAAACATCCATGCAGCTTCATTACTTTTAAAAGGACTTTTTAATCTGTAAAAATCTCCAAATAATACTGTTTTACGGATCTCTTTGTACCTATTTATCTGTTCTTTTACAATTTCTGTTTCTTTAGAAGAAAAATTAGTGATATCCAGTTCATATCCAAATACACCATTCATAGCAACATTTCCCCGTGTTGCAAGTGTTGTAACACGGCCAGTCTGATGGTTAGGAACAGCAGATACATGGGCACCCATTGTTGAAATTGGATATACCATACTTGTTCCATACTGAATCCTAAGTCTGGAAATAGCATCTGTATTATCACTAGTCCAGTACTGTGGCATATAATGGAGAATTCCCGGATCAAATCGTCCGCCACCGCCTGCACAGCCTTCAAAAAGGATTTTATCAAATTTACCAGTTATTTTATCCATTATATAATAAAGGCCAAGTACAAATCTATGAGCTGTTTCCATCTGTCTTTCCGGTGGCAATTTTGCAGATCCAATTTCACTCATAAATCTATTACAATCCCATTTTACATAATCAATTTTACAATTGCTTAGAATATCAGACATCCTTTCAATTATATAATCACATACTTCTATTCTTGACAGATCAAGTATTAGCTGATTCCTGCTTTCTGAGCGATGTCTGGCAGGAACATGAAGGCACCAGTTTGGATTTTTCTTGTATAAATCACTGTTCGGGGATATCATTTCCGGTTCAAACCATAAACCGAATTTCATACCCTCATTTTTTATTTTCCGGGATAAAGCAGAGAGGCCATTTTTAAATTTTCTCTTGTCTACAAACCAGTCTCCGAGAGAAGACTTATCATCATTTCGCATACCGAACCAGCCGTCATCAAGAACAAACATTTCAATTCCCAGGTCTTTACCTTTCTTAACAATAGCCATTATTTTTTCTTCATTAAAATCAAAATATGTTGCTTCCCAGTTGTTAACAAGTACTGGCCTTATTTTATTTCTATAACTGCTCCTGCAAAGGCAGTTTCTATACAATTTGTGAAATGTATTTGACATTTTAGAAAATCCCATATCCGAATAAACCATTACGAGTTCCGGTGTCTGAAAACTTTCACCAGGCTCCAAGTTCCATGAAAAGTCGAAAGGATTAATGCCCATAGCAGCCCTTGTAGTTAAAAATTGATCAACTTCAATATTTGCAAGGAAATTACCGCTGTAGATTAAATTAAATGCATATACCTGTCCCCAATACTCTGTTGTATCTTTTGAAGCAAGTGCAAAAAAAGGATTGTGCTGATGACTGCTTGCACCTCTTCTACTTTCTATAGATTGCGTCCCTCTTCTAAGGGCATGACGTTCGATGTCCCTTTCATTTCCCCATCTGCCTGCAAGATGAACTATATCAAAATCTGAAGTCCTAAAATCTACAGAAGCACTTAAAGCACTTAAAAGTTTTAGTGTATCTTTACCAGTGTTCTCAAATTTTACCGAGCGTGTTATCACATCATACTTTTCAAATACTGAATATGATAATACTGCTTTTAACCGGGTAACCTCATCATTCAAATATATTTTAAGTGTATTAACATTTTCTTTATTATCAGAATAAAGTGATGGCAATCCATCCAGTTTGTTTTTCCCCTTTTGTATTTCATGCTTAAAATACTTTAGGCTGCAGATTCTATCGCCATATGGTGTCTGGACCTGATAAGCAGGATAGCGAAAATCCGAATCTCCATATCCCGGATATTCTCTTAATAGATTATTATATGAGTATTCTGCATTATCCTGATCCGGTCGTGGCGATTGGATTGTAGGTGTTAAAAAAAGATTCTGGCAGTCTTTAATTTTTGTTATTTTCCTGCCCCAGTATAGATGAACGGGTTCTCCATTACCGAATATTTTAAAGGCATAACTTGTATTTGCAGCATTTAAGTGAAATACTTTATTCTCTTTATTATAAACAACTCCCATAAAAGCTCCATTAGCATATATACTAGATATTCTAATTAATTAGCAGGCTGTTATTAACAAACAACTACTATTTTTTTAATTTTCGTTCCCACTTTTTACCAGTTGCCCAGGCCACACTTTTATAAGCCCCATCATAAATACCGATACTTTTATTTTTTATAATGCAGTCACAGTAGAGTTTCATCAAATCTTTATCGTGGGTCATAACGTCTAAGGCCTGCAGCGTTTTAGGGATCGTGTCTACCTCTATAGTTCCATCTCCTATTTCCGCACTACGAATAGCGCCCCACTTTTCGTGCCCGCCCACCCGCTTATTAAATATTTTTGGTATGGGGTAAAAAGCCAACTCACTTGGCTTGGTAATCATAATATCTACTACCCGCATTAAGTAATTAGTGGCATAAACAGCATGGAAGATATTATCATGTAAGAAAATATGCAGGCCTTTGCATGTTCTGTCTCTTATATTATCAGCAAAGGCTTTTGTTTCTTCCCAGGTAAAATGGGTGTTGATAAGATCCTGCTGTCCTTTTAGTTCTTTTTGCAGCCATTCCCAGTTGTTTTTATGATCGCCTAGATTAACAAAGAGGCAGACTTTATCTTGTTTAATTAAAGGTATGCAGTGTTCTATAACTGCTTTAAACAGATTAGCCTGTGCTCCTGCCCCCCCCATCGTAACCATTATTCGCCTAGCTTCATTATTATCCATTCGGTTTACCCTGGCATTACAATCAACTTCAATATTTTCTACCAATTCATGGTCCACATGATGACCTACATATCGAATTGCTTCCGGCGGCATGGGATTCATAATCTGCTTCTTATCACCAAAACCGTTCATTACTCTAAAGCCGTAATATCCGGATGGCGATTGTACGGCATGTTTAGCTCCATTAGTTAGCTGGAAAGCCATGGGCCAGTTATCAAACATCATATTAACCACATTAGTCATACCGCCTGCAACTGCACCCATACAATTCCACATATGAGCTGTTATAACAGGTATATCAACTGGAAGCGCCTGGTATAAATTTTTAAATAATTCACTCATCTTAAAATCTTTGATATTTGTTTTAATATGCCTCCATGGCCAGGCATAAGTATAATGATTTAGATAAGCAGAAAGAAGTGGTAGAGTTGGATCTCCTGTTGTAGTGGGCTCCCAGATATATTTATTAAAGAACTTACTTTTTTGCGATTTACGAGACCAGTAGCTATACCATTTATTACACCAGTTAATGACATCTGTAGTAATACCAGGAATAGCTAATAAGTCTAACCAATACGGAGTAAATCCCATGGCTTTGGCACAGGATACACCAGCCATTGCAATTCTGTAATGACCGAATCCCATACGAATAGTACTGCAAATAATTCCTTTTTCTTTATCGATTTTATCCCCGTTTCCATTGCGTACAATATTTTTTAATCCAAAAATGCGACCCAAATATTGATTGTCTTGTAAAGAAAGTGTGTACTTTTCATCAGGATTATAATTAAATTTCTTAGTAAATATTTTTTGCCATTTTATGGCTTTTTTTGCATGTGAGTGTTTAAGTTTGTTTCCAAATATGGATAATCTTCCATTAACCGATGCCATTAAAAAACTCCTGAATATTTTAAATATGATATACTTCGAATATCAACAAAATATCTTTTTTATCAATAAATAATGCTCCCAAGATAATGTAATCTTGCACTTTCAATAAAACCCAATAAAACCCAGTGAAAGTTTAATAAAGTTTTTTTATTACATTACTTATTTGTACCCATAGCCAGTCCGGAAATAAAATATCTTTGAAGAAAAAGGAATACAAGTAGGGTCGGCAAAGCAGCCAGTAGCGAACCTGCTATAATAACTGTCCAATCCATGATATATTGTCCTTGAAGAACAGCAAGTCCTGCTGTAACCGGTAATAGATATTCTGACCTGATCAATACAATAGACCATAGATAATCATTAAAAATCCAGGTAAACTCAAGTGTCGCAAGAGCTGCCAGAGCAGGAATAATAAGCGGCATCATTATCTGCCACCAACTTCTGAGCTCACTACAGCCGTCAATTTTTGCTGCCTCGAAAACAGATATAGGAACAGTAACCATATAATTTCGTAATACAAATGTACAAAAACCTATTTGAAATGCTGTGTGAAACGCAATAACTCCCAAATGAGTATCATAAAGACCTAGAAAATCTGTCAATCTAACAACTGGAAGCAATAAAATCTGGAAGGGCAGCATCATTCCTCCAACAAACAGGTAGTAAAAAAACTGTCTCCCTTTAAACCTGAACCTTGCAAGAGCATATGCAGATAAAGAAGACAGGAATAATGTGAATACAATTGATGGGATAGTAATAATAAAACTATTTGGCAGGTACCTGCTTAGTCTGCCCCGCTCCCAGGCTGCAGAAAAATTATCAAATGAAAGTTTTTCGGGAAGTGCCAGAAAGCCGCGCATTAGTATATCATCATTAGATCTAAAAGCTGTTAGGAGTGCAACAATAAAAGGCAATAGCCAGAGGAGTACTGCAATAATAACAAACAGCATTAGTAAAAATTTTAAAGGTAAATAAATGTATTTTTTATTTAATATATTTAACACCCTTAACTCTCCTCTTTTGTAATAAATCTGAGATATATTACAATAAAGACCAGACTAATAAGAAATAGGATAACAGCAATAGAAGCTCCATAACCCATCTTATAATTATTAAATGCCTCAATATACATAAAATTAGCAAGGACACTGGACGAATTGTAAGGCCCTCCCCTTGTCATAACTGCAACAAGATCAAAAGCCCGGAGTGAATCGATTATACTTATGACTATAACAATAATTGTTATAGGTGCAAGCTGCGGCATAATCACATACCAGAATGTCTGGATTCTACTTGCTCCATCTACCCTGGATGCATCAACAAGATTAGGATCTACACTTTTTAAACCTGCAAGATAAAGAATCATAACATATCCTACCTGCCGCCAGATAGCAACAACGATTATAGCACCAAGAACGAGATCTGGGTCACTAAGCCATCCCTTTGCAAAATTTTCTAATCCTATATTCCGCAAAACCATATTGAGTAATCCATATGCAGGGTGATACATCCATGACCAGATAAGCCCGCATACTACAAGTGACAGGACCATAGGAGAATAAAAACTCACTTTAATTAAATTTCCGCCAGGAATCCTTTTATTCAATGCCATGGCGATGAATAGTCCTAAAATAACAGGAATAGTTATATAGGCAATAATCCAGATAAGATTATTCTTTAGAGAAATAAAGAATACCGGGTCCCGGAAAAGTTTAACAAAATTTTCAAACCAAATAAATACCGGCTCTGAGAAACCATCCCAGTTAGTAAGACTCAGGTAAAAACTGAAAAACATTGGCCCGATAACCCAGGTAAAATAGATAGTCAAAGGCAAAGCGAGAAAAAGATATGGAATTATTTTATTATTAATACTCCGCTTACGAAGTTGTTTAGTTTTAATCATTTAAGAAATCCATATTAATTACTATTTAATTAAATAGTAATTATGAAAAGAAGGAGCCATTAATTCTAATAGCCCCTTCTTTTAAAACATATTAGCATATGTTATTCATCAAAAAGTTCGGTTCGTACCTGTTCAAGCCTTTCCAGAATTGAATCGATGGAACCAATATTGTCCCAGAATTCCATAAAACCGTTCATTCCTTCGTCTGCCATTTCCGGAGTTGTATCGCGATCATAGAATTGAGCTACAACGTCTGCTTCCTGCATCATTTTAATTCCTTTCTGCTGTACAGCATTAAATATTGAAAGGTCTACATCACTGTTTGTATTTAATCTTCCAAGAGTTTCAGCATTATATTCCTGTACTTCAACAGAACCCAGGAATGCAATAAATTCTTTTGCTTCTTCAACATTTTGTGCGTTTGCCGGAATAAAATAACCGTCTGTAGGAGCATCTTCACCAACAGGCATTGAAGGATCAATTATTGGAAACCTGAAAAAATCCAGATCGTCTTCCAGTTCTTCCGGCCAGGAATCTCTGATAAAGTCGCCCATCAGATACATACCTGCTTCACCGTTTGTCATAAAAGGAATCGCTTCTGACCATGAATATGCCGCTGCATTTTCGATAAAATAACCATTCTCCAAAAGAGGTCCCCAGTAGTCGGTAAAAATCCTTTTAACTCGCGGATCATCATAATGTTCGGTACCGAGCATAAGGTTTATATGAAACTCCGGGCCATTCACTCTCATGTTAAAATAATCAAACCATGCTGCTGCAGTCCATCTCCATTTTGTTCCAATTGCTATCGGAGCAACACCATTTTCTTTTAATATTTCACAGACATTAAGAAATTCATCCCAGGTCTCAGGTACTTCTATGCCATACTTTGCAAACACGGAAGGCCGGTAATAAACTGCCCACCAATACCAACTTGTAGGTAGAAAATATTGCTTATCGTTTACAGTACTTAAAGCTCTAAAACCCTTTGGAAAAGTTTCATTCCATCCCTGTTCTGCCCATACATCACTAATATCCATTATAAGGCCTTTATCAATAAAAAAACGAGCCCTGTTTCCTGCAAACCAGGTAAGAACATCCGGTGGAGTTGAAGCTGTCAAATATGCTCTGATAGCCTGCTTAAAATCCTCATGAGCAATAATACTGTGAATTATTTTCATACCCAGGTGGTTTTCCTGGAACAAATTCACAATATACTCGTCCACTTCCCTGGGCTTCGGATCACCATGCATGGAATTGTAAATTAATGTTCCACCGCCTTCAGTTGCTGTTTCCTGACCTCCTCCAGCATAGACTGACATCCCGCATAGAAGAATTGTCATAAACATTGTTAAATAAAAAAAATTCTTTTTACCCATTTCCATCCTCCTCATTTTTTTGTAAAAAGATTTATTTAAAGCACACTGTTTCCACAAAATTACTAGTATATGTACTTGTGCGCAATATACAAATATTTTATACACTTATTGTTAAAATAAATTACTATTTGTACACGTGTTCATTACTATAGATCTCTGTAACAATACTGTCAAGGTATTTTATAAAAAAAATAGAAAATTTTAGTTTAATAGTAAATGTTCACCACTATTCTTAATAAGAAAAGCAACTAATTTACACAAAAAAAGGAATTAGATCAGTTGGCGAAGGATTATCATAATTTGATGCCGAATAATGAATTATGATAAAAGAGAATTGCATATTATAATATTATGAAAATCAAAGGTAATTCTGTGTAATTGTATTAATTGATAAAACGCTTATACTTAAGAGACAATTCTCCAAAGTTTATTAATAATCCGATCTTTTTATAAATGTTATTGATTATGAAGACTTATTAATATTAGTAGTAAAAAGATTTTTAAAATAATCAAATTTTTCCTGCGTTCCTTATAAATTTTATTAACATGTATTACAAACATCTTTCAGTTTAGCATGATAAATGTTCTTTATATTTTACTTTAAAATAATTCTTTCATATATTAAATTATTTATCAATTCATATAAATATTTATATTTGGGTTGCGGGACAACCTCAATCTGCGTAAATCTGCGTCTAATTATTTTTATTTTTTCGACGCAGATTTCGTAGATTTTTTTTATACTTTTAAAAATTTGTAGTTTCTTAATGACAAATTTATTATACCACGATTGGATTAACTCAGATTATAAAAGATTATTTAAATGGATCATTTTCTTTATTCTAAAAGCCGAAATACCTCGCAGTTCTACTGCGTGGATGGAGGCTATGAACTAGTGCCTGACCACAAGCTTGCATGTGGTCAGGTACAGAACGAAGATATCTCGGAGCTCTGCTCCGGAATTCTTCATTATTCATTATTAGTTTATACCAATATTACACAGATTATTAAATAATTTCTGTGTAATCTGGGAAATCTTTGGTTCTTAATTCAATTTTGTCAAGCGGATTTGCTTGTTTTTGAATTCCCACCCTGAAGATTAGTAGTTAACTTAAGAAGGGTTAAATTGTTACATTTAATAAATACAGGTTCAATTACTCTTAACAGAATTCCCTTTTATCAGATATGGATCAACAACTTCATCAACTATTTCACCGGTTTGGATCTGCAGGATTAATTTTTTATAAGCCTGCGAATATATATCATGGAGCCGTAAATCGATACTTGCAAGACGAAAAGGAAGGGAAAGAGTAATAGGCAGATTATCATATGCAATTATTGAAATATCCTCCGGTATCTTAATGCCAGCTTCCCGGAACACCTGAATAAGTCCCCAAGCAGTAAGATCATTAACCACTCCGATACAATCGATTTCCCTGTTTTTGACTCTTTTTAACAATTTTCTTCCTGCCTCTACACCACCTTCCAAACTAACATTGATATCAATTAAATCAACCGTAATTGGAGAGAGAGCATCCATGAATCCTTTATATCGTTCATCATGTGCAGATTGATATTCCAGATATCCGGAAACATAAACTGGTTTTTTATGTCCCGTCTTTTTAAAAAACTCACCGGCAAGATAACCGCCTTTATAATTATTCAGCATTATTCTGTTAAAACCGGACAATTTTTTTGTATGATGAGCACATATATAAGGAATTCCGGACTCTGCAAGAATTTCAGCCCTGGCAGGTTCTTCAAAATTGAATCCGATAATGCCATCAAATCTTTCCTGCTGCAAAATATTCCTAATATCCAGCAATGATTCCGCGGTTTTAAACCTTATATGATATAAACTATTTTCGCTTTCTTCTGAAATGGCCCAGACAATATCACCATAAAACCATCTAAAACATTCTATTTTAATCCAGGAATACTTCCTTTCTGCTTTATTCTCCAGAAAAAGAATAGTACCGGAACCATTGCGGCGTAATGCACTTGCATGTTTATCCGGTTGATATCCCATCTTCTTAGCAAGAGAAATTACTTTTTCTCTTTTTTCTATTTTTACAGAGTTCGGTTGATTAAATGCCCGGGATACTGTTGCCTCACTTACCCCGGCTTTTTTAGCAAGTTCTTTTCTGGTCACTTTCTTTATCATAAGTTATAATCCTGTAATTATAATGTATAATAGAATACCTTAAAATATCTATATTTTCCTGGACGAATTTTTAAATATTTCTCATCAAAATTTGATTTTATCTTAATATTATAATATATTTATCTTTATATGCACACGTGTACATATAAAGATACTGTTTTTATTCATCTTTTCCTTAATATAAACCTATTTCATGGAATTAGACCCCATATAATTGATTTATTTTACGGAATTGTATATATATTGTATGAAACTGCCCAGATACTACAACGATTTAGATAAATATTTACTCAAGAATAAAGTATTAATAATTTATGGGCCCAGACAGGATGGTAAAACTACATTATTAATTGATTATTTAAGTAAATTAAAATATAAATTAGATTCCGGAGATGATATAAACATCCATGAAATTATGGGAACCTAAAATGAAGATACCCCGGAGCAGAGCTCCGAGGTATCTTCGTTCTCATAAGGCTGCCTGACCACCTGACCACATGCAAGCTTGTGGTCAGGTGGTCAGGCACTAATTCATTGCCTCCGTCCCCGCAGTAAAACTCATCTAAGATAAATGTAGCATCGATAAATTTAACTTTGGGAAGACCTTTTTGTAATGCAAGAAAAGTATCAGCAGGAATAAAAGGCAATTCAACGCCTATTGTACTTCCTTCTAATCCCATTGCTTTGACCGTTTTTATTACACTTTCTGCTGCTGTCAAAGTACCACGAACAGTATCAACTATATTTGGAATCCACAATCCTTCTGATTCAATCTGGCCGCGTTCTTCTGTACGGCCAACATAAAACGCTTCTTCAAATCGCTCTCTTGGAATTCCTACAAATGGAAGGTATTGACTCTTCGCCATCCTTGTTGAATTAACATGAAAGTGATAATAATAACCACCACTTAAGTATCTTATATTGTGCCTGGTGTTAGCAAGTATAAGTGATACATTAGCACTTTCCATTAAATGATTGAGTTTCCTTTTATCAAATAATATTTTCATTGCTTCCTCCTACACTAGCTCTATTAATTTAAGATACTAATTATTTTCTTCAGTTTTTAAAAATATTTTGAAATTCTAAAAAAACCCCAAGGAGTATGAAATATTCCATCATTTTGAATAAAACTAACACTTATACCGAAATCAGCTCATATTCTCTGCTGCCAAGCCCGATTTTTTCACCATGTTCCAACTGAATACTGGGATCCAGATGAGGAAAACTGGCCTTTCCAATATTAACTTTGCTATTCTTCTCTGTCAGATCCAGAGTAGCCTGATCTATAGCAACAGGATCATTTGAAGCTAACACCCCAATGTCCGGAATAAAGGGTGTTTGCTTAACATTCATACAGTCACATTCCCTAGTCATATTGACCAGCACATTAATAAAAAGACCCTTTCCTTCTTTATCTTTTATAACACCCAGTGCGTGCTCTGCTATGCTTTTCTGCAATCCCGCCGATTCCACACCCCAATTATAGTTTACAGCATCGAAATTACAAACCGCTAAACACTCACCGCAGCCAATACACTTTTCGGTTATTATAAAGGCTTTTTCTCCCTGTTCAATAATGGCGTTTTCCGGGCACCACTTTATACACATACCACAGTTTACACAAATGGCTGCTTTAATTTTTGGTTTAACGGAGGAATGCTGCCGCAGCTTACCCTTCCGGCTGGAAAGCCCCATACCCAGATTTTTAATACATGCCCCAAATCCACAGCCAATATGGCCCGTAGGATGTGACACGGCTATAAGGGCATCTGCAGCGAGTATTTCTCCGGCAATATCGACCTCTTTATAAACCAAACCATTAATAACTACTTTTCTTTCTGTATCTCCCCTTAACCCGTCTGCCATAATAAATGGCGCACCTGTTCTTTTTATAGTAAATCCATGCTTCTCCGCGTGCATTAAATGGTCTATGGCATTGGAACGCTCACCTTTATACAAGGTGGAAGTCCCTGCTGTGCCTTGACCCAGTCTGTTACGGCCTTTATCACTTCCGGTTGGATGTGTGTGTTATTGTTTTTTTCGCCTACATGGATTTTTACAGCAGTTTTGTCTCTTTCAGAAATGATATTCTTAAAGTCTCCGTTTTGTAATATTTTACCGGCAGCATTAATGCGGTCTATCATAGAACTTTTTTCCGCCAGGGAAACAAAAAATACTTTAGCTTTCTGCATATGAGAAACCTCCGTTTAATATTCTATATCATATCGCAGCAGAGTCGCAACCAATTTATAAAACCAGACAGCAATTATAAATATGGATTCTAATGAACTATTTTTCGTACAAAATTTAAATGTTTTATTTTTTTAGACGCAGATTAACACAGATTTATAGGATTTTTTATATTATTTATATAAAGTTTAATTTAATCTGCGATAATCGCCAGGGACTCAGAGAAAAATTATTGAATTTAGTAGTATTCGCGCTTTATTTCATGCAGCAATGTTTATATTTTTTCCCGCTTCCGCATAGGCAGGGTTCATTGCGTCCAACTTTCTTTTCTACTATCTGCTGTTTTGTTGGGTTTTGAAGTATTTCGAGATCTGATACGTCCTCAGGTTTTTTCGTATCCAGTTCTATTTTATATTCCCAATCATTCTTTTTAAAAATAGTTTCCAGTTCTTTTGCTCTGCTTTTTGTATGCACATTAACAACAGCAGGATTATAATGAGACCCCAGTTTTCCTTTTCTTTTGCCGTCAAATTTATTGTTCATTTTCCCGCCGTTAAAATAATTCTTTGCCATGTTTTCTTCCTTAATATTTTCTGTTTATATTCATTTTACCCAAAAGCTCCAAATAATAAATAGGTTTCCGGGTTGATATAACACCGACCTTCGGTATACCTATTATCTTTTAGTTTAACTGAAAAGTTTAAAACCATATCACCATAATTGTTATACGTTATGCTAATAATAAAAACCTTATCGATCTGATCAAGATCATCAACTGAATTATCGCTATATAAAGATAATGTTTCATGCATATAAAGCTTTATAACCTGCAAAAGATCCCGTTCCCCGGAAGGTCCGAGATAAGCAAACATAAAATCATCGTATAAATACATGCCCATTTGAGGGCCCAGGTGCCTTGTATCAAAATAATTTAACAGCCGGTACCAGTTACCATTTTCAAGGTCCATGGCAAAATATGCGAGCCTGTTTTTAAGTATAAAATCAATATCTACTATATCCGAAGAGTACCTAGAAAAAACATGAGCAGGAATTTCCGGTGAAATTGGAAGTTCCTCCGCATATAAACCATATGAAATTATAAAAATAAAAATTATAACTATATTTTGTTTATACATTTATTATCCTCCTATTTGTCCTTTGTATCTATAATAATTGTTACAGGCCCGTCATTAATAAGCGACACTTCCATATGTGCACCGAACTCTCCAGTCTGCACCGGCTTCCCTAAATTCTTTTCTAGTACTTTTATAAAATTATTATAAATAGGAACAGATATTTCCGGTTTTGCTGCACGGTGATAGGAAGGTCTGTTCCCTTTTCTGGTATCTGCAAATAGAGTAAACTGGCTTATTAACAACATTTCGCCACCAATGTCCTTTATAGAAAGGTTCATCACACCTTTATCATCATCGAAAATTCTAAGGTTTACTATCTTTTTAGTAAGCCATTCTGTATCTTCCGGCTTATCTTTTTCTTCTATGCCAAGTAGTATCAAAAGCCCTTTGTTAATAGAGCCTTTTTTATCATTATCAATTTTAACAAAAGAACTTAAAACCCGTTGTATAATTGCTCGCATATAACTTACTATAGTATAAGAAAACCATAACTGTCTATATTACAGATTATAAACTAATTTTGGAGAATATTAAATGGAGCTTGTTTCACCTGCAGGGAACCTGGAAAAATTAAAATACGCGTATCTTTTCGGTGCAGATGCTGCATACATGGGAATAAAAAACTTTTCACTAAGAACACGCGCAGACAATCTTAATGAAGATGATTATAATCATATTAATGAAATAAAAGGTGATAAAAAACTATATGGTGCTTTAAATATATTCTTTCATGATTCTGATATAAAAAACTTAGAGGAGGAACTGGATTATATTTCCAGATATCCTTTTGATGCATTCATAATTTCTGATATAGGAATAGTAAAAACAATAAGAAAACACTTTCCGGAAGTAGAGCTGCATTTAAGCACACAGGCAAACTGCACTAATGCAGATGCTGCAAAAATATATAAAGACCTTGGTTTTAGCAGAATAATACCTGCTAGAGAACTAAGTTTAAAAGAAATAGAAAATATAAAAAACAAAGTTGATATAGAAATCGAAGTTTTTGTTCATGGAGCTATATGCCTTGCATATTCCGGAAGATGTTTTTTAAGCAGGTACATGACAGGCCGTTCTGCAAACAAAGGAGATTGTGCTCATTCCTGCAGGTGGTATTATAAAATACTGGAAGAAGAAAAACGTCCAGGTGAATATTTCCCAATTATAGAAGGCGAAAATTTTACTACTATACTTTCATCAAAAGATCTCTGTCTAATAGATCATTTAGATAAACTTAAAAATGCAGGAGTAAACTCCTTAAAAATAGAAGGACGTATGAAATCTATTTATTATACTGCGATAACAGCCAGGGCTTACAGAAAAGCATTGGATCATTTAAACGGGCAGGAAATTCCCAACCTGGAAAAGTATAAAGAAGAAATATTCAAAGTGAGCCATCGAGAATTTTCTACAGGGTTCTTTTTTGATGATGATGATATTCAGCATCCAAATACTGAATCCTACTTTAGAAAATATATGTTCCTTGGAATAATAGGAGAAAAAGTCTCTGAAAATACTTATAGCCTAATTGTCAAAAATCAGATTAGAGCTGGCGAAAAAATAGAATATGTAGGCTATGACATATTATTTTTAGAGGATGATACATTCGATATTTTAGATGAAAACAACACACCAGTTAAAAAAACCGACCATGGTAAAATTGCATTTATTGTAACAGATAAGCCTGTTAAATCAGGATATATTTTAAGACAGAAAATGAAATAATCAAGACATCTTCCCGATACGGATTATTGTATTTGTAAGCTCTTTAACAGAAAACGGCTTTTTTAAAAATAATAAATTTTTCTCTTCTGATATCTTCTTAACTGTCTCATCTGAATAATAACCGGATATTAATATAACTTTAATTTCACTGTTTATTTCCCTGAATTTTTTAAGACAGTCATACCCGCTTATCTCCGGCATATTTAAATCTAGTACAATAAAACTTATATGTTCCTGTTTTTCTTTATAAACATCTATTCCTTCATATCCATTGTTTTTTGATATTATATTAAATCCCAGGGTAGAAAGCATATCTGTAACTATATCTAAAGAAAGCTGTTCATCATCTACTACCAATACGGTTCTATCCCATTTAATATCACTTTCTATTAAATCAGCTTTTTCTTCAATTCTTTTTATGACAGATTCACTGGAATGAGGAAGGAATACATGAAAAGTTGTACCAACATTTATTCTACTATCCAACTGAATAAATCCGGAATGATTTTTTATTGTGCCGTATACACTTGCAAGACCTAAACCTGTGCCCTTTCCTTTATCTTTTGTTGTAAAAAAAGGTTCAAATATCCTGCTTTTAATTTCTTCATTAATTCCGCATCCAGTATCGGAAATTGATATTTTAATATAATATCCAGGTTTGTTTTCCGGCGATAATTCTGAAAGCATCTCGTTATCTAAATGTATATTTTCAGTTTTAAATATTAGTTCTCCGCCTCCGGACATTACATCACTGGCATTAATGCCTATATTTAAAACTGCATTTTCAATCTGAGTAAAGTCACCTTTAATGACAGGATCTACAGCATCTAATTCATTTGTTATTGTGATTCTTTTATCTATAGAATGCTTTAACAGATTTATAACATCCATTATCACTTTATGAGAATCAACCGGAATCATCTCATGCTTGCCTTTACCTGCAAAAGCAAGCAGTTTCCCCGTAAGGTCAGATGCCCTTCTTATTGCTGTTATTATCCGTTTTGAAAATTTATTTAATTTTTCACTATACTTATTACTTTCTCTTTCGATTAAATCTGCGTAACCTGCAATTGCTGTGAGCATATTATTAAAATCATGAGCAATACCACCTGCAAGCTGGCCGATTGCTTCCATTTTTACAACCTGGGACTGCCGCACCTGTTCTTTAAGAACAATCTGCTCTTTTTCTCTTACACGCAGTAATGTTACATCCTTGATAATAACTAATTTTCCAAGCACTATTTTTTTTTCTTTTAAGGTTGATTGTGATAAAAGGCCATAATGCACTACTTTTTCATTATCCAGTTCAATTTCCTTATTATAGTATTCATCATTATATGAATACTTATCCGGAAAAATATCCGAATACTGTAAATTCTTTTTTTCCTTTATTCTAAAAAAATCGAAAGCCTTATTATTTATTTCTATAACTTCTCCATTCTGATTAATAATAATAACCGCATCATTTATCTGAGTAAAAAGCTCATTGGCTGTCTCTTTTACACCAACTGTAAGAAAATTATAACGTACTATTGCGATAGATATAAATATTGATTGTATTAATACAAGAAAAGTTCCAAATGCAGGAATTGATCTAATATCAAAAATAGCATTTAAAATAACATTAACAAAGAACACACATGCATAAGTTATTATAGACCCAATACATAAATAGTGCAGCTGTTTTTTCATTATTGGATCTTTTTCTTTTAGATAATGTGAAATCAAAAGAAAAACAACATATACAATTAAAGATGTATTTACAAATAAAAGAGTAAAAATATACAGCTGCCCGGGTATTAAAATATTTCCCCAGTCTGTTTTGGAAATATCAAGTGCAATAAGGTTGGTAAATGCACCTATTAAAGCAAATATTATTGTCAAAAAAAGATATATAAAAAAAACCGGACCCAATTTCTTTTTTAAAATTATTGAAATAAAATAAAACGCCATAAAAGCACTTGGAAGCCAAATTATTATTTGCAGCCTCATTAATAGTAAGGTTGTGTTATCTGCAGGCAGGCTCCATATAATGCAGTCTGTTAAAGCCCACATTGCAATAAGACCGGCGAATTTGGCAAATGCCCAGTTGGTTTTACTTTTAGGATTTTTGGCAATAACATAAGTTATAATTAATGAGTGGAGGAAGAATGATAAAAAAGGTATTAGAATAAAATAATTCATAAATTGCTGACTTTCAAATTAAATCTATAATTAATTACAAGTATAAAAGAACAGTAAGCGCAATTCAAGAACTCTATTATTTATTTAACTTTTTTAACTTATTTAATCCTGGAAAACAGGATTTTAAAGTTTTCCACAATACAATCTGAAGCTTTCTCAACTTTAATTCCCCTTAAGTCGGAAAAAAATGAATAAATATGGGGAATATATTCCGGACTGTTAATTTTCCCCTTAAAAGGCAAAGGTGTAAGATACGGTGAATCTGTTTCTAAAAGTATTCGATCTAACGGTATCTTCCTTGCTGTATCCTGAATATTTAGCGCCTTTTTATAAGTAAGGTTTCCTGCAAACGAGATATAGAATCCCATATCCAGTATTTTTTTAGCAAAATCATAATCCGAAGAAAAACAATGAATGAGCCCTCCCTTTTTTGGCATTGTTCTTTTTAATGTTTCGAGTATTTCTTTATCTGCATTACGGTTATGTATAATTACAGGAAGATCAAATTTATCTGCAAAAACTAGCTGGTTTTCGAAAAGCTCTATCTGCTCTTGCTTTGTGCCATAGTTCCAGTACCAGTCGAGCCCGATTTCTCCAATTGCTACAATTTTATCCTCTTTAACACAGTCTTTTATAATGTTTAAATCCATTTTCCACTTCGGATTTAAAACATGAGCAGGTGAAAATCCTGTCGACAGGTAAAGCCCGGGATATTTTTCTGCTATTTTAAGCCTTTTGTTAAAGCCCTCTGCATCTACTGCAACGTCTATTCCGAAGGCAAGAGTACTTTTAAAACAGTTATATAGCAGTTTTTCTATCTGCAATCCTTTTTTTCCCATGTGAAGGAGATGAAAATGTGAATCTATATATTTGATCATGAACTAATATAAAGACAGAGTAAGATATTTGTCAATTGTGATCTTTTATAATATTATTATAAAAGAATAATATCGTTTAGCTAGTCATAAAGTCATCATTATTTTTTTCACTCCTGTTCGCAAACCATCTGATAAAATAAATGAAATTCATTACTGTAAGGGATTTAAGAACATTACCAGGGAAGATATGGAAAGAACTGCCGAAATAACAGGAAATGGCGCAACGAATTAGCACGAATTATATCTGATAACCAATTCGAATTATGAAGCTAAACTGAAGAGGTCAACAAATCTTATTTAATAAATTTCTAAGGAAATCAGGAATAATCAGAATACATTTCTATAGCTTTGTAACATATATTGTTTACTAGCAGATTTCTTATATACGAAAAACAACTTCCTCAAATACTCCGGTATTTCCATGCGATAGTCCTTTATTGGTTAAAGAAAGTCCGTGGTCTGTTGTTACAATTATCTCTCTTTTTTCTTTATCACAGATTTTATAAAATTCTTTTATAGCACCTTCAAATAACTTTCTTAACACTACAACCATTTCTGATAAATGCATACCCTTATCATGGGCTGCCCTATCTATTATAGAAAGCCTTATGACAACTGGTTTATCTTCCGGAAAAGGTAGGACATTTTTTATAATTGAAAACGTTTCATTGCCTTTAAGATTATGATAAGGAATATCCCGGGCATTAAACATTTCAACAGGATCACCGGTAAACCCAAAAAGATCAGCAATTGAATCCACTGTTTTAGGTTTACTTTTAAGCCTTAGTAACCTAAATTTTTCTCTTACATCAGATAGGTCTTGTAAACTGCTCTGCTCTTTTATAGCCTTTAGAAAAACATCCGGAGAAACACCATCTATTATTATAACCAGCGGACAATTTTCCAGAGCAACTGATTCTACAGGCTTTAGAGTTTTTAACCAATCAGCTCCAGTTTTTTCTATTTTTTGTATTGCTTCGAATACTGTACATTGTAATTTATCTGTTGTCCACGGATGAAATAAAAGCTTTTCTGCCGGTATTCTATGTGTAAGACATAAAGGGAAAGTCTCGTTTATACTCTTTGCAATACTCTCTATTATGCATACAGAATCTACTATTTCTCCTGCCCTTTCACGAATAATATAATCCGATCTTTCTTCTGTTATATCACTTTCATATAACCACCTGAAATCTGTTAGTATTTTTTCTGCCAGTGTTTGCCAGGCCAGCTGTATAGCTTTTATGTGAAACTTTTCTCTTAATATGAATTTAGTTAACATATTTGTATCCATTAGTAAAAAAATATTTCTAAGCTTTTCTTCAGGATATTTTTCTTCCAGTATTTCTTCAAAGCCATTTACATTATTTTGCTTATTAAAAAGTCCGGATTCTATAAGTTTATCTTTGAATAATTCAGTCTGCAGTTCCGGCCACCAGTTTAATTTTTGTTTCAGACCGATAAATATATTTTCTTTATTGCTATCTATAGCAATAAGTGTATTCTCTTCTGTATTGGAAATCCAGTTGTGCACCTTCTTTATTATTGCATTCACAGTAAGCCGCCTGCCAATAATACCAGACTCTAATTCATTAATATCTCTATGAACGATTGCAATACTATTAGACAGAGCTTCCTTTAACAGATTAATAGTGTCTTCATCAAAAACATCCGGCATGTTAGAAGGGCTTAAATTGTTATTTTGCAAAATATCATATAGATTTTTAAGTCTTTTCGCGGATTCCGGATCATGATCGCTTATTGCATATATTCTTGCGGAAATTGATTCTAAAATAGCCGGTGTACTCAAAATATTAATATAAGATAAAAGAAACTCATTAATTGCGTCATCCGGATTGGATGTAAAAAATTCTTCTGGCTTATCTCCAATTTTAAAGCCGCATGAACACACAGGATTCCGAAATAATTCTTCTTTAATTTTTCTTTTACAGACTTTTACCTGAAGCAAATTTATTTCTTCTAAAAAAGAATTGAGCCCTGCAGGCCTGTCCAGCTGCTCAATTAACGAAAAACTTCTCACCAGCCTTAAAGAATTCTTTGTAAACCTGGATAATTTAAATCTTTTATAATTATTATAATATTTAGTGTGCTGCTTTAAATAAATTTTTAAATAGTTCTCTTTGAAGTGTGTAAATAATAGTCCTAATTGCTTTCCTTCATCTTCTACAACAAGGAGTTCCGGTTCCTCCATTATGGACATAATAGAATGATATAAACTGGAAACATCCTCATTTAGATGTATTACTTTCTTTATACAGGAATGATTCATATAGTAATTAATAAAAACAAATTCATCTGCTTTATGAGATAAAAAGTTTTTAAGCTTTTTTAAATAATCGATATCACTTTCTTTATATCCGGTTCCGCGCCATGCCTTTAAAAATCTCTCTATTCCATCTTTTGCTGTATAAGATACTTTTATTTCCTCACTTAATTTTTTTAGAACAATTAGTTTTTCATCCAGATACGATATTTTAAAATTACTAAAAGAAGAATATTCTGCAATTTGTTCGAATTGTTTTCGTATTTCCCCGGATAATAAAAGAGCAGTTTCTTTAAATTTAATAATCTCTTTCCAGACATCCCGCTGCTGACTCAGCCCAAAAGATTCATTTGATACATGCGCAGGTAAAAGAAAGGAGCACTTACTGTAAATTGAATCTCTGTCTGCTTTTGCAATAAGTTCACCGGGTGCAATAAATTCAGCATTTTTTACATAATCAAGGCTGATATAATTTATCGGGACTGCCCTGCCGCTCTTTAAGAGAGTTATTATACCGGCAAGAGCCAGCGAGGCTATGAGAAATAACGAAGTTTCTTCCGGAAGCCCATAAGGGCCTGTTTTAAGGTCAAGAAGGATCGCTGCCATTGGATTTGTACCCGAAGGCTTCAGATGTTTAAAAAAATAACATAAAAAAGGATTACCTGTAATATCAGGTGAAAAAACAAAGGATACTCCTTTTATCTCGGCAAGTCCAAGAGGGACAACAAGGCCGTCTATTTTATCACTCAAAGATTTTGCACGCGCTTCACGCATCAATATACTTCCGGGCAATACAAATTCATTTAACAACTGCTGGTAATATCTTGGAAATGGATTTATTCTTCTGGGTTTTACTTCTATATATTTTGGATATCTATGCTGTAAAATACTCATCCCAGCAATTTCTAACAGGCGGTTGAATATTTTCAACTGACGAACTACAGGCTCAACTTCTATACTGCTATCCGAAAAACTGCCGGAATAGAACGCATCAAGTACTATTTTATGAACAGAAGGTTTTAAATTCTCATGTTTTTCCTTTACAAGTTCCATTATTGTAATATCAGCCGGATTTCCCGGATTAAGCTCTTCCTGAATTAATTTAACTGCTAAATATTCCTTTAAAATTTCCTTTTTTTCATTAGGAAAGGGTAACTGCCATATAGCTATATGCTCCAGATTAAGAGCTCGTTTTAAAGATTTATCATCATTTCCCGGTGTAATGATAAATACAAAATCTATCTTTCCGGATTCAATTCCGGAAGATATATCATATCCGACTTTATCCAGGTAGGTTCTATCATAATTTCTTTGCAGGAAAATGATTAAAACAGTTCTATTGCTAAAATTCCATATTATATCGCGTAAAACACCATTTTCTAAAAATATACCCTCCATCCATGATTGCGAATCTTTTAGTTCCGATAAGGGCCCTATCAATAATCTGGAATCTTCCGTAGAAATATCTTCTGCTGTTTTTACTATTTTAGCTTTTAATATTTTGCCGGGGTCGTCCCTGGTTACGATACTATATATCGTATTAGTGCCTTCTTTGCCTGGCGAATCATCGAAATCCTTAATAAGAAAACGGCTGGAGTCCACAATAGGATCTAAAAGCACTTCGGATATATATTTTACATTATGCTCCGGTGTTTTTGAGCCAAGGCTGTATGCAACCAGTTCTGTTAATTTTCTCACAGTTGGTTTGTCAGCTGTCGGATGTATTTTATATAATATGAGTATTCTAATTAATCGTTTGGCCAATCTCCGGTCTTCTTCATCATCAATATTATTTTTAATTACTTCATCTAAATGAGGAACTATTTGTCCCGGGTATATATTAAATTGAGAGAATTCTGCCAACCGCCCTGCGAAATGATCAAAAATACTATCCGGAGAAAGCATTTCAATAGCATTCCTATCCAAAATTCCTTTTATATTCCTTCTTGCATCTCCAGCAATTCTTGAATAAACAAAATCAACTATTCCCCGATGTTCGGAAAAAAGATCTCCCAGCCCATTAAGCAGGTTTATAGTTTCCGGATGAACCGGATAAATACTCTTAAAATCATTATAACTGGAATTGAAACTGGAAAACTGGCTTTTATATGTTTCAAAAATATTATATATCTCATCATCTGCTCCCGGCTTATGATGCACAAGGCGCTTTGATATGAGTGAGCGAATATGAACAGTAGACAGAGTAAGAACAATTGGAAACCTGTCTTTTATCTTCCTGAAAGTTACCTGGGAGATATCGCCGGTACGTTCAATGCTCTCCTGCACTGCTGCAATAATCCACATCGGTTCTCTTGATGTCATCTCACCCAATAACTGGAGCATACGTGCATCCTCGTTTAATGCCTCCGGGGTGGATTTAGATCTAAAAAATTCAGAAAGTTCATCTATTATCAGTATCACGCCGTCAAATCCGGCGTTTTTAATACAAGTTAAAGCACGGGACAGAGTCTCATGGCGTTCTTCAACAAGAGACTCCGGCGTTTTAAGGCCAAGATTTTTCATTAATCTAATTCCGAAAGTAAAAGCATCGCCGGGATTCTTTTCTATCCAGAATGGTACATTTTCCACTGTTACACCTATTAACCTGGAAAAAGATTCCTTAATATCCGATTCTTCCAATAATTTTTTTAATTTATCTATAAATAAAGAAAGAGGAGTTAATAAAGCATCTATTCCCCATAATTTAAGTGCTTTTTCAATTGCCTTTATTATTATCTCTTCTAAAGATGTTTTAGCTCTATAATTAACAAGAGAAATATCTACAGGTAATATATTAGCATTAGAAGCAATTAGCTGTTTAATGCCATTATGTTTTTTAGCTAATGTTTCCAGTGACTCTGTTTTTGTTTTATTGTACAGCAGGGAATAAATTGCCGCCAGAAAGTGGGACTTTCCAGATCCATAATCACCTTTTAAAAAATAGCCCTGCCCTTTCCGGTTTAGAAAGGATTCTGTAAGAACTGTAACATGAGATGCTACCTCTTCTGTAAAAACAAAACTATTTGCAATATCTTCCGGATTGTCGCGGCCCTCTTCCAGACTAATAACCGTTTTTACAGGAGGCAGTTCTATGAGATCTCTAATTAATACCTGCCTGTTTATTTCTTTTTTATTCATATAATTTTCTCTAATTTATTTTTAAGTTTTTTAATGCGGCCGTATATTGTTTTTTCTTCCGGAAACAAACCTATAAGTTTATTATAAAAATTGATTGCCCGGTCTATTTTTCCAATTCGTGTGCATGCCGCTCCATAACTTGCATTTAAATATTTATCCCATGGCTCAATTTTTAGAAATTCTTCTAAAATCGGGATCGCTTCTATTTCGCGCCCTGTTTTTGCAAGAATAAATGCTTCTTTTTTTTGAACACGATGGCCGGAGCCTTCAAGTTTTTTATATAGATTTAAAGCAAGTTCCGGTTTCCCGGCACGCCGTGCGATAGAAGCATAAATCTCCTTGTAAATGCCGGGTAAAGACGGTATCTTTGCCATTTTTCCCAATCGTAAAAATATGGCATCAATTCCATCCTGCATTATTTCCAACTCCGTTAATTCCCATAACGCTTGAGAATTATCCGGTTTTATTTTCAGCCATTTCCTGCATTCATCAATAGCATCTTCCAGTCTGCCAAGGCCGTTAAGAGCTTTAACCTTATAACGGCTTCTTTCATCCGGCATCATTTCCCAATCTGAAATATTTACCAAAATATTCTCCCAATTTTTTAAATATATCAGACAATTTAGTATTCCCTTCTGAGCTCTTAACTTCAACTTATCGTAAAATAGAATTTCTTTATAATAATCTAATGCCGCATCATACTTACAGGATTCTAATAATATATCTGCTGCAACTACAATTACATAAGGATCCGCCGGTTTTAATGTTAATGCTTCTTTAATGACATTGTATGCTTCCTTTTTATTACCTCCGCGTAGTAGTGCCATAGCTGTCTGAGTAAGCCAGAATACATTTTGCTCCGGGCCATTTAAGTACTCCTGTCTGGCAAACTGACCTGCTAATTTATATTTTTTCTGCTTCATGTAATTTTTAAATTCTTCGTATTCCACTGACATTATTTTTTTATTAATCCTTTTAGTAAACTGCTAAATGTATCTATTGTTTTAATTAAATTTTCTTCATTCTCGATAGGAATTTTTATTGACGTTTTACCTGTTTTTTTATCTTTCTCGATTATTGATGAAAGAGATACTTTACCACTATTGATATCAGAGAAAGTTGAATTTAATTTATTTAAAAACGAAGCTCCTGCAATAATTAAATCATTAAGACTTTCTGCTGTTGTTTTCTGCCCGGCTTCATGCTCCCCTGTTCCTTCTTTTCCTTTTTCTTTGACTTCTATTCCATTTACTATATTTTTTTCTTTTAACTTATCTTTATTTTTTTCTGAAAAAAGATTCAATTGATCTTTGCTTTCCGGAATTTCTTCTTTATTTTCTTCCTCTTTTTTATTATCCCGGATATTATCATCTGTAAGTACTTCAACACTTTTCATAAGCTTTTTAAAGTTACTCTCACCTAAAAATACAGCATCTTTACCATTATCAAATATTCCTTTAAATACGGATTTCTTAAAGCCAATTAAGTTCAATATACGTTCTTCTATACTGTTTTTAGAAATGAAGTTTACAATATTAACATGATTTTTTTGGCCAATTCGGTGTATTCTTGCAATCCTCTGTTCCAATACAGCCGGATTCCAGGGTAAATCAAGATTCACCAGGTATGACGCACACTGCAAATTCAGGCCGACACCACCCGCGTCTGTGGATAGAAAAACTCTGGAATTTGAATCATTATGGAAATTATCTATTAGATCCTTCCTTTTTACACTGGGTATACCGCCATGAAGATACTCATATTCTATATCAATAGAATCCAGTTCCTGTGCTACAAGACGCGTCATTCTCTCCCATTGACTGAACACAACAATCTTGTTTTCTTTTTTTTCCAATATCTCCTTTAATAAAATCATTAATTCATCAATCTTATTATCATGCCTGGTTATTTGATCTAAAATAAATGTACTATCACATACCATTCTCATACAATTTAAAAATATTAAAAGTTTCTTTCTATCATTATCTATTAAAAATCCGAACCTTCGCCATTTATTAACGAGCCTGCAAACGCCGTCATAATAGTCATCATGTATTTTTCTTTGCTCATCTGTCATTTCCACAAAGAAATTTTTATCTATACGCTCAGGTAATTGTTCAATTATTTCCTGCTTATTTCTTCTTAAAAGTACAGTTTCTAAAGTTTTATTTATCTGATTTAATTTCTTATAACCGACAACTTTACCGTTGTCATCTATTATCTGATGATTATGAATAAAATGAAACAAAGGCCCAAGCTTAAATCTATCTATATATTCAATGATAGAGTGAAGTTCTTCTATTTTATTTTCTAAAGGAGTACCTGTTAACACTAATGCGTACTCTGAAGAAAGCTTTTTAACAGCTTTTGCGGTTTTTGTTTTCCAGTTTTTTATTCTCTGTGCTTCATCAAGAATAATCAAATCCGGGCCGCTATGATTTATATATCCGGAATCATTTCTTACCATACCATAACTCAGTATTTTATAAAAATCATTTCGCGTATAAAGTTTTTTCCGCCTTTTTAATACTCCTTCTATAACCAAAACCTGTCTTTCCGTAAACTTTTCTATTTCATTTTTCCACTGGTATTTTAAGGATGTAGGACAGATAATATACACATTTTCCACACCAAGATATTTAGCCAAAATCTCGACTGCAGCCAGTGCTTGAATGGTTTTTCCCAATCCCATTTCATCTGCTATCAGAACCCTTCCCGCCTTTGCAGCAAATAACACACCACTTTTCTGATATGAATACAGATCTGCTTTAATTAGTTCTTTAAAAGCTTTACTATTAATACCGTCCGGGAACGCTTTATCAACAATGTCTTTTCTATTATCTAAATCTCGGAAATTAAAAATATAGTCCATTGCATCATCGTAACAACGGAAATCCGGATCCAGTTTTTTAACCTGCTTATAAAATATATCAAATTTTTTATATGCTTTTAAAACATTTTCTTTATCAAAAAACAAACCAGCCAGTTCTTTTATTTTATCTTTGTTATTTGTCCCAATTCTTAAAACGACATTTCGCTCTTTTCTATATTGCAGGCTAACTGAAGAATACTTTTGTTCACCGGCTTTATACGGTAATTTATTAAAATCTCCTTTTTTCTTTAAATTATATAATATGAATTCGATATGTTTACATGTTCCAAGGCCATTTATAGTAAAATCAGGACAATTGCAAAAATTATCTCCAATACCTTTACTTCGAATAGCTACTTTATATATATTCCCGGATTCCGGATTATTAACAGAAAAATCAGAAAAAACCGGATCTTCGCCCAGATTTCTGACCTTAAAATTCTGCTTAATACCAAATTGTTTTCGTAAAGAAGTCTGCCATTGCTCAACAGACATATCTTCCGGTTTCTTATGATATGGAATTTTCTTCTCTTTCTTATTTTTAATTTTCTTATCCATTCTCATTCCCTCTATTTTAGTTTTAGTAAATATAGTATCAATTTATTTAAAAAGTTTAAACATCAGAATTAAAATGGAGCGCGATTTTAAGTAATTTTTTTCTCCGAGTTTGCTATGAATATTACATATAAATTATAACACCACACTAAATGTCCGGTAGAGTAGAAGAAAATAATTATTTAATATGCCATAAGAAGCTATTATTGAAGTTCACTATAATAAGCAGCCCTGCAACCAGTTTTATCGGCTATTAGTGTTAGAGAAATGAAAGCTCACTGGGCGGAAATTGAGATAAAAATTAAGCAGGGTGAAACATTTAAAGTACTAAACAGAGGAAAACCTACAGCAAAAATCATACCTATAATACCGGAAAAAATACTAAAATGGCCGGACCATTTAGAAACTGCAATTCCATACAAAGGGAAAACCGGAGAAGAAACAGTAATCGAAGATAGAGAACGGAAATGGTAATATATCTTGATACAAGCGCATTAATAAAACTTTATATAAAAGAAAATGGTTCCAAGCAGGTTAATAATATTATTACAAAACAAAACGACCCCCTGCCTTTGTGGGATTTACATGTTATTGAATTAAAAAATGCCTTAAAGTTAAAGGTTTACAGAAAAGAATTGGAACTTTCTAAAGTTAAATATTTGATTTCACTCTTTAATGATCGAAAAAATCAAGGTATTTATTATACACCTCAACTGGATAGAATTAAGCATATCCAACTTGCACTCAAATATTCAGACTATACTATTAAATTTGGAAATCGTTCACTTGACATACTACATGTTGCTGCTGCCAAACTATTTTCAACTGAACTCTTTGTTACGTTTGATACACGTCAGAAGAAACTTGCTAAAAAGGTTGGATTAAAAACCATATTGCTCTCTTGAATATAATTTGTTTAAAGAATATATCCTGTCAAATTTCTATATTAAAATATATTTTACTCACTTCCTAAGTTATACTCTGTTCATTGCAAACATAAGAAAACCAGTAAAAGCAGCATTACTTGGAGTTATTAGAGAATTCACTTTTTCCTTCATTGTTATTATGATCTCCCGGTACTTTTGATAAAAATCCCAGGTTGGTTTTGGCTGGTATTTAAGATCTTTAATTTCAAAATATTCAATTATGCCTTTAGTTGTTGTCGGCTTAATAAATATCTCTTTATTGGGTTTATAATAAAAGGGACATACAGTCATTATTGTCCATTTTGCCTGTTTAGCAGGAAGAAGAAATTCTACCAGGTCTTCAAATCCCTTCCGCTTGTTTTTATGAAGAAGTTGATACATGTGTGAACTTAATTTTGCCTTTTCTGTCGCAGAAAGTCCCCTGACAAAATCACGAAATTTTGGTTTCTCAAATACAGATACCATAGAAGAAGATGTTATTGTTTTTATTATATCCTCTGTTATGACTATTGGATTTTCAAAACGTTTTTCACCGAAAACTTCTCTTGACCTTGCAGCTAATTTTCCAATTCTATGTTTTTTGCCAGTTTCCAACATTATTGGATTTTCAAAACCTCCAGGGTATTTTTCAAAAAAAGCCTGCTCAGCAGTTTTTAATTTTTCAATATTCATTTTTATACTCCTTCCGACTGATAATAATCCATTTATATTATTTAAACAATCTAATCAGGTCTTTATCAATCTATGTTTTCACTAATACTGAGCTCACCTTTCCTATCATCTTTAACAGCATTTTTACAACCCCTTATAATTACAGATACATTATTAATTACCTTTATACTGCTTGAATCTTTTTCCCAATAAGTATAATTTTCTATTATGTTAGATATTATTTTACAGAACAAAAATCTTCTAATAGGAATTGGAATTATGTCTGTAATAACTTTTTTAGGCTCCCTTATTATAATTCCGATTCTTATTATTAACATGGATGATGATTATTTCGAATCCAAAAAAAAGGATACTGAAGACCGTAGTAAGACTTTTAATATCTTTGCTTTTATAGTAAATGTTTTAAAGAATATATTAGGCATACTATTTGTTTTAACAGGTGTTCTAATGCTTATCCTTCCTGGCCAGGGTATTGTTACAATTTTGATTGGTATTTCAATAGCTAATTTTCCGGGCAAACGAAAACTGGAATTAAAACTTATTAGATTAAAGACTATTCATAATGCAATTAACTGGATAAGGGCAAAAGCAAAAAAACCGCCTATTATAATGCCGGAAGAATAAATCCGAATGTGAAAATAATAAAAACAATAAAAACTCCTTTTAATACACTTTTCTTATCATCTTCCGCAATGTTTAACAAACATTGCCGCAGCATCTGTTATTTTTTTATACTCTCCGGTAGCTAGCCATTCTTCTTCAAATAACTGTGAACCAATAGCAATACCATCCGCGCCTTTTATAATATATTCTTCTACATTATCCGGCCGGACTCCTCCACATGCAAGAAGTTTTACTGAATCCATCGGCCCTTTTATACTTTTGATATAATCCGCACCACCAAGTGAGCCTACAGGGAAAACCTTTACCATCGCCGCTCCTGCCTGCCATGCGGTATTGATTTCTGTCGGTGTAAGCGCGCCCGGATAAACAGGGATGCTATTAGTTTTGCAGTACTCGATCATCTTTATATTTGTAATTGGAGAAACAATAAACTGAGCTCCTACATCCAGTGCTTTTTTTAGGTCGTCCATTGTAATAACAGTGCCAGCACCTATTTCTGCTCTTCCTTTAAACTCATTACAAGCTATTTTAATCAATTTCTCCACATCATTTGTGTTCATGGTAATTTCCAAATTCTTAATACCACCTTTTATAGCAGCATCAAAAGCGGAGATAAGATCTTTTTCTTTAATTCCACGTGCGATAGCTATGCATAATATCCTCAATATTGTTTACTCCTTTTTTGCAAAAGGATTATTTTAACCTGCTCATCAATAAAAAGCACCACCCTTTCTATCTATATCTATTAGATCCTGTATAGTCCATTTCCTTCTAATATAATTAATTTTACTATGTTTAGCTTTTTCTTCTTTCTTATCTTTTTTACCTGTTTTCTTACTTTTATTTTTAAGATTAAAAATGATTAGACCGGATAGAAGACTCGATGCAATACCAACAATCACCGCAATTATTATTCCATATAAAACTATATTTTCCTTTAAATAGTCTGAAAAAGAAACATTTTTTTCTAAATTATTAATTAAATTATCAAGAATTAAAGCATTATAAACTGAATTGGATTTATCTTCATTTCCAACAGAACTTTCCGTATTTTCTAATTCAAGACTGTTAGTTATAATTACAAGGTCATAAAAATCATTAGAGTTAGACACCGGTATTCTTGTATAATCATATTGATTGATTACTACATTATCTGCCGAATATTCATATTCCACTACGCATTTATACCATGGCAATCCATTAGTATCATAATATAAACTACCACTTGTACTAAAATTACTGGTCTTATTAAAAAATACTTCCAGTTTGTCATCGAAAGCCTTATGAATTTCCGAGGAAACAAAAAACCTTTCAGAATAAGATTTATAAGAATCTGAAATTGAAATAACAGTTATAAGAGTGTCAGTTGGTATATTATCAAACTTAAAAAACGCAGAATTTATTTCATGGGGATTTACCGGCCCGGCAGTTAATTTTTCCGGAATATAATTATACTTTTGAGTATTTTTAGTAAAAGATATTTTTATATCAGCATTAATATAATATGCAGAACTTTTTTCACTGTAGATACTATCTTCTGCAGCTATCATCAATATAAAAGAATCTAGTGAATATGCGTTAATACAAAATAAAAGAAAAATAATTTTTAACATCAGTTTTCTATACATAATTCTTAAACCTCATAATATTTAATCAAAAAAAACGATAATATTCAAACAGAATTTTAATTAAAGCTGTTTGCACCTGGGGTAATGATGTTAAAGAAAATTATTGAAAATTTGGGGATAAACAAAAATTTAAAACCACTAATCTACACTTATCGAGGCTGTCCCGCAACCTCTATTTGTAAAGCCGAATTAAAAATTCTAATAAATCTTATTGATAAAATTTATAAGGAAATCAGGAAAAATATGTGTAATTTTTATAACTTTAAGACTTTTATTTAGTCTCGTATAAAATAATTATAAATTTCTTATAAAAAAAATAATAACTTAATATAATTCGCCAATAAAATAATTCCTGTTTTCCTTATAAAAAACATTTATTCTTGAATGTAGGTTTATCTTTATGCAAAGGTTGCGGGACAGCCTCGATCAATGTCAAATTTAGGATTTCTTCTTCGTTTTATTATTAACTTTACCAAACAAGCGATTTTATAATAATATCATCTTATGCTAAACATTATTAAAAAATACAAAAAAGAACTCGGAAATAATCTTGTACTTAAAAGCGTTTCTTCAATTAAAGATGTAGACCGGGTTGCGGAATTTAATTTTAAGATTCACGAAGAAGAAAAAATTGACAGTCTTGTTAAGGAACTTCTTCTAAATCACCCAAATGTAAATCCGGATAACTGGTACTATGTGGAAGATAAAAAAAACAAAAAAATAGTATCTTCCGTCTGCTTAATAAAATGGAACCTGCTCTATGATAATATTAAACTGAAATCCGCAGAAATGGGTTTTGT